>PPYF01171671.1_pt1 | contig 152794 bp, 105 predicted proteins | sample 1559871 | NCBI WGS metagenome assembly PPYF01 (sample SAMN08240021, study PRJNA423297) | Human gut metagenome, whole genome shotgun sequencing project. | reverse complement strand
GCATCGGATCCATGGCGAACCTCACCCCCAAACAACGGGCGCAGTACGAGGCGGAGTGGAAGATGTATAATGATTATTACAACACCTTGGACTTCGCCGTCGAGAAAGGCATGAAAAAAGGGATGGAAGAAGGCATGGAAAAAGGATTGCAAAAAGGATTGGAGGAAGGGCTACAGAAAGGTTTGCAAAAAGGAAAAGCAGAAGGACGACAGGAAGAGAAACACTCCATAGCACTTAATCTTAAGAAATTAGGAGTTAGTATAGAGCAAATCGCCTTTGCCACCGGCCTCTCCATAGAAGAAATAGAGAAACTATAATAATCTGAGACCTTTCGCCTGATCAACAACTGATTAGGCGAAAGGACAACTCCCATCCCTCACACCCCAACCATTGTTCGCAAATTATTGTTACCTTTGTACGACAACTATAAGGATAAAACGATATGACAAACGAGAGACCGTTGATTCTGATCACGAATGATGATGGCGTATGGGCCAAAGGTATTAACGAATTGATTGAGTGCCTGAAAGATCTAGGCGATTTGGTGGTATTCGCTCCCGATGGACCTCGTTCCGGGATGGGTAGTGCCATTACATCCTTAGTTCCTATCAAGTATACCTTGTTGAAAAAGGAGGAAGGACTTACCATCTATAGTTGCACCGGGACACCGGTTGATTGCGTTAAATTAGCGATTAATGAGGTTTTGGAGCGCAAGCCCGATCTGTTAGTCTCCGGTATCAACCACGGGGGGAATATGGCTATCTGCGTAAATTATTCCGGAACGATGGGTGCCGCCGCCGAGGGCTGTATTTTCAACGTCCCTTCCATGGGTGTATCCTTACTGGACCATGCGGCCGATGCCGACTTCTCCGAATGCTGCCGTCTTGGACGTATGCTGGCACGCCGGGTATTAAAAGAAGGCTTACCGCACGGAACCTACTTAAACCTCAACGTGCCGAAGCTGCCGCAAGTGAAAGGGTTGAAAGTTTGTCGCCAAGCGGATGGCCGTTGGGTACGTGAATTCAAGCGTTCCGAGAACGCCAGCGGAGAGCCCGTATTCTGGTTGACAGGAGCTTTCGAAAGCGCCAAACCCATCCACCCGGACAATGATATGCTTGCGCTGGACAGCGGATACGCCTCCCTAGTCCCCTGCAAGATCGACGTTACGGACTACAACTTCATGGCCACCCTAAACAACTGGATCCTTTAATTTTCAATTCTCAATTCATGAAGTATTACCTGATAGCCGGAGAAGCCTCCGGAGACCTGCACGCCTCGAATTTGATGGCAGCCTTGAAAGAGAATGACCCGAAGGCCGAGTTCCGCTTTCTGGGCGGCGATCTGATGAGAGCCGTCGGAGGAACTCTTGTCAAACATTACCGGGAGATGGCGTTCATGGGCTTTATCCCGGTATTGCTGAACTTGCGCACCATCTTAAATAACATGAGGACGTGCCAAGAGGATATCCGCCGCTATCAGCCAGATGTCGTCATTTTAATTGACTATCCGGGATTCAACCTGAAGATCGCCAAATACGTGAAAACCCAGTTGGGACTCCCGGTATATTACTATATATCCCCCAAGATATGGGCCTGGAAACAATACCGCATCAGGGACTTCCGGCGTTATGTAGATCGTATGTTCTGCATCCTGCCGTTCGAGACCGAGTTTTTCCGGAAGCTTAATTATTCGGTAGATTACGTAGGAAATCCTTCTGTAGACTCCGTCGCCTATTACAAGGAGCATCAAGCGATTCCCAAAGATGCATTTATCAAAGAGGAAGGATTGGCCGACAAGCCTATCCTCGCCTTGCTATCCGGTAGCCGCAAACAAGAGATCAAGGATAATTTACCGACCATGCTGAAAGTAGCCTCCGCATATCCCGACTACCAGCCGGTAATAGCCGGAGCGCCGGGCATCGATCCTGCCTACTATCAAGAATACATAGGCTCTTATCCCGCCAAGATCGTGTTCGGTAAAACCTATCCCTTGCTACAACATAGCGCCGCCGCCTTGGTAACCTCCGGCACGGCAACCTTGGAAACCGCCCTGTTCCGGGTTCCGCAAGTCGTTTGCTACTACGTCGTGGCCGGACAGTTGGCCAGCTTTATCTTCAAACATTTCTTCCATACGAAATACATATCCCTCGTGAACCTGATCGGGGGACGGGAGATCGTACAAGAACTATTCGGAGCCCGCTTCTCCGAATCGCAAATACAAGACGAGCTAGGACGTATCCTACAAGATCCGGCCTATCGAAAACGAATGCTAGACGGATACGACGAGATTATCCATACGCTAGGAATGCCCGGGGCTTCAAAGCGTACGGCACGGCTAATCGTTGAATCCCTTGGTTCTTAACATCTTTTATTAACGTCTTTTGCAGCATTTCACCCCGAACTTACATCTTTCCTCATAGAACGATGAAATGTGAACTTTTTAAGAAACAAAAGGAATGAAGACGTTGAGAGCTTTTTTATTGGTTATCGGGATCGCTTTAGTATCCCTCACCCTACCCTCTTGCTTAGATGACGATGACTCGTATTCTTTAGGTGATATCTGGATAGCGGTCGCTACCGTAGTACCGGAAGGTAATAACGTATATTACTTACGGCTGGACGACGGAGATAAGCTATGGCCCGCCGCCACGAACTATCCGAACTATCAGCCGAAGCCTAACCAACGTGCCTTGGTGAACTTCACGATATTGGCGGATTCCACCCAAAGTAATCTAGGAGGTTTCTCCCATTATGTCAAGGTTAACGCGATCCATAACATCCTTACGAAATCCATCGCTAAGAACGAGGGAGCGGCTAATGATTCTATCTATGGTACGGACCCGGTAAGTATTTATGAGAATAATATGTGGATCGGAGACGGATATTTGAATATCTATTTCGAGACACTCTGGGGAGGCAAGACCGCCCACTTTATCAACCTGATCCAACCGGATGCCGAGAATGATCCTTATACGCTGGAGTTTAGGCATAACGCTTACGATGATCCCCAATATACGATTGGGGCCGGACGTGTGGCGTTCAATTTGTCTTCCTTGCCGGATACCAAAGGAGAGACGGTCGATCTTGTCGTAAACTATTGGACTTCCGACGGGAAACAGGCTTATAAATTGAAATATAATTCGGATAAGACAAAAATGGAAGGTACTTCGCAAGGCTATACGAACGATAGTATCTCCAATATAACAGACATGAAATAAACCTTCCCACATAACTTTTATTTTTATCATTTAGTTCAGGAGGAGAGGCGTCGAGATGATGCCTTTCTTTTTTTTGTATTTTTACGCTACAAGATGCAACGGTCAAGGCATCACTCTCGTTTATATAAACAAATGGACAAAGTAACCGAACATCTGATCGAGGGTTGCCGCCGGGGAGACCGGAGCTCGCAACTGAAGTTGTACAAACAATACGCACAGCGATTGTATATAGCCTGCTTGCGTATCGTAGGCAACTCATCCGAGGCGGAAGAAGCCATGCAGGACTCGTTCCTCAAGATCTTCACACGCTTGGACCAATATCATGACGGGCAATGCTTTGAGGCATGGATGCATCGTATCGCCATCCATACGGCCATCGATTATGTACGCCGCCAAGCACCGGACCAAGAGGAGCTTTCCGACAATCTGGCCGAACCGGAAACGGACGGACCGGACGAGGAAGAAATCCAATATTCCGTGGCACAGATAAAGGAAGCCACCACGAAGTTGCCGGCAGGCTATCGCATAATCCTCTCGCTTTACCTCTTTGAGGGATATGATATGGAAGAGATCGCCTCTATCCTGAAAATCCAACCGCCAAGTGTCCGTAGCCAGTACCTACGCGCTAAGCGGAAATTGTTAGACATTATAGCAGCCAATTAAACATGGATAAACTAAAGAATTTCATAGACGCAAACCGTGACGCATTCGAGGAAGATGAGATGCTTCCCGAAGGTCACTTCGAACGTTTCGAGCAAAAACTGCCGAAGCCACGGAAAAACCGTGCGGCCCTATACAACCTATCGGCCTTTGCCATAGCTGCCTCTATCGCTTTGTTGCTCTTATTCCGCTTGCCGGGAGGGACCGGTCTGCCGGAACCCGCGCAAAAGACCACGGCCCAGACCTGCGAGGCCCAAGAAGAGATCGAGGAACTACGTCTATATTACAATATGCAAATGAACGACGTATTGACGCAGATGAAGAAGTTGTATAAACAGGACCGGACACCGGGAGCGGAAGAGTTATTGCAAGAGAGCAAACGGATCCTCACGGATAATTATATGTTCGAGGAAACGATACTCCCTACCTTGCCTTGTTCCAACGACGGTCTCTTCGCCATGACCCAGCATTACAGCAATAGCTTGGAGGGCCTCACGCTGATGCTTAAGCAAATGGAACAAGTCACGGATAACCAGAAATAGTAATAACAATTAATACATATCAATCATGAACACGACACACGTAAAATTGAGTCCCGCCGTATTGCTGACTTTCGTATTGCTGCTATGCAATCTATCGGCAATAGCTAGGCCACAAGAGAAGATCAAGAAAAAAGAGATATCCCAATCCTACAGCGTAAGCGCCGGTGATCGTCTCCAAGTAGAAAATCGTTATGGAAACATCACCGTTACCCACTGGAATCAGAATACGGTAGCTATACGGGTTGAGGTAGAATGTAAGGCTCGCAGCGAGGAACGTGCTCAAGAGAACTTGGACCGTATCCAAATCGAGACCAAGAAGATAGGTGGTATTGTCTCAGCGGTCACTACGATAAAGAAGGAGATGAATAGCAATTCAAATAATGAGTCCATGACGATCAATTATTATATCCAGATGCCTCCTAAGCTCGCCGCAGACTTGAACCAGAAATATGGAAATATCAACTTGCCAAGCGATAATAACGGCAACATGGATATCCATGTAAAATACGGCAACCTGAATGCGGGTAATTTCACAGCCAACGCAATGATAGAGGCCAAATATGGTAACATCGAGGTAGGAAATCTGCAGGACGCCCAACTGGATCTGGGCTACGTAGGAACCGCCAAGATTCGCAACGCTAAAGATTTAACGATAGACAGCAAATATTCCAATCTGGATATACAGGATATACAATCTTTACGCATGGAGATTAAATATGGTAATCTCACCATTGAAAGCGTAAGCAGACTAGACATGGAGATTAAGTACAGCGACGCTAAAATCGGGACCCTTAAAGATGCCTTGAATGTAAGTAGCCTTAGCTATAGTAACTTAAAGATACGAAACTTGTCTCCCTCTTTCTCGAAGGTGAACGTAGAATCTCATTATGGGAATTTAGAGGTAGCGCTTCCCGCAAAAACTTCTTTCCGGATAGTAGCGGAGAACATGAAGTATTCAAGCTGCGACGTGAACGGTTTCAATATCACCCGCAAGCATTTTGACGATGAGGATCGTGACAAGAATTACACCTATGAGATTAATGGTGGAAAGCAACCGACGATTCACTTCGAAGGAAATCGATATGGAAATCTAAAAGTCAAGGCCAATTAATCGGTTGTAGAGACGGGGCATGCCCCGTCTCTACAACCGGATATTTTTATTTTGAGGTGTTTTGCCGGCGTATCTCTTCTCTCTTCAACCAGTTATCGAGTTGTGTAAACAGGAAGAAACAAGAGATCCCGGAAGCAATCGTTAAAACAATCGGGAAATAGGCTCGCAAAGAGCCTAAAACCGTTTCCGCTCCGCCCGGAGAAAGCTTAACCAAATACAAGATGCCTACTAACACAAGCATATAAGCGACAAATATGCTAAAAATGCCTACAGGTGTAAACCGTTTCTTGATATAGTACTTATATACCCGCTTCTTCTCTTGTATAATCAATGCCATAATACGGGAGTTTAATGAGGCCGAAGGTTGTTCCGCCGTCCCTCGCATCAACTTACGTGTCAAATGATCAATATCTTTCTCATTCATATTCATAACAAATCAGCTGTCTCTAATTTCATTTTATCTTGCAACACTTCATAAAACCGTTTCCGCCCACGGAATAGTTTTACTTTCACATTAGAAGCGCTCAATTCTGTGATCTGGCAGATCTCTTCCACCGAGCATTCCTCCAAATAATAAAGAGTAAGCAACAAGGCCTCATCAGCCGGAAGCTTTTTCAGCGTACGTGCGATCATCTCTTTCCGGTCCTCACGCTCTAATAAAGCCGTAGCCGATTCAACTTCGTCATTCGAAAGGTCTACAGGGCCCGCCTCCTCATAACTCACGAACATACGCTGTTGTCTCAAGGCCGTCAACGCCGTACGATACACGATCCTATAAAACCATGTTGAGAACTTACTATCGAAATGAAAATCGGAAAGAGCACGATACATCTTCACGAACGCATCCTGTACAGCCTCTTCTGCCTCCTCGCGATTTTCCAAGATACGAAGAGCGATGGTATAAGCCATCTTCTCATACTTCGCGACAAGGCAGGAGAAACTTTGCGTGTCCCCTGCCAAAATACGTTCTATCCACTTTCGCTCATCCATCCGGTATCGTTTATTCTTCCAGACGCATTTTCTTCTCGTCCTCCAATCTCTCCTTCTCCATTAAAGAACGGGAAAGAAAGAAATAAATTATAAAAGCTACTCCACCGAACATAATCGTAATAGCCGGAACTAACAAAAAGAACCAATCGCTATCGTAAGTGAAAGCAGAGTCGAGCATCATACCGACAATCACACCCAATGACAAACCGATCATAAAAATACCGTTACGCAGGGTATTATAACGATTAGGCCTTCTCTCGGGGCGCATAGCCTCTTCCAACACAATTCCTTTCTCAATCATCGCCATCTTTTCCTCATGCTTACTTTTAATGGTCATGTAACTAGCGATAATACCTAACAATACCGGCATACCTACCGCACAAATAACACCTAAAATAGGAATCCACAACTCGTTCATATCTTTTATTCTTTAAAGGTTTAATAAATTATTCGCTTTTATCAATAAGACATGAGTAATCACAAATCGGTTACAAAAAAGAGAAGAAATTTTATACATGCACAAATAAAAGAAGCGAACTCCATCCATTTATGAAGTTCGCTTCTTGGGAAAGTTATTTATCGTCTTTTTAGATACTTACGCAAGTTCACCTCTTACGATCTCTTCTTTGTCCTTATCCCAGTACATCGTACGTCCTTCCAGATAAGCGCGAGTACCCATATGAGCAGTCATAGCCTCTTGAAAAGCAGCGTCGATATTACAGCTAGGAGTCTTGCCTTGACGGATACATTCTAGCCACTCACGGATATGCAAGTGAGTCGTATCATAACGTTTACCATTTACATACGTATACAGCAAACCACGTTTAGCGAAATACAACTCCGTAGGAGATGTAACGGAATCCGAGCTATTTTGTCCCGGTACATAGGTATAGAACGGGGTATCTGTAGGAATAATACCTTCCTTGATCTTATCCGCATAACGAGTGGAATCTTGGTCAACCGTAATAGCCAAGATATTGGAAACCTCCATAGAAGCATCATGCCCCATGAACACCTTGCCACGGTTACGGCTACTTGCCAATGTAGCGCTATACAACATCGTCAAGTCACGATCCGGCCACTCGAAAGTAGTCTGCAATACATCAGGTACCGTACGTCCGTCCTTGAAGAAATAAACACCGCCGGATGAAGTAGCGGAATGAGGTATACCCACATGCATGATCTGGTTGACAGCGTCATACTCATGTGTCAACAAGTCACCGGAAAGGCCTGTACTATAATCCCACCAGCAACGCCAGCGGAAGAAACGTTCCAGACTGAACTTGCTACGCTCGTCCGGACCGATATATCTTTCAAGCTTGTTGGATGTCATATAATCCATATATTCCTTAATACGCTCAGGATCACCCTCGAACTGCTTCCAATCAATCGTATTCGGATTAGAGCCTTCGATAATATCATATACCCAAGCACCATTTGGAGAGTTACGGTTCGTACAAACCTCGATCAAGTTAACAGGACCTAATAATCCGTTACCGATAATCTCCTCGGCCTTCTGATAACAGTCGGTCTGACGCCCTTGGTGACCTAACTGGAATACAACGCCGGTCTCCTTGATCACTTGGCGAACCATATACGTCTCAGGAACCGTCCATGACAACGGTTTCTCGCAATACACATGCTTTCCGGCACGTGCCGCAGCCATAGCGATCGTGCTATGCCAGTGGTCCGGACCAGCGATAATAACGGCATCCACATCCGGAGCCGTTACCAACTCTTGATAAGTCCGGTAACGTTTCGGAGCAGGCCCGAACTTACCGTCGCTACCCTCACGATGGATATTGGAACCGGTCAATACAGCGGCCTCACCATATACATCAAATATATCACAAACCGCGGTTATCTCAATATTCAGATCATCTTGCTCCATATATTGCTGATAACGCGTATCCTTCTTATTCAGCTTATTAGCCTCTTTCATCTTATCGATCCAAGAAGGCTCAGCGAAACCTGCGGCACGCATCAATTGCTTTCCACGAATACCGAAGCCGACCAAACCGATACGGATCTTCTTGCCATCGCCTTGCGGCTCCAAATAGGAGGCCTGTCTGTTACTTACCTGAAATACATCTGATATGTTACGGCCTCTTAAAGCGTCTTTCCTTTTTTGATAAACGCCATATGCCAAAGCACCTAAGATAGGCACTGTAGCCAATGTCTTCAATGTGTCCCGACGTCCTTTATCGGGCATTTGCTCCTGAGAAGGAGTATTCTTTGCATCTTCTGTTGCCATGGGTATCAAATAAATTTAAGTTTATGCAATATCGGACACACACGTCCTAACACACGATCGAATCCTATGATTTGTGATGTAGGGAATACGCACATCAAGCCTAAAGCGGCGAACTCCACAAGGTTCTTGTCAATCCATAAATAAGAGCCTTCAAACGGCATCATATAGCTTGCTCCCACGAAAGAGGGGTGGGATAACGTGTACATAGCGAGAAGAATCATACCTCCAACAGAAGATAAACGATACAAACAGCCTAAAGTCAAGCCTAGGCCGATCAATAACAGAGCCCACTCATTCAAGAAGTTGATGGTCGTCATCAAACTGTCGTCTTGAGTCAATTTGATAAAAAATGAAGCAGCGGGACCCTTTGAATCGAGTAGATAGGGTAGAGATGTCCATTTTGGGTTCATGATTTTTACTAGGCCTTCATACATAAAGTGCCAACCTATAAAAAGACGCAGCATCATCAGCCAAGTCATCTGCGCTTTCGTGTAACCTTGTTCTATTTTCATTTCTTGGTCCTAAAAAATTGGTTTAGAAAAAGTCGATTATTAAAAACACAACACCCGAAGCTAAAATCATAGATTTAGGCCTCGGGCGTTATTTATGCTAAAATGTGCTTGATACGATTAATCCAAAACTTTAACAGTAATGTTACGGAACCAAACATCATCCCCGTGGTCTTGAAATCCGATGAAACCTTCTTTGTTAGCGCCACCGCAATTCAACAACAACTCATAAGCCAACGGCCATTTGTCTTTGCTAAATTTGCTGTTATCCAACATTTCTTTCCATTGCGGAGTCCACAAGTGATACTCAACAACAGGTTCATCGCTATTCAAATAGTGAACAACTGTACCCTTATAGCACATGATCTTACCCTTGTTCCACTCACCGAACGGTTTTGCGTTCTGCGGTTTAGCAGGAATCATGTCATACAAAGAAGAAGATTTACGGTTGCCATCCTTACCTAACTTAGCGTCGGGGTGGTTCTCGTTATCCAATACTTGGTACTCAGGAGCAGAGATGTAAGAAGGTTGTCCCTCTACCTCTTGAATCATGATGAATACACCAGAGTTAGATCCTTTACCTACTTTCCATTCGAACTCAAGCTCGAAGTTACCCAACTTATGAGCGAAGATCAAGTCCCCACCGTTGGAAGCACCAGCCTCACCAGCACCAGAGCCATTGATTTTGATCGCTCCGTCCTCGATTGTCCAAGCACCCGGAACGTCAGCACGATCATAACCTCTCCAGCCATTGAATGTCTTACCATCGAAGATCACATATCTACCCTCTTTATCTTTCGGGAAAGTCGTGATATCTACAGTAGGAAGATCTGTCATGAGCTTGTACTCAGGAGTTGCGGCTTCTGTTGTAGTCTCAGCAGCTGCAGGAGCATCTTCTGTTTTCTTTCCACCACCACAAGATGTGAAATAACACATCATGATAGCAGCACTTGCTAATAATACTGACTTTTTCATTTTATTTATTGAGTTAAAACTATTATCTCGGCATATCTACCAACTTCCAGCCTTCACGGTAGTTGTGCTTGATCAAGCCTGCGGCAAATTCTTGAGCATTAATTGGATCCGTCCACTCTGTCTTGAATTTCGGGTCACCATCGATAACCTCGAATGTATCTTTCTTGATGATCTTGATTGTCTCATTCGGATCGATATTCGTAAATCTCATGTTAGGGCCATCCCACAACAATTCTTTATTCAATCTTTGCAAACGAACAGCCAATACACCCATTACAACCATTTCATTGAACGGACCAGCCTCCAAGAAGTTAGACTTCGTCTGAACACGGCTGCCTGCGCTTTCCTTACAAGCACGGATCCAGTCTTGTTCGTGACCACCCTTCATAGCGTCTTTCACGCGGCGCAATGTTTGAGGAACGTTCGGTTTACGACCAGATAACAACCATGGGTTAACACCGTAGCAACCGCAGATCAATGTATCTTTCGTACCGTGGAAGATACACAATCCACCACCTTCACCCATCAATTCCTTACCTTGAGGGAATCCTTCTGGACGATCCGGCATCATACCACCATCATACCAGTGAACTTCAACCTCCGGCATAGCTACCTTCGGCATATTATCACGAGCCGGGAATACCAACTTAACATGCTGAGCGTTAGGAGCACAGTCTTGTAATAACAATGTAGAAGAACCTTGTACTCTTGTCGGATAGCCTAAATTCAAGCCTTTGAATACCGGATGCAAGATGTGGCAAGCCATATCACCCAACGCACCTGTACCATAATCCCACCATCCGCGCCAGTTCCAAGGATGATATGTCTTATTAAACGGTCTCAATTTAGCAGGACCCGTAAACAAATCCCAATTCAATGTAGAAGGAATCTTATCAACTTTCTCAGGAGCGTTCAAACCTTGCGGCCAGATAGGACGGTTGGTAGCGCATTCTACTTTAGTAACCTCACCGATCTCACCATTCCAAATCCATTCGCAGATCAAATCTACACCTTCAGCCAATGAAGAACCTTGGTTACCCATCTGAGTAGCTACGTCATACTTCTTAGCCAAGTTCGTAAGCAAACGGGACTCATAAACAGAGTGAGTCAACGGTTTCTGAGTATATACGTGTTTGCCAAGCGTCATAGCGTCAGCCGTGATCATGGCATGAGTATGGTCGGCGGTAGCTACCAACACAGCGTCGATAGATTTACCCATCTCATCATACATCTTACGATAATCCCAGTATTTCTTAGCTTGAGGATGACGGTCGAATACCGGTTTCGCATACTTCCAGTCAATATCACAAAGAGCTACGATATTCTCGGTAGTCTCCATGTTCTTTAAGTTAGCGTTACCCATACCTCCGATACCTACACCGGCAATATTCAATTTATCAGTTGGAGCGATATGACCATGGGTTTTACCTAGGACCGCACTCGGAACAATAGTCAAAGCTGCTGCGGCAGCCGTACCTTTTTGAAGAAAAGATCTTCTAGTAATGTTTGACATAGTAATAATTTTTTATAGATTAGCACTTAACAATGATATTTCATGTGTCTTTACACCTTTACAGGCAACAAATTGTCGCAAATATAGCCAATGCTGTATTATTGACAAGATCAAAAGACCGCTTTCTTATTTAAAATAGTTTTTTTTAACAGACAGGATAGATCTTATTTATAATTTCATAAATATTATCTATAGGATTGGGGGTATTTTATTAACGCAGTTTGGATATATTTGTAAAAACATGAAAACATATTCATATTAACAACTGTTATCTTAAATGAGAACAACTATATGAAAAAAGAATCTGCATTCATACGAATATATCGCTTTTATCTGGAAGGATTCCGGGAGATGAAGCTGGGCAAGACTCTTTGGCTAATAATTCTAGTCAAATTGTTTATCATGTTTTTTATCTTGAGATTATTCTTCTTTCCTAATTATCTCGGGCAATTCGATAGCGATAGAGAGAAGGAGAACCACGTATCGAACGAACTCATACAACGGGCAATAAATCCTTAAAACATTAATAAATATGATTGAAAACATTGACACTTCATTGATCGATTGGTCGAGGGCTCAATTTGCCCTTACTGCCATGTATCATTGGCTCTTCGTGCCACTAACACTAGGACTTGGCGTTATCCAAGCTATTATGGAGACGATTTATTATCGGACAGGTAATGAGGCATGGAAAAAGACCGCCCAATTTTGGATGAAATTATTCGGTATCAATTTCGCTATCGGTGTCGCTACGGGATTGATCCTCGAGTTCGAGTTCGGAACCAACTGGTCTAACTATAGTTGGTTTGTCGGGGATATCTTCGGGGCACCTTTGGCTATCGAGGGAATTCTCGCCTTCTTTATGGAAGCTACCTTTATCGCTGTTATGTTTTTTGGTTGGGACAAGGTTAGCAAACGCTTCCATCTCGCCTCCACTTGGCTGACGATTATCGGCGCTACTCTTTCCGCCCTCTGGATCTTGATCGCTAACGCATGGATGCAATATCCGGTCGGTATGCATTTCAATCCGGATATGGTCCGTAACGAGATGTTCGATTTCTGGGCCGTAGCCTTATCGCCTGTCGCCATTAATAAGTTTTTCCATACGGTATTGTCCGGTTGGATCGTAGGCGCCTTGTTCGTACTAGGAATCAGCTGCTGGTATTTATTAAAGAAACGGAATACCGAATTCGCTTTGTCAAGCATCAAGGTCAGCGCTATATTCGGGTTGGTAGCCTCCATCCTTATTATCTGGACGGGTGATGGCTCCGCTTACCAAGTCGCTCAAAAGCAGCCGATGAAACTAGCCGCCATGGAAGGTCTTTATGAGGGTGGCAACGGAGTAGGACTCGTAGGTATCGGCATCTTAAATCCGGCAAAGACGAGTTATCTGGATAACCAGAACGCATTTATTTTTGACATTAAGTTCCCCAAACTCCTCTCCTTCTTAGCAGAACGTGACATCAACGCATACGTTCCGGGTATCGTAAACTTGATAGAGGGAGGCTATACGACCAATAAGGGAACGGTAGCGCTCTCCGCCAAAGAAAAAATAGAGAAAGGTAAAACCGCTATCAAAGCGTTAGCAGATTATCGTAAAGCGGTCAAAGATAAAGATACCGCAGCCGCCGAGCAATACAGGGTAACTTTGGAAGAGAATTTCCCCTATTTCGGATATGGTTATATTAAGGATCCGGCAGAGTTAATCCCGCATGTAGGATTGACATTCTATTCTTTCCGTGTGATGGTGATCCTTGGTTGTTTCTTCATCTTACTATTCATTATTACGTTGATATGGGATAAAAAAGGGAAAATCGCTAATACACGTTGGTTGCAATACGTGGGCCTATGGTCTATACCTTTAGGATATATAGCGGGACAAGCCGGTTGGATCGTAGCGGAGGTAGGACGTCAACCTTGGGCTATACAGGATATCTTGCCGACCAGCGCTTCGATATCCAAGTTAAACCCGTCCTCGGTACAGACCACTTTCTACCTGTTCCTTATCTTATTTACGATCCTGCTGATCGCAGAGATTGGAATCATGGTTAAGGCCATCAAGAAAGGGCCGGAAGCTGCCGCCCACTAATTTTCAATTTTCAAATATCAATTCTTAAATAGAAAGTCCTATGGATAGTACATATATATTGTTACAACATTACTGGTGGTTTCTGGTATCTCTACTCGGAGCGCTATTAGTATTCCTTCTTTTTGTACAAGGAGGCCAATCTCTACTCTTCACTATCGGCAAGACGGAGATACAGCAAAAAATGTTATTGAACTCGACCGGGCGTAAGTGGGAGTTTACTTTCACTACGTTGGTCACTTTCGGAGGTGCTTTCTTCGCCTCTTTCCCTTTATTTTATTCCACAAGCTTCGGCGGAGCCTATTGGGTATGGATGCTGATCTTACTTTGCTTCGTGATACAAGCCGTATCTTACGAGTATCAAGCGAAAAAAGGCAACTTACTCGGGAAAAAGACGTATCAAGTATTTCTTATGATCAATGGTATAGCAGGTCCGATCTTACTCGGAACCGCTGTAGCGACCTTCTTTAACGGCGCCGAATTTATTGTTAACAAAGAACAGTTGACTGATGTAGCCATGCCCGTCATTTCCACGTGGGCCAATCCTTGGCATGGATTAGAGGCGGCTTTGGTATTTTGGAATTTGTGCCTAGGACTGGCAGTTTTCTTCTTGGCACGAGCTCTGGCCCTACTCTATTTTATCAACAATATCAATGATCCGGAGATTGTCGCTAAAAGCCGGAAACAATTGATACCGGAGACAATCTTGTTCCTCGTCTTTTTCTTGACATTCTTGATCCGTTTATTGTTGGTGGACGGTTTTGCCGTAAATCCGGATACCGGAGAAGTATTTATGCAACCGTATAAGTATTTTATGAACCTGATCGAGATGCCAATCGTGTTAGCCGTATTATTGATTGGCGTGGTTGGCGTGCTATTCGGCATAGGGAAAACGATATTCTCGAAGACTTGGAGAAAAGGCATCTGGTTCGCGGGAGCAGGGACTGTCTTGACCGTATTAGCTTTATTACTTTGCGCAGGATGGAATAATACGGCTTACTACCCATCTTTGGCGGATCTACAAAGTTCATTGACGATCCAGAATAGTTGCTCAAGCCCATTCACGTTGAAAGTAATGAGCTATGTATCTATTCTCGTCCCATTCGTATTAGCCTACATTTTCTATGCTTGGAGAGCGCTTGATCTACATAAGATCAATAGTAAGGAAATGCAAGAAGGAGGTCATACCTATTAAATAATGTGCAAATTAAATAATATGCCAATGTGCCAATATGTCAATGTGCCAGTGAGAATGCAAGTGATAGTATCTTAATTGACACATTAGCATATTGGCATATTGCTACATTGGCACATTAATTTATTGCCTTTGGAAGTCCGCCTCTTTTGTCCACTTAGGCATCTCATCATTGTTGGCGATGACTAAACCGATACTAAACATTAAGTTCATATCTTCCATAGCCCCATCAAAATCCCACCAAGATTCATCATACTCATCATTCGGTTGGTGATACCGGTAAACTTTCGGTTTAGCCTCATGGCGTGCTTTATCCACGTAATCCTTACCGCCACCAACTAAAATCGTAGGTACGCCTTTTTTCACGAAATTAAAATGATCGGAACGGAAATAACCACCCGCAGGATCTTCGGTAATAACCTTCACGGTCCGTCCTTGTGCCGAGGCCATAGCGATCACCAAGGCATCTGTATCCGTCTTGCCCGCTGCCCGGAGAGAAACCTCTGGGCCATAACAGATACGCCCATAGCGAGCATCAGGAAGAAAACAGAGATAAAATTCTTGTTCATAATCGTAGATTGTTAAATGACATAATTTATTAGATATAGGTATTTAGATTTCAAATTAACAATAAAAAAAGGAAACGGCGAAGCTCACGCTTGGCCGTTTCTACATTTAACCGTTTTAAACAAAAAGAAAAAGTTAGTTAAGGCTTAGAAAAAAATATCTTAAGTCTATTTACCGACTGTATATTCGCTTTCCCGAAGGACAGCAAACAAATATATGGAATCCACCTCATCCTGCATACATTACACTTTGTTTTTTTGTTATTTTTCACAGAACAGAAATGCTTTTGTATTATCTTTGCACTCAATTATTCCCATAGACAACAAATGGCTGATTTTGATATAAACATATTGGGATGCGGTTCCGCATTGCCCACGACACGCCATCTGGCGACCTCTCAAATAGTAGATTTACGAGATAAACTATACATGATCGACTGCGGGGAAGGCACGCAAGTGCAAATGCGTCGTATGCGTATAAAATTCAGCCGTTTAAATCATATCTTCATCTCCCACCTACACGGAGATCATTGCTTCGGGCTACCGGGATTGATCTCTACATTAGGTATGCTGGGACGTAATGGAGAACTTGTTATTCATGGGCCGAAAGAGATCGAGAGCTATATGCGTCCGGTACTTGATATCTTTTGCAAAGGGTTGCCTTATGAGATCCGTTTTAACTTAATCGACCCGACAACTCATTCGTTGGTTATGGAAGATCGCTCCTTAAGCGTTTATTCCATTCCGTTAAAGCACCGTATACCCTGTTGTGGCTATTTATTCGCCGAGAAAGCCAAAGAAGCGCATATCATCCGGGAGATGACAGATTTCTATCAAGTTCCCGTCCGTATGATGCAAGAGATCAAAAGGGGCGCTGATTTCGTCACCCCGGAAGGAGAGGTAATCCCGAATGCCCGCTTAACCCGTCCTGCCGTCGCTCCCAAACGGTATGCTTATTGCTCGGATACAGCTTTTCACCCATCTATAATCCCCATCATTGAAGGGGTGGATTTATTATACCACGAGGCGACTTTCGCTGAATGTGACGCCGCACGTGCGAAAGAGACCTTCCACTCTACCGCTCGCCAAGCGGCCGAGATTGCTTATAAAGCCCAAGTGAAGCGATTGGTTATCGGTCATTACTCGGCTCGTTACGAGAATATGGCACCGTTAAAGAAAGAAGCAGACAAGATATTTCCCGGCACGATCTTAGGAGAGGAAGGTATGAGGCTTAGCGTATAATCATACATCCGTTTTACGAAATAAAGCTAATTACTTTCTAATATGCAGAAAACTTTCTACATTTGTACGAATTTAGGGACAAGTAAATGAAGCTTATACATATCATCGCTTTGGCACTTGCATTCTCCGCAAGTTATCCGGTTTACGCGCAAGCTAATAAATCGGGAGTCAAGACATTTGCTTCTAGGCAAGAAGATCCCTCTCCTATCGAAATCACGGCCTACGAGAATCGCATCAAGGTAGAGAACGCTCCTGTCGGGAGTATCTTGGAAATCTACAGTGTCGTAGGTATCAAGGTGAAAGAAATCGAAGTCAAGCAGTCCACCGCCGAATATGTCGTAGATATCGCAAAGGGATATTATATCATCCGCATTGGCGATACGGTACGCAAGGTGGCGATACGATAACACTTTGATCAATGACAAAAATTATAGGTGATACTATGCCTGTACAAATCTTCCATTATCTTCATGCGTTGATCCGTCGTATAACCAGATGATTTCAAATATTGATATATCTGCGCATACTCATTATATATATTAGTCATGAAAATACCTGGATCATCCGAACCGACAACAATAGAAGGACAAGTATCCATCCTCTCTTCCTCCGGATATAACCAACGCAACAAATGATATTCAGATATATTTTCATAATAACTAATACGAAGATTACTTGTAGGCAAGGTTTCTATGACAATCCCTAACTCAGAAATCTTCTTTAGCATGTATGTTTGTAACAATCGCAATATATCCGATGTAAAAAGAGCATTGGTATTTATCTCGATTATTTTATCATAGTTCGAGCGTGAATCATATAGTAAATCTTCCTTTGTTGACAATAGAGGATCATGGTACTGACGGTAAGCTCTATCTAAGGTTTCATTATTTTTTAACTGCCCTTTTATAAACATCCATTCTTCCCAAGTTTCTGTTTGAGTCCTTTTACAATCCCATTCTTCTTCCTCATAGTACAAAAGCGGATCATACTTACGATACTCCCACGCTTTAGCCAAGATATAAATAGGATATACTTCCCCATAAACCTTATAGGAATATTCATTAATCAGAGATTCCAAGCGCAATTGTAATACTTGAAGGCCCGGCAAACTATTTTGGTGTATAAGCATCCAAATGTAGACCAAATCATCCAACCATTCACCTTGAGAAATGAAGAGTTTACTACCTATTCTATTGATCCATAGCCCCGGGTCAATACCTATCGCAGTACAGTGCCCCAAACGATCTGAGACTTGGAGATCCAAGAAAATAATCGCCTCATCTATAGCCCGGATTCCACTGACCAAATGCACAAAATCTTCTCCAACATGAAAGGTAAAATGTCTCATTCCATGTTTTCGAAGAAGACGAAAAATAGGGGCAAAAACTTCTGGACGTGCATGAAATTCACTAGCAGCAGCATCCACGCCTACAATTTTGTTAGAATACTCATCTCCACTAGCTATATAGTTTAGTAAAGCCCAAGCTTGCTTTCGTAAAGCGATACGGAGCGAACGATGCCGAATAGATAGCCATTTCTCACTATCTTTCTCTTCTTTTTTGATAAAATGAGCGACCAATACGAGTTGGGTATTCTGAGATCGTTTCCATTTCTTCGCTTCTTTAAAACTATTAAAAATAGTATGTGTTGTCCGACGGATTGCACCCACGGTGTCCTTTGGAGCAAAACGGCCTTCCAACAGTCCTAAAAAAGAGAAAGAACTCAAACCCGACAATTGCAAAAAACGCTGTATATATTCCTTGCTCTCAATCCGCCAACGAATATCGTTATTCGTTATCATCTGAAATTGGGAGAATCCGATCTGAGTGACTTGCTGAGCAACCAAACGATGCACGATACCCTTTATTAACAAATACTGATGAAAAAAAGCCGCCAGTTCATCATCTTGCGTCTTAATCAATTCATCCATTATCATTAAGTAAATAATGAGTTCTTTAATCAAAGGGCTATACTGGGTATCCTTGTTAAAACCATCCCATAAATGTTCGATACAACGGTATTTGACAGTCTCGTATATCGACACATCCTTATGCGCTATCTCCCAACCATGGCTTACGCAGATTTTTCTCAACATCTTCGTCCGAAGCAATAACGCAGTATTAATACGCTCATAAAACAACTCTATCGAGAAGTTTGGAATCACTTGGTCTGCCAATATCCGGACCGTACTCGACTTTTCAAATGCTATACTGAAGTCATTGATAACCTGTTCCGGATTTTGCAATAGCTCATTCCATACCTTATCCGCTTCCGTACTCCCATTCAAATGTATATGTAAATCTATCAATCCTTTTTTCTGTCTCGCAAACAACTCCAATTCGGGGATATAAGGAAGAGGCAACGCCGTATACTCAAACTGCTTCAAATGTTCCTCCACAAAAGTATCAAACCGAGGAGTGCCTATATAGTCGTTATTATATTCGTCTAGATTATAGGCAGCAATCAAAAACAGTGGAGAAAACTGGCTTATCAAATCAATCCACTCCGAAAGATATTCACTACGAACATATACTTGTCTATCCACCATCTGAAAATAGCGGGCTGAGATATCTTTCGGAAGAAAACAGAACAGCTCATAAAAAGAATGATAGTCCTTTAGATACTTCTTCTCCAATCCTTTATAATAATGATCCGGCTTACGTACATCAGACGCACGTTCACAAGCAGTCATGCGACGTATCGTCTCATTAAAGAGATTCCGGTAATCTTGCCACTCCACACCTCGTTCATAAGCAAACAGAGACTCATTATTAGCTAATAGATAGGATATAATTGGTATCATAACTTATTCAACCGATCAAATATTGTTTTATCATCAGAACTAAGCTCATCGAGCCACTGATATTTTCTTTCTTTTCTTTTCAGCGCCATTAAGGCATTCTCTCGACTTTGAAGTTCTTTGCGCTTATTTGCCATTAATAAAGTTTTCTCATAAATCTCCTTATTATACATTTCGTATGTATATTCCATTGGAGTACCTTCTTCAGCTAATGCTATAATTTTTTCATGAAGCATATTCGTTGTATTTTGTATCTGTAGCTCTAGGTCTGAGATACGAGAACGCACATCTACTTTTGGACTATTATAAAATCTCTTATAATCAACAGGATTATATTGAAGCATATCATATTCTTTTATAATACGATTCAACTCACGTTCCAACCTATCTTTTTCTTTAAGTGCCTTCGCATCCCTAGAATTCTTTATTTCTTCTATTTCTTTTGAGATCCCAGCCATTGCTTTTCGCAAAACAGTGTTCTCAAATACAATTCTATTCCTTTCCATCTGTGACTGGAAAGTATCCAATAGAGCATCAATATCACTCACAGTCTTATAGAATTTTGTGTATTTTAGAACTACCGGATTCAAATAACTATAGATAAGAGGGCATGAGATAAGCCAATCACAAAAACACTTTTCTTTATATTCTTCTTTCACCTTTTTATAATTCCGCACAAACACATGTTCTATATGTTTATGATTGTCCAAATCTATTTCCGACAATCCTTTATCTATTGCTTCCTCAACAAGTACAGCATTAAGCAGGGTTAGTAATTGTGCGCTAAACAACTGTCCTTTTCCTCCTGTATAAACTCCCTCGTTAATATATCTCATGCCATAATGGAATCTTACAAAAGCCCTATACAAGAAATGCAATGAGATACTTTGAGAATCGTTTTTTTCCAAAATCCATTCGGCTATTTTACGATAGAATTCATGATTCTTCTCATCTCCCCCCCCTTTATCCGGTTCTGTATTTATTAAATGTATTTTATACTCAGATGTATTCTCTGAACCATCCTTCAGATATTCAACATACGACCGAAATTGCAATAAACGATTAATATCCAAAATGAATCTAGGATTCAGCATCTTTTTATCATTTTTATAAATCGTATTTTCATCCATGCGGTAGACATCACCAATAATAGCGATCAATTTAAATACAGACAATAAGACATGCGTTTGCCCTTTAGAGTCGATCGTTTCTACCGCTGGAGCCAAGGAGAGCCGATCGGTCATATTGTCCTTAAAGACCTCATCTGAAAATATGGGCATCACGCCGACCATTTTATCCCCTAAAAAAGGGCGGATGAAGGCCAAAGATTGACAATATCCCTTCATTAGTCCACTATCAGCATTCAGAACAGAAAAATTCAATAATTCCTCCTGAAGATTCACATTTACGGATCCATGTGAATTGTCGACGGTAGATAACATCTTTAACGTATGCTGAATATAAGGTAAACGTATCCAATAATCAAAGACCAAGTATTTATTTTTCCGCAATAAATAATTAAAGAATATACTAATCGTCACAAGAGCCCTGTTCAAAACCTCATCATGAGTTTCCGGAAGGAAATTGGTGACTTCTCCAAGCAAATGGTTCCGGAACATGAAACTCTGCATATAAATCGGATATGTTTCAGACTCTGTAACGAGATACTTCGTCAAGTAAGTTCTTTGGTTTAAGTCACTCTCAAAAACATGTGTCAAGTTCCTGATAAGAGCCTTTAAAGAAGCTCCAGGAACATTTGACACTTCCTTATCGGCATCTTTCGCCAAATAATAATCCCTATAGGCATTCAGTAAGGCAAATTGCGTACGAATAGGCAGATCAAGAAACAAACTTGTTATATCCTCTATCGTCTTACCATATCTCACATCTACATTTTCTTGCTCCACATAACGGAAACCTACCGCCGCCAGAACATCCCTATAACATTGAGAAATATCAGATGATTGTTCGTTTCTCAAAAAAGAATCCTTTTTCAATACAATCTCTATTTTTTTCCCCATTAACAATTTCTCTTTCAAAGTCCGGAGCAAGATACGATTGCCAGGTTTCAATAACTTCATTAAATATTGATTTTCCAATTGGTCTACCATATTACTGATTCCCATAGAATTGCTACTATTAGCCGCCTTTGCTTCTTTACCTAAAAAATCAGAGCCAAAATGCTTCCATTGCGCCTGCCTTACCAACATGCTATATAGATCGATATCCCCGGTAAGAAGTATAATTATTTGCGGAGAAGTGATATACTTGCGTAAAGTCTCCAATATCTCGGAACCTTTCGCCAGATTGGTATCGGAATCGTCAAACGACAGTATAATACAAGTACGTTTAATCAATTTGAGCAAACGCCCTGTATATTCATGGAAATTCCGTTCTAGATTGATCGCATAATTTGCTTTCGCCATACCTTGTCTAGCAATATACTCCGAGTTTTCCCAATCTTCATACATTGACTGTTTGCCTATACCCTCCAAAGATGGTAAAGCCTTGAGTATTTTATCATAAGATATTTGAAACTCCTCATATTCTCTATGATTTACACTTCGAGGATTCCTATAATCCATGTTTTGATCATGCAGCAGTTTCTCAGCCGCCGCATGTATACTAGCTAAAATATTGACAAAAGGGTGCTGTTTATATTCAATAAGAGTAGGATCTATCTTCGGTATTATCAACAAAGAATTATTAACGTCTCCCAATATTAACTTTTCCTTTTTCAACTGTTCCAAGATTGTCATTAAGAAAGTGGTCTTTCCTGCACCCCTATTTCCTAAAATTGATATCGCATTATTTTTCCTGCCAATATCAGTCAAATAACCTTTACTCCCATAATATGTTCCATATTCAATAGCTGCCTGATATTGTCTTTTCATTATACGAGTAATATCTATAAGTTCTTCTTTATGTATTAAATTATTTTCCTCATAAACAGCGGCATCAGAATAATCTGTTTGAGTTAAATCAAGACGAATTATATTAGAGTCTATTTTTTCCATAAATAAGCATTTTAAGATAAGCATTAACAAAATACAAATAAAACAAGTTTTTCTGAGATTAACAAATTTTTTCATTCATATAAAAATAACTCACATATAATATTACACATTTATTAGCAAAAGCCCCATAGGATAATCCTACGGGGCTTGTTTTTTGATCCGCTTTCTCTTCTCACGAGGATACCTGCGGAAGAACTTTTAATTACTTTAGTATTAATATGCCACGTGTTCACCCGTCACGGGATACTTTACTTTGTGGCATAGTTATTTAATTATATATTACATAAAGGCGGGTTTCCCCGCCTCTATTATTTTAAGCGATACGGCTTATCTTATTTAACAACTGTCTTAACAGCTTCCTCACCGTCAATAGCTACAGCTATGATACCAGCAGGTACGGAAATTGTAGCGTTATCGGATGTAAGAACTGTTTCTGCGACAACCTTACCTAAGATGTTAGTGATCACTACGGACTTACCGGCAGCGCCTTGGATAGTAACCTTACCAGCCTCTCCAATTACAGAGATAGCAGATGTACCTTCCGCAACATTTCCGTTGGATGTCGGGTGTAATTCCGTAGTAGCAACGTTAAACAAGTGAGCGTCATCCTTAGCCGGAGACCAAACTAAAACATTGTTGATTACTTTCAAGAAATATGAACGATTATAGAACTGTTGTTCCTCTTCGTCATTCTGTCCATTGAATGCTTTAATCGTATTCTCAACAATCAAATTAGTAGTACCATCCGTAGCGGCAGTTGTCATGAAAGCCATGGCAGCCGGATTGATACTCATATCTTTCAAGGTATCCGCAGCTGTCGGTTCCTCACGAGCGATAGTCAAAGAATCCGCACCATAAACCTTAGCCTTAACGAAAGCAGCCTTAGCATAAGACATATAGTCATGATCCTTGAATGTATATTTGCTAGCCTCTTTGGCCTCTTCCCAACCATTTTCATCAGCAACAAATACAGAATCATACGGATTTACCAGATAATTCATATAACCAGCTTCGCGATCCGCAGCAGAAAGGCCATTACCTGTAGTCACATAATACAATGGTTTAGCGATATCTTTCACACAAGCTGTATCAATCCATAAACCGAACAAGCTATCAATATACGGAGTTTGTTCTGCAGTCTTAACCTCAGCGAACAAAGTAGCAGGATTCATAGAAAGAGCCTTGCCGTCACCTTCCGAAGAAGATAACATCATGTGATGAGCATCACCCAAATTAGCGTAAGTAGGTGCCGGAGCAGCTACCAAATTGAAATAGTTCACTACCTCATCGCTAGACTGATTCAAATATTCCAATTCCGCCGTTTTCACATTGAATGACATTCTATTGCCATTCGTTGTCATCAAATATTCGCCTTCTTCTTCACCTGCAACGAAAGTAAACCATTTTCCATAACGATATGGAGCGCCCTCTTCCCACTTATTTGAACTCTTAGCATATTTCAATTTAGTATATGTCCCATCATATCCAACTAAATGATCATCTTCAGTTCCGACATATCCCATATCATTCGTCAAATATTTATCGCCATATTGCTCTTTCAATTGATAACTAGCAGCAGATAATGTATCTTTCAAAGACTGAGCACCGCCATTATTATAATAAGGAAGACCATCTGTATAACTCGGTTGTACCAGCTTAAACAATGTAGCATTCTCTATATCGGTAGATTGAATCAAGACCAAGGAGTCTTTCGCATAAGCATATAAGTTCTCTACACCCGGAGTCTTAGAGATCAAGTTCAAAGCGAAAGCCTCATTTCCGATTTCTTCCGGAGTGAAATATTTATAACCCAAGAAACGATCCTTAGCCTCGGTAACTTCCTTAGCATAGATAAACTCAATTGTATCTTTACCATTGAATGTAAATACGTTATCAGAAATCTTATAGATTTCCTCATAAACAGCAGTCTTACCTGTAGCTCCAGCGTTCAATGTATATCCATTAATATTAGCACTGCCTTGGTTACGGCTGACTACCGCATATTTACCATCCTTCTCAGCTACCATATACTGGCCTGCACGTTTGAAGTTTGAAACAGCGTCAATACGAGCAGATGTAGTAATACCATAATACTTATTGTAACCCTCATTTTTAGCCGTACCATTCGCATTATGAGTATTCTTATCCTTCAAGAAATAAACACCAGCGCCATTAGGCAAGCTGGCTGGAGTCCCAACCTTTTGAGTAAATGTCAAAGAATTTCCGTAATTTTGGCTGATTCCATCAGCTTTCAAAGAACTAACGGTCAACACTTTTGAAGTTCCAACTTGGGCATAAACCAACTTCACATTCTCACCATTCAAAGCTTTCGCAAATTTACCATCTGTTCCAAACTTAGGAGAATCTTTCACATAAAGAGTTAGCTTATCATTCTTCAACGTGCGAACAACCTTGAACTGTTGGAGATCAGCATTTGATACAGAATGAATCGTACTTGCCTCATAAGTTGAGTCCGCAACCAATTTAACACCAAACTCATTCACTTGATTATGGATGACTGTACGTGCCGTATCCAGACCGATGAAGAAATCTTTTTTACCAACGACAGCGAAAGTAACGAATTCCGAACCTTCCACTTGAGTCGCCTTAATTTCCGTATCCTTGAAAGGATTACCCTCCAATGCCTCACTTGCTACCAACTCAAAGACAGAGAATATTGAGATCTCATTCGCTTTCAACACCTTAGTCCCTGCATCTATAATTTGGAACGCAGCAGCAGATGTACCACTCTTTACGGCTAAATCCGTAGTTCCACCCAAAACCAATGACTCAGAAGCAGAAACGGCAGTTTTGATCGTATAACCATTTGTCTCATCGCCAGTCAACAGCCATTGATTCACGCCATCCATCACTTTAGGAGTCGCATTCTTGTCTTTCTTAAAAGACAAAGCCACACCTGTCTTAGATGTAATCTTGTACAATTGTTTTTGATCAGCAGAATAATCGGACTTTACGATTGTCCACATAGGCGCTTTAGTCACATCAGACTCATAGATAATAGAGTCAGCCTTTTCATCAGCTGTTTTTGTGATAGCCAGATAGTTACTACCACTCTTCAAGTAGAAGTAATCACCCGCTGTTTTAACCGCATCAGCAATTGTTATCGAAGTTTCTGCGGCATTTACCCCAAAAGCACTCAACAACAAGCCCAAAGCTAGAGTAGAAAACTTTTTGTTCATAATTCTAAAATTAATATTAATACTAGTGTTTATTAAGATAATCAGCTCATTACGTTATCGTATCGATTGCTTTGTCATTCAAAAACGACTAGTTTAAACGAAGGTTTTAATCTTGCGTTTTATAAGGGGTAAATAGAAAGGTTTGTTGAAGGAATCGCTTGTTTCGTAAAGGATAACCTATCCTATTGATAAGAAAGAGAATAAGCGATAAAAAAATAGCCCGGAAGGGTTGCAAGTATCGAAGAAACGCGTACCTTTGCAAATGACTAAAAGAATCGTTCGTTTAGACTAGCCGTTTTCATACTCCAAATATCATTTCAATCTATCATTCATCTACTTTTATAGTATAGCATTATTTAATGTACGGGCGTACATTAATATTATATTAAACGAGTTATCCGGAATTTACGGATTGTCATTGTGACACTTTGTAAATTAAAGCCTTTGAGAATCGAATTTTCCGGGAGATTATACATATAGTTCCGTAAAACGAGAAAAAATATTCGCAAGTAGTTATTCCATAACAAGATAACGAAATATGCCTTTTTATTCTAGCGAAAATCATTCATCCTAATTCATATTCTTAAGGCTAAAACCTATAATTCACCCGTATGTGAAGGCTATTTCTATCGTATGCGATGGGGATTACTACCGTATGTATCACCTAATGCATACGGTTACGTCGGCTAAAACATACGGTTGCGTCGGCTAACGTATATATTCGCATGGGCAAACACCACCCTTCTCACCGGGAAAGCGACCTTTTACCTATAAATAAGAGACAAAAAGGCTCTTTTCACCTATTTCTTCTCTCTGGTTAGACTTTTCCAAAGAAGAAGTATGTCAAACAAACAGCCTTGTTTTGCGCGAACTGTCATGATTACCGCCGCTTCGCTTACCATCCATCCGCAAAGGCAATAACAGAATCATCGACATAGAAAAGCCCCGCAAGATAACTGAACCGCATCCCAAAGCCACTGAGAAGACCTTGTTGGTTCCGGTATAAAAAGGCTTTCCAAGTGATTAGTTATTCACTTCCCAAGCCGTTAGTTAGCGGCTAGGTATAGCCGCTAGTTATTCACTCGACAAGCCGTCAGTTATTCACTTCAACAGCCAATGAGAGGGCCCGTTTCTTGGTTATCTGGGCCTGTACAGGCACATGTTTCCCGTATTTTCAAATAAGCTATGGCTTACATTTGACGCGGAAAGCCTCATTAACCCACCTTTAGCTTTAAGGCTGTATCCTTTATGCGTTCACTATATCTCGTCTTCACTCAAACTACACAAGGTGTTTCCGAAAAAAGACGTTCGTGTTTTTTTAAAGCCTAAATGAATGCCCCATATAATAAAAATCGTATCTTTATCGCCAAAGATGGAAAAGAGCCATCTATATCCTATTAATCACTAAAACCTATAAACACTATGGGAAAATTTATCAACCCCTTCACCGATTTCGGCTTCAAGCACATATTCGGTAGGGAAATGGACAAGGACATACTAATCGAGTTCCTGAATGACCTCCTCGAAGGGGAGCATACGATCATGGACCTGAGGATCATGAACAATGAGCGATTGCCCGAGACAGAGCAAGGAAGGAAAGTCATCTTCGATATCCATTGCGAGACCGACAAGGGCGAACGGATCATAATCGAGATGCAGAACAGGGAACAGCCCCACTTCAAGGACAGGGCCTTATACTACCTCTCGCACTCGGTGGTGGAACAGGGTATAAAGGGAACATGGGACTATGAGCTGGCGGCCGTGTACGCATCGGATCCATGGCGAACCTCACCCCCAAACAACGGGCGCAGTACGAGGCGGAGTGGAAGATGTATAATGATTATTATAACACCTTGGATTTCGCCGTTGAGAAAGGCATGAAAAAAGGAATGGAAGAAGGATTGCAAGAAGGATTGCAAAAAGGAAAAGAATCTACGGCACGTAATATGAAAGCCGAGGGAATAACCCCTCTTATCATCCAAAAATGCACCGGCCTTTCCCTTGAGGAAATAGAGCGACTATAAAACAAAATCCCTTCAGCCTCCATCCGTTTTTAACGTATAGTTATCAAAGGAAGAGACTGAAGGGATTTTTTATATTTATAAACGATCTAAAAGCTACTCCTCACGCTGCTTCTTCCATTCCTCCGCACACTCTTCCAAGGCCTTATACCAAGCCTGGCCGAACTTACGGATCAAGGGCTCCTTGAGGAACTTATAAACCGGCAATTGCTCTTTCTTTCCTAAGATCTCCGCTGCCTTACAAACGCTCCAGCGATGATAGTTCACGGCCTTGAAATCCCGATACTGAGTGACACGTATCGGGTAAAGATGGCAAGAAACAGGCTTATAGAAATCCGTCTTACCTTCCCGGTATGCTTTCTCGATAGCGCATTTACAAGTACCATCGGCGTCGTAACAGGTAAAGACACAATCCTTGCCGTTCACGATAGAGGTAACCGTATCGCCTTCCTCATCGATATAAGCTACGCCTTGCTTATGAATGACCTCTTGAGCTTTCGGGGATAAATCATCCCAAATGATGGGTAATACTTTCTGGAGCTTCGCCAACTCCGAATCCTCTAATGGAGCGCCGGAATCTCCTTCCACGCAGCATTCCCCCTTACATTTGGAAAGATCACATAAAAAATAACGCTCGATAACGTCAAGACTTACTAAAGTGTCATCTATCTGGATCATAAGATGCGCCTAGCTCTTATTTAATCAATGACTTACCAGTCATCTCCTTCGGCTGTTTCAAGCCCAAGATGTGAAGGATTGAAGGAGCCACATCGGCCAAGATACCATCCTCTACTTTAGCGTCCTTGTTGGCTGTAACATAAACGAATGGAACAGGGTTCAAGGAATGAGCCGTATTCGGAGTGCCATCCTCGTTCAAGGCGTGATCCGCATTACCATGGTCAGCAATGATAATTACCTCATAGTCGTTGGCTTTAGCGGCCTCAACCGTATCGTGCAAGCAAGCGTCGATCGTTACGACCGCTTTCTCGATCGCTTTGTAGATACCCGTATGGCCTACCATATCACCGTTGGCGTAGTTCACTACGATGAAATCGAATTTCTTCGTATTGATAGCGTCCACCAATTTATCTTTCACCTCGAAAGCGCTCATTTCCGGTTTTAAGTCGTAAGTAGCCACTTTAGGAGAAGGGACCAAGATACGCTCCTCGCTATCGAACGGAGTCTCGCGGCCACCGTTGAAGAAGAAAGTCACGTGAGCGTATTTCTCTGTCTCGGCGATATGCAACTGAGTCTTGCCTACGTTTGCCAAGAACTCACCCAGCGTATTATTTACGTTCTCTTTGTCGAACAAGATATGAACACCCTTGAAGCTAGCGTCATACGGAGTCATACAGAAATATTGCAAGCCCGGGATCGTATGCATACCGGCCTCCGGCATGTCTTGCTGAGTCAATACAACCGTAAGCTCTTTCGCACGGTCGTTACGATAGTTGAAGAAGATCACGACATCGCCTTCCTCGATAACAGCAACCGGCTTTCCGTTCTCAGCGTGAACGATCGGCTTGATGAACTCGTCCGTTACACCCTCGGCATACGACTCTTCCATCGCTTTTACCATACACTCGGCTTGCTTACCCTTACCTTCGACCAATAAGTCGTAAGCCTCTTTCACACGTTCCCAACGTTTGTCGCGGTCCATAGCGTAATAACGTCCGATGATAGAAGCGATCTTACCGCCGGTAGTCTTCAGATGATTCTCCAACTCCTCGATAAAACCTTTACCACTCTTCGGGTCCGTATCACGACCATCCATGAAGCAATGAACATAAGCCTTGCTGATTCCGTATTCCTTGGCGATATCCGTCAACTTCAAAAGATGCTCCAAAGAGCTATGTACACCACCATCGGAAACCAAGCCCATGAAGTGGATCTGCTTATTATTCTCTTTCGCATAGCTATAAGCACGTTTGATCTCCGGGTTCTCCATGATCGTATTCTCGCGGCAAGCGATGTTGATCTTCACCAAATCTTGGTAAACGATACGGCCAGCACCGATGTTCAAGTGGCCCACCTCAGAGTTACCCATTTGTCCGTCAGGCAAACCAACGTTCTCGCCAGAAGCCTGTAACTGTGAGGCTGGATAAGTTTTCAATAACTCATCCCAATATGGAGTCGGCGTGTTAAAGATCACGTCGTCTTTACCTTTGTCACCAATTCCCCAACCATCACAGATAATTAAAAGTGCTTTTTTGCTCATGATTGCTAATTTATTATATTGATTATGTTTTTAACCTTTACGATCGCGAAGATAATCAATTCCATCGTATTATTGTTTCTCTCAATGTATTACTTTTGTGGCAGGAATGGAAAAGAATATACAAGACAAGGATTTGGGAGTCATAACGCTCCGTACCACTCCCCGGGCCACTCGATACACGCTCAAGATATCAAAAGGAAAGATAACCGCCACGATGCCACCCGGAGGAGACGAGAAACGTATGATCGCTTTTATCATGGAGAACAAGGCCCGGCTGGTAAAAGCGCTCCAGAAGCATCCGGCCCGGCCCCTGCTCGACGAAAGATCGGAGTTACAGGCTACGACATTCCGCTTGCATATCTTCCGCACCGAGCGAAGTAATTTCTACATGAGATTGGAGGATGGGGTACTGCATATCGCTTGTCCGAATGAGACTCGTTTCGAGGAGGAAGAGGTGCAATCCTTACTGAAATCCATGCTGGAGAAGGCGCTCCGCCACGAGGCGAAACGGTTGTTGCCGGAACGTATCACGCTATTGGCAAGGCAACATGGATTTATGTTGACCGGGATGAAAATCAATAATAGCAAAACGCATTGGGGAAGTTGTACAGTAAAGAAGAGCATTAATCTCTCGCAATCATTAATGCTTCTTCCTTGGCATTTGGTGGATTATGTATTATTGCATGAGCTTTGCCATACGATAGAGATGAACCATAGCGAAAGGTTCTGGAAACTGATGGATAAGGTGACGGACAATCAAGCGATTCGTTTACGAAATGAGTTGAAAAGTTATCATATGTTGTAGAGACGGGGGATGAGACTGAGCACGCTCCGTCTCTACAACCGGGTGAATTGTCAGAAATTGGCTCCTACTTGCAGAATGAAAGTCCGAGGTGCGCCGACATCCATCGGACGGGCGCTATAGCGCTTGTTTAAGAGGTTGTTCACCAGTCCTTGTACATGGATATTCTTCGTCACTTTCATCCCGACACGCATATCCATGACGAAATATCCTTTATTGTTCTCTGCCCAATAATCATGTAAGTTTCCGAATAGCATCGAACGCATATAATCCATCAGGTTAGGCTCCGCTTTCATACGCTCATCGACCATAAAATAATCGACCGCCAATGTCTTGCTTTTCCATGACATATTCGTTCCGATATTAAACCGTTTCCATTCCAGATCGAATACCCCCTTTACGGAATGTTTCTGGCGATATTTTAAATACTTGCTGTCATTCGATTTCGAACGCATCGCCATTAAGTCATCATTCGCTTCCTCCTCCGCGTTCCGTGAATCCACATCCATATCGATCGGATTCGTATAAACATACCCCAAAGTATATGCCAGACGAGTATCACGGTTAAACTCATACACACCCGAGGTAGACAAGTCTACCCCATAAATCTCCGCCCGGCCTACGTTCGTGAACTGAGCGCCGATTCCTAAGCCGTCGCCGCTAGAGAACGCATTAAACAACTTGGAAAGCCCATCGATATAATCGAAGGTCTTATTATTAAACAGGCCGAAACGGAACTCGATCATATCCTTGTAACGGGTATAAAAGCCGGCCACATCGACAAAGCCCTTCAAATTGCCGAACTTATAGCCTTGCTTGAAACCAAGTTCGGCATTATAACCTTGCTCCGCTTTCAATTCAGCGTTCGGGAAAGCTCCCACACCTCCGATATCCTTCAGGATAAACTTCTCCGTAACGGATGGATAACGGTATCCCTGTCCGAAAGATGCCCGGATAAAACTATACTCACCCAACTCATAATTCAAGCCTCCACGAAAAACAGGTTTTACCGGAACCTTCGCCCCGAAAATCTTCGTCTCCGCTTCCCTGTAGAAATCATCGACCCGGTAATACTCCAGACGAACACCGACCGAGACGTTCAAACGATCGATAAATTTATGATCATATTGCAGGAAGGTAGCCACATTATCGCTACTATGCTGCCCGGTCACTTTCGAATCCGCATGAATACGCTCATAAGTACCTCCAACCGTGAGTTGTGAATGATCGAACTTCTTGCTGAATTGGTAATCCAGATTATAGGAATAAGTATGATCCGTAGCCTCCGGCGCCTTTTTCTCCACCGGCTTCATGGCATCTACCAACCAAGCCCCTACGTTATTCTTATCGGGTAGCGGAGTACGTCCCATCACCCAAGAAATCAAGTCCATATAATCCGCCGAGGTAGCTGTCGGGAAAAAATGATTTCCCAGCTTGCCCAATTCACCCATCAATCCGCTCACCTTCCCGTTCATCACCTCCGGCAAATACGGTAAGAAGGTCGGCAATAACTCGGTTTGCCAGTTTTGCGCCATATTGATAATCTCCGGAACAGATGAGATATCAAAACCCATATTATTCGTTATGTCAAAAAGAGACTTATCCGTGGTATGCGTGATGATACGGCTTCCCCGATGGAAGAAACGCCCCTTGAAACGATGAGTCGTCCCTTTTTCCGAATTCGTATAATTCAAGAAGGGATCTATATAAAATGTATTCTCACGGCGTCCCATATTCGCCAGCGGAGATTGAATATAGGGCTCCTCCGGAGAACGCCAGATAAAGAAACCGGTATAATCGTTATACAAATAATTCACGTTCACACCATAGTTCAACCCTTGTACCCGGGGATCGTGATACGTAAGATTCCCACCGACCCGGACACGGCGGTTGTAATTATCCTGCCGATACCCGTCGTCCAAGAATGTATTAGCCCCCACTGTCAAATCAAAATTCTTGATCCTACGGGAATGAGAGAGATCCAAGCCTCCATATAAAGGCGTCCCGTCTTGGCGCGGCTTCCCATACAATCCTCCTTGTACGTTCACCTGTGTTACCGGATCTAATCCGGGGCGTTTCGTTTTCACGTGAATCAAACCATTCAAGGCAGAAGAGCCATATAATACGGAAGAGGCCCCTTTCAGTACCTCTACTTGATCGACGTTCTCCATCGGGATCATATTCCAGTTTATCTCGCCGGAACCCGGAGTTAGCACCGACATTCCGTCCACCAGAATCAAGCAACGGCTACCCACGCCATAGGTCCATCCCGTACCACCGCGTACGGAAGGTTGCCGGTCCGTCACGTCCACACCGGAGATATTCTTCAGTACATCCGTTAAATCTTTCGGAGACTGACGAGTGATATCTTTCGCTTTCAATAATTCCATAGAGACGGTGATATCGCTTAGCTTTTGCTCATAGCGCCCGACGCTCACGACGACTTCGTCCATCATGTTTGAGTTTGTTCGTAAGGATACGTCACGTGTCAAAAACTCTCCCGGATCTACTTTCACGGAAACGCTCAACGTTTCATATCCCAGATAGCTAAAAGTCAATACAGCGTCGCCATCCGTCACTTTCAGCTCATAATAACCGTTTATATCAGACACAGTTCCTCTCGTACCCCCTTTGTCCTTATAAAAAACGTTTACCCCGGCTAAAGCTTCCTTGCTCTCCGCATCCTTAATATACCCTTTCACGTCTTGGCCGAAAGAGGCATGGGTTATCAAGAGAAGAAATAATATCAATTTGTAAGTATTCTTCATATCCAAATTATATTTCGCACAAATATAAAGGTTTATTCCATACCGCTAGACAGGTATTTAAAAACAGACCAAGAAGTCCTGTAAATAGACTATACTCTTTTTATTGCGCTAAGGAGAACCGTAAACTAATACCATAGTTTGAGTTCGAAGTCGGGTAAGATGAGGTGGACACGATCGGCTCATTGATCTGTAAATCATAGAACGCTCTCAATGTCAGGGCACGACTTAATCCGTAATCCGCAGAGAACTGGATGGTCTTGGCGATATTCCCGCTGGTAGCCTGCGTAAACTGATCCTCTATCTTACGGATCAACGATTGCATTTTACGGTAAGAGAAATCTAAGCGAATCGTAAGATCATTACTGAAGTCCCGTGTCTTTTTCATTTTCAACACCTTGTTAAACTCAGTCAACTTATATCCTACTCCTATCACGAATTCGTTGGAAAGCGCTTCCACCAATTGGTAAGAGGAAATATTCAAGCTTAAGTTACGTGTCTTGCGCAACTCAAACTTACCGGTTATATTATTCAATAAAGTAGCGTCTACACCAAACAACGGGCTGAATCCTTCCGTGATACTCACGGCCGCTATATCATAAGGAGACGATGGCGTAGGATTACCGGTTTGGATATCACGGATATATCCCAAACCATCCTGCCCGGCATCTACCCAATCCAAGAAGGAGGAAAACGCACCTACGCTATAGGAACAACGATATTGATGACTCAACATCATGCTCTTAAAGTATTTGCGGATAACCGGTATACGGATCAAGCCATCATACGTAACACGCCAGTTCGGTAGCAGACTCTTAATGGACGGGAAGGCTGACAGACCTACCTTATTTGGGTCCTTGCCTGTATAAGCCGCCAAGAAAGCAGGTACCAATACCTCCATGGAATTCAGACTTACACCTCCCCCTACGGCTGGATCATAAGGTTTTCCCGCTAAAGCATGCCCCGCCATAAAACCGGAACTCGGATAAACCGTACCGGAATATGTATCCGCCAAGCGCTGGGCGATCACGCTACGGTGAGCGATAAATTTATCGAACGCTTTCGAGGAATAACCGTTATTAGCGTTTCCGCTGCCGCCGAAAGCGCTACCCAAGGCAATCGTAGTCATCGTGAAGCTACCTCCCATCTGCTCGGGCATACCGTCTTGCATATAATAGATATCGGTACTACGGGTATCTACCCGGTTTGCGTTCAAATCAATCTTCAAGCCGGCTATAGGTTCTAGATTCGCACGAATCGTAAGATTCTTCGCGCTATTGATCATGGCGGGAGTCGTCATATTCTCATTCTTTACCAGCCAGCCCCGCTCGTCCGCCTCGTCGATAAAGCTCCTTCTTACCGCTCCAAAAGCAAAACCGAGTCCCGGAGCCAAAGTTCCTGTACGCCGTTGTCCGAACATATCGCCAACCTCCGGAGCGTAACCACTCAACATCATACCGTCTATCAACGAATATTGTATGTTTACCCGACGTACCATCATCAAGAAACGGCTACTATACTCAGCGACTTTCGTCAAGGTTCCTTCCAAAGGCTGAGGACCGGGCACGATTGTCAGCTTCAAATGGGCCGTATCCTTATTCAAGATCATGACTTGGGCGTAATTGATCGGCTTATATTTAATGGAATAGACCTTCCCATCCGCTCCACGTGCCGTGATACGAACCTTCTTCGTAAACATTCCATGCTGCACGATCGTTCCACTATCCGGGCTCAATTGAATCTCTTTCTCTAGTTTCACCTCTTTCTTCTTTTTCTCCGGTTGACGAGCGCTTACCCGGGAAGAGGCCATAAATTTCTGGTTGATCTTCTTCAGATATTTATTCTTATTGTACAATGACTGCAAATTGAAACTACCCTGCCAGTCAAATTGACGTTGGTTCTTTATTATATTACCCTGTTCCAACTCAATACTAGCGACATTGGCTCCACGATCCCAGTTGTACGTGGCATTATAAGTCAATGAACTATTTACCCAGTCTAATGCCGGTATGAATTGCAATGGCATATTCCAAGTGACATTAAACGTTTGGTCATATTTCAAAGGAGTGCCCAAATCACGGATACTTTGCTTCACGGAATCCTTCCATACCTGATAATCATCCGGATTCAATTTCTTATTAACTTGAACATTCGGTTCCTCGATGCGGGCATTCGTACCGGAAGTAAACGTCATGCTCAGATTATTCGTAAAGTCCCAACGCAAACTGAAGGCACGGTCCCACAAGAAATTGTGACTGAATGAGAGCAACTGGTTACCTCCATCCGTAGAACTTGTCAAATCCCTTAGCTTAATCTCATAGTAATTCCGCATCATCGCCGTCTGGAAACTAATATTCGACGGGACGTAATTCAGTCCGAATTGCTTGATATATTTCGTATATCCATTATTCTTCTTCAGCTTCTCGAAGGGTCGGAACGGTTTCACGTAAGGCGTATAATTATAAGCGAAATTACCCCGGTAATCCTTGGTTGTCTCATATTCGGTCTCCGGATTCTTCTTACTGTTCTGGCTATAAGAGTAACCTAACGAGAAGTTCGCCGGATCATACGGCATCGGGTTCTTGCTACGGATATCTACCTTTACGTTATTGAAAGAGACGCTCTTAATAGTGGTCTGATCCAAAGAATAACTCTTGATGGAGTCTTTCTCGGCTTGGGTCTCTACCGCATCCAAAGCGTCCGAAAGCTTAATATCCTCATTCAACGGATCATACTCAGGAGTTGTAGTCTCTTTCGAATAAGCATAGTAAAAAGGTATGCTAACCTTTGCTTTCTCAGGGAACAACTTACCCAACTCAATCGAGGTCGCCACACTATATTGCGAATAATCATCCATCCGACGTTCGGCCAGCGACTGATCCAACGCACCGAAACCAGCGGTTTCCATTCGTCCACTTACATTGACCGTACCCAAATCGGATAAAGCGACGTTCAGATTCGCATTAGCGGCCCAACCGCCTTTCTCGTCGAAATCGGTCATACGAAGTTCGTTTACCCAGACCTCACCGCTCTTGATATCATTCGATTTATTACGAACGCCAATCATGATCACTTTCACCTCTGCCAAGCTTGGATTACCGATGATACTAATCGTATTAAGAGGATTATTGTCATCCTTTTTCGAATAGACTTTTTGATAACTAACATTCCCCTGCCCTTTCCGTTTTTTCTCATTACGCTCCAACTTCATATTGGTCAATATCTCCAACGGAAAATTAAACTCATTTTTAAGCGGCCAAACTTTACGCTGATCCTCGCTATTATTTGTATTGTAAAGGATCGAGCTATGGGGCGTCAGCTCCAAGGGAACCTCATACTCATAATAGTTATTCTTATAATCTGAACCCAACCGAATAAATACCGAGAAATCGCCATCAATCAACGTCTGGTTCTCATCGATCGGTGCTTCCGCATGAGCGAACATCTGCAACCGTTTATAGCGGCGAAGATCATACGATGTCGATTTATAGACCGCACGCGCATCCTGCGGAGACAAGTCTGTTATCTTCATAGACAATGCCTGCTCGTTCTGTTGAAGCAACTGAGGCTGACTGGAATCGAACATACGGCTGATACCCGGAGGCAACACATAGTTGACCGGCTGACGCTGCCCGTTCTCCTCTATATTTACAGAAGATACGACGATCTGTCCATCAGACTTTGGCGGAATAAGAGGATTTGACAAATCCTGCGTATAAGTACGCCAATCACCACGAACCAATTCCAAGGTACCGAAACGCAGAACCGTAGACTTACGGAATCCTGTCATATACATACGCATGAAACGGACTGTCTTGAAATCTCGGATCGCTCCAACCCTCTTCTCATAATCTTTAATAGGAATCTTAAATAGATACCATTTTACTTTCTCCTTATCACCATTCATTAAGGTTACTTCCGGAGTACGCTCATCAACGATGTTGTTTACACCGACCTGCAAATCTTTTGGACGGAGAGAGATCTTGTACTCAAAATATTTCTCTGTCTCATTCAACGTATTATCGCCATTGATATCTTCCACATCTGGTGTACTCTTTCCGGCTGTAGCATATCTTTGATCGGATTCTTGTGAGTTTCCCTCTGTACCGTTATATCGTTTATAGCGAGATAAGATATCCAACTCCTTAGCATCGTAATCATCCCCACGGAAATAGTGATAATTATCCCCGGCAGGATCGTTAAAAGGAGAAAACGGATCATCCATCATCTTAGAGATTGTCTCACCGGATAGTTTCGCCCTCAATTTATTCAAATAATCCGCATACGTAGGGAAAATTTGCTCTTCCTCCGTAGAAAGACCGTTCAAACCGACATCTTGCAGCTCACGATTTTGGGCATCAAACGCATATCCCGTACTTTGCGTGCGAGGCACCTTACCCCAAACAGTCGTATCAACTTTCGACATATCACCGTCCACGGGCATACCATTCTCAAAGAATTTCCGCTCATCTTTCAAGATATCCTCGGAAATCTCACCCAAGTTAAAGTATAGGTCACCACCCTCGGCTGTCTCGTCCTCAAGATACGGGTCTAAAAGCCAGAATTCGATATATTCATAATTGGCAGATTCCAAATCGCTAGGCTCGATCTTGCGCATTACACCACCCCAACGTTTTTCCGGATTACCCAACGTACCGTCCGAGTTTACATTTTCCGCATCCAGGTTATACGGACCACGCTCATTCGGGTAAAAAGCGAGGTTTAATACAGGCAAAGTCGTATTATCATTGGTTCCCAACTCTTTATTCGGGAAGATCTCTTTATAACTGACTCCACGGGTGTAATGATTCGATAAATCATCATTCGTAAGATGTCGAGGGCGGGAAGAGGAACTCTTCCGTGTGAAGATTCCGTCTACCGTATACCAAGCCAACAAAGCTCTGTTTTTACCATAAGCGATATCGTTCACCTTCTCCGCTTCCGGAAATTTAGGATTCGAATCTTCATAGGGGGTACTCGCCAAGTTCCAAGCATACGGGTTCAAAAGATCCATACCACTTTGTGTAGACTCGAAGTCATCCAAATAAGAGTAACCACCCGTATATTGATTCTCATAATGTCCCGCTATTAAATGAGCGAATTCCGCATTGAATGAGATTTGGCTAGGTTTGGTCAATGTCAACAAGGGTAACTTATCAAATACATTTGTCAACCACTGGCTCTCGGCTTTATAAGAGGTATTCAAGCCCCATAAAGTATTCTTTATAGACTCATCTCCCAAAGTGGTTTTTACCGTAAGAGGCATTTCCGACATATGCATAACCGTGGCACCGACCATGAAGTCCTTATTGAACTGGTAATTCAAGTCTAACCCGATCATCGTCTTTCGCTGCATATTAAAAGTAGACTGGTTCTCCAGAGATACGCTAACGGGTGTCCCACTCGATATAATGCTCTCATTCAAGATCGTCACACGTCCTAAACTGTAATCTACCGTATAATCCACATTCTCGGTCAGTGTAGCTCCTCCTGCCGTGACACGTACGGATCCACGGGCCACGTTAGTAGCTCCCAAGTCGATCTCCGAACCCGACGAGGCTTTATACTCACCACTTAAAAGAAATTTATTTTTCTCGGCGATCTGGCGGGCAACGGTTAATGTCGAGTCATACAACTCTTGGAATACATATTTACTGGCATAGGCATTACCTACCTTTTCCCGTAATTTCGAGCCGAAAGGTTGTACACAAGGGAATATAATCTTACCGGTCTCCGCCTGTATCGTATAACCGTCAATAAAATCGAAGAAACCATCCGGATTCGGATTGTCATAGGTATCCAAGCGATCCAGCCCTAATACCCGAATCAAGATTTGATTCGCACAATTACCTTCCGGAAGATAGTTTACATACGTACCGGTAGAATCGCTCTGGTAGGTAACGTTCAACTTAAACTTCTCTTTCTGCACCGAATAAGCACCCAATGAGTATACGTTCTTCATCATCAAGTCCCAGAACATCATATCCGGCGACATCGTGATACCCTTTAGCAACTTCACATAAATACAGTCGCTCGTATTCTCTTTATTATCCGTAGAGAACTCACCGACTTGATAGGTCTTGCCATTATAGATAAAACTAAAAGCGACACCCAATACCTCATCAGCCTGTAACTGAGTCCTCAAAGAAATATAACCCAATTTCTTGTTTAATGTATACTCAGATGACTCTAGCAAACGGGCACTCTCGATTTTTTCAAAATCCCGTCCTCCCTCCATGGAGCCTTTCAACGCATCATTAACCATACTTATCTTTCGGGCATCCGTAAATTGAGTGGTTAAAGTCGTATATAAATTGTTTGCGGAATTATTCGGACGTCTGTCCGTTCCGGAAGGCATCACCAACGCAGTATTACCGATATTACGAGATTCATTTTCTCCCAAATCGGTGAAAGCTACGATATTGCGGGACTGGTCATAATTACCTCGTTTATTGGTCACCCATACTTCTATCTTGGAGATCTCGATACCGGAGGTGACGGTAGGCAAAGACTCCATAAACTTATCGTAGTTATCATAGAAATAATGGCCCAAGAAGAAGTGACGGTTCTCGTCGTATTCATCCACCTTGATCTCGAAGGGCTTCGTCTGCACGCCCCCTTTTGAGCTAACCGTCTTGGATTCAGATTCCTGCTGGGCAAACAAGGCGTTCACTCGCAACTTACCAAATTGTAAATCCGCTTTCATACCAAATAAAGCCGCACCTCCATTAATCAAGGAATTGCTGGTATTCATGCTCACGTTACCGGCTTCTAACGACTTGATAATCTCATCCTCCTCGCCTGTATACGCCAACTTCAATTTTTTGGAATCGAAATCAAAAGAGGTCTCGGTATTGTAATTCATTCCGAAATTCACCTTGCTACCCACCGAGGCTTGTACATTCAACTGCACACTCTCGTCAAAATTGAAGAAAGTACGTTTACGGGAACGCTCCGGAAGAGAAGGATCATTATTCTTATTCGTCTTCAATCCCATCGTGATCTCGGCCGAACCTTGTGTTCTTACACGTACTCCACCGGGGCCGAAAATACGTTCCGCCGCACCGATATTAAACTGCATATCGGTTAAGTTGAACTGTTTATTCGTAGCTTTTTGGAATTCTTCCTCGTTCTTTTGGCGGAAATAGGAACGAAGTGATTGTTGCATAGAATAATCTTGGTATTCCGCTGGGGTTAAACTCATCGGCGTACCAATCTCCATATCGCCTAATTTCGTACGGACAATATACGTATTCGTCTTTAAATCATACTCAATCGTAGTCTTGACATTCTCCGGATCACGCAAATCAGCAGGTGATTGTTTCACGATATCTTGATATTCCTCCGGTGTAGTTTTAGCTACCGGATAACGGGGAGGAATCGTATCCTCCGGAGCTTCCAGCAACTCCAATTCCGGCAAAGATGATGTATACGCAAGGTAATCAGCATTCAGCGAATACAAGCCGACACCAAACAATAATACAACGATCCATATGGAATATTTCAGTATTCGTTTTCTCATTTTCTCATTTAATTGTCAATTGTTAATCGTTAATCCTCAATTGTCAATTATCAAAGCATTCTAAGCGCAGTTTTAATTACTTGTTCCACAGCTAAAGTGGGCGAGCCTTTCAAAATAGCGGATACCGCTTTTTGCGAAGCCGCTTTCTGGAAACCCAACATAACCAATGCGGCTACGGCCTCCTCGGTTACCGCTCCATTAGAGATTGATGCCTCCGGCAAGTTTCCGGCCATACTCTCCATAGGTTTCACCTTATTTTTCAAATCTACCAAGATACGCTGGGCCGTCTTCAAACCAATCCCTTTCACGGCAGTCAATGCGGCCTCATTCTTCGAACCGATCACTTGAACCAATTCGGATGGCGGTAGAGAAGAAAGGATCATGCGTGCGGTATTCGGTCCCACTCCAGAAACGGAAGTAAGCAAAAGGAACAACTCCCTTTCGATTTTCTCGGCAAAGCCAAATAGTAAATGAGCATCTTCCCGGATTACCTCATATATATATATTTTTCCGGTAGTCTTGTTCCCAAACGCACTATATGTATTCAAGGATATATTCAGCTCGTAGCCTATACCACCACACTCCAAAATCATACGTGTAGGTGTAAGTTCCACGATTTCACCCTTTATATATTCTATCATCTATATATCTTTTTAATATTCCGTACCTATTATAACGCAAAATTAATCAAAAACGTATATCGGGTTACCATTCTTTTCCCGGATAAGGAACCTTAAAGGTTTCAAAACAACCCCGATCCTGCAATGTCACATAACATTGACGATGATCAGGTCCTCCAAATGTTAAGTTAGACGGCTGTTTTCCTGTCAATTGAATCTCTTCAACTAAATTTCCTTGCGGATTTAACAAAGCTATAGTACCCTTATCATAACGGCAAATATAAAGATTTCCTTTCTCGTCACACTTCATACCATCCATACCGTACCCCTCAAACGTATGAAATAGACGTTTATTCCTTAAAGTACCATCCGGGCATATATCATATACCCAGACTTTTAATTGGGCAGATTCATTAACGTACAAGCGTTTACCATCCTCACTCACAGCGATGCCATTAGTCGTTCCCATATTCGTCTCCAATAAGGAGACTTTCGCATCCGGGGTAATCAACCAAAGTTGGCCTTTTTGATTCGGCCAATCCGGGTCACTCGCATACATATTTCCATTGGGGGCGAATACGATATCGTTTGGTTGATTCATCTTTGGCTCATGAGCGAATACGCTGATCTTCTTAGATTTCATATCCACTTTTAAGATATTATGCCCTGTATAATCCGCCACGTACATATTTCCGTCTTTCCCGAAGCGGATACTATTCCCGGTAGATCCTTCCGGCAAAGTGAGAAAACAGCCATGGCTACCATCTGGGCGTACAATACCGATCGTCCCTTCTTTCTTATAATTTACGGCATATAAATTTCCTTCGCTGTCTACAGCCGGACCTTCTATTCCGGAAGTAAATGTGTGCTCTGGCATCCAACCCGTTGCTTTCAATACATTCTGGGCATTTAAAGAAATCCCACAATACAGAATACCACACAGCAGACTAGCAATGACCTGTATACTTTTCATTTTCAATAATTTTACTGTTTCCAAAAACCGGGGACTAATATCGTTAATACCGTGAATATCTCCAGACGCCCTGTTAACATCAAAAAAGACAGAAACCATTTCGACACCGTGGGGACATCCGCAAAATTACTTACCGGACCAAGCGTTCCCAAGCCGGGCCCAACGTTACTTATAGCAGAAACAGCGGCACCAATCGCCTCCGAAAATCCCATCCCATCCAAAGATAAAGCCAAACAGCTCACCACGATTAACGTAATATAAGCGAACACAAAAGCTAACACACGGTGTACGATATCACCAGATACGACATGTCCGTTCATTCGTACTGGAATCACCGCATGGGGATGTGTCTGTTTCTTAAATTCATTGGAGAGATTCTTCGTTAAAATAACGAAGCGTCCCATCTTCAAGCCACCGCAAGTAGATCCGGCGCATCCACAAATAAACATCAAGATCAATGCGATAAACCAGAAAAACGGTCCCCAAGGAATATAGTCATCCGTAGCGAATCCACAGGTAGAAACCAAGGTCACCACTTGGAAAGCCGCCTTACGGAACGCATTCTCTACATCCGAGGCGAATCCAAGGTACAAGATCCACACCATGACAACGATAATAGCGCTTAAAACAAAAAAGAAAAACCAGCGAAACTCCTCATCTTTAATCAATTTCTTCACATTTCCATTAAAACAGAAATAAACCAATGTCATATTGGTAGCTCCGATAAACATGAAAATAGTTATTACATACTCTATATAAGAGGAATTCCAATAAGCGATACTTGCGTTTTTGGTTGAATATCCACCAGTAGATATAGCCGTGAACGCATGATTTACCGCATCATACAAATTCATCGGACCAGCCCATAAAAGGCCGACTAAAAAAAGTGTCAGAAAAACATACACCCCCCACAGGCGTTTAGCGACTTGCGTAATACGAGGACGAAAACGTTCATGGGTTATACCGGGCGTTTCGGCATCAAACATCTGCGAGGCACCACCTCCGAAAATAGGCATCAAAGCCACGGTGAATACGACCATACCGATACCTCCCTGCCACTGTGTAAGACTCCGCCAGAATAAGATACCTTTAGGCAACGCCTCTATATTCGTTAAAATAGTAGAGCCTGTAGTCGTAAATCCGGACATGGTCTCGAAAAAGGCATCGGTCACATTATCTATATATCCTCCAATATAGAATGGTAACATTCCAAATAAAGAGAATAAAATCCAAGTCAATGTCACGATCAACATTCCTTCCCGCCGGCCGGCCGAATGTTCATTCGCCTTAAAGCCCATAGAGTAGAACAAAAAACCGGTCCCGAATAAGATTCCGCTTGAAATAAGAAGCGGATAGACATCACTCCCCCGATAAAGGAAGGCTACGACAGTAGCAGCCAGCATAAAAAAAGTCTCAAGGATGAACATCACCCCTAGCATCTTCACTATAAAACGTACGTTCAACATAACTATCAACTAGTTAAAGTAGTCCTCCAGCTTACGCATAGCCGTATCCAAGCAGAATACGACAACATGATCGTATGCCTGTATCTGAGTATCACCCTTGATCATCATAGGTTCACCGTCACGAATCAACCCACCGAGAGTCATATCTTTCGGCAGACGGAGATCCTTGACTTGTTTCTTGGTAATCTTTGAATCCGGTCGAGCCACCAACTCCGCCACATCCGCATTCGCAAAGGTCAAACATTTCACGTTAGAGACATCCGCATCCAGAAGAAATTGATAGATATGGCTGGCCGCTATCAGCTTTTTGTTGATAACCGAACCGATGTCCATACTTTCCGCCAATTGGATATAATCGATATTCTCAATCTTAGCGATTGTCTTAAACACACCTAAACGCTTAGCGGCCAGACATGCCAATATATTCGTGCTGGAATTTTCCGTCAAAGCTATAAAAGTCTGCGCATCCTTGATGCCTTCTTGCATCAACAAATCAGTATCACGGCCGTCTCCGTTTATAATCAAGACATTACTAGGCACTACCTCTGCGATTCGATGACTTTTCTCTTTATTAGCCTCAATTACTTTTACCCGGATGTTATTAGGTAAATATTGGCAAGCACGGATAGCGATACGGCTTCCTCCCATAATAATAACCTTCTTTACTTCCGGATCTTTCTTTCCGGCCAGTAAGCGCACATCCTCTATATGAGATCGGGTCGTCGTAAAGAACACGATGTCACCAGACTCTATCCGGTCCGTACCACGGGGGATTATCGTCTCGTTCTTTCGCTTAATAGCGACGATATGATATAGCTTCTGCTCATTTAGCAATTCGGCCAATACCCGGTTCACCAAACGGGAATTATCCCGAACTTTAACACCTATCAGAATTAAAGCTCCACCAAACAGCTCCCAATATTGGCGTGTCCACGGACGGCGTACAGCTGTCACGATCTCCTTAGCCGCCAACATCTCAGGGTAAATCATCGAGTTGATTCCCAGTTTCTCGAACAGCTCTTTATTTTTAGGCAATAAATATTCGTAATTATTGATTCGGGCCAACGTACGATGCGCTCCTAGATTATGAGCCAACATACAAGCCGTCACATTGGTAGTCTCCTCGGGAGTAACACTTACGAACAAGTCCGCTTTCTTGATCCCCGCCTCCTCCAAATCTCTAAGCGAGGTCGGATTCCCGACCATAGGGAGAATCTCCATGCTAGATTTTGAGAAATTCAGCCGTTCCTCATTCGGATCCATCAAAATGATGTCCTGATTCTCTTGAGATAACATTTTCGCTAAATGTGTACCTACTTCTCCCGCACCGGCTATGACAATTTTCATATTTTATTAATTGACAATAATCAATTCTCCTTTTTCAACTGTTTCGCGATGCTCTCGGCATCCATACCACATAATTGATACAATTCCGGTATAGAACCATGCTCGATAAACGCATCCGGCACTCCGATACGCTTTACATGAGGCGTATAGCCATTGTCTGCCATAAACTCAAGGACAGCGCTACCAAAACCTCCTTTTATCACTCCATTCTCTACCGTAATAATACGGTTATATTTCTGCCCTATCTCATGCAACAGCTCCTCATCCAACGGTTTCAAGTAGATCATATCGTAATGGGCTATCGATACCCCCTCTTCTTTCACCATCTCGATGGCTTTGATCACCTCGTTTCCGATCGGTCCGATAGAAAGTACGGCGATATCATCCCCGTCACGCAACTTTTTCCCTTTTCCGATAGGCAATACTTGCATCTCGTTACGCCAATCTTTCATCTCCCCCTTACCTCTAGGGTAACGGATTACGAACGGGCCATCAAAAGCGGCATAGCCTGTATACATCAAATTCCGTAAATCCAACTCATTCAATGGGGAAGCGATTACCAAATTCGGTATCGGACGAAGATATGCTAAATCAAACACGCCATGATGTGTAGCTCCATCCTCTCCCACTAATCCCGCACGATCCAGACAGATCACCATATGTAGTTTTTGCAAAGCTACATCATGGATAACCATATCATACGCACGCTGCATAAACGAGGAATACACGTTGCAGAAAGGTATCATTCCCTCCTTAGCTAATCCGGCAGAGAAAGTTACGGAATGTCCTTCCGCAATTCCCACATCAAACGCACGATCCGGGAAGGCTTTCATCATATAAGTCATCGAGCAACCGGAAGGCATAGCCGGAGTTACGCCTACAATACGTTCATCTTTCTCCGCAAGCTCTACCAATGTATGACCGAATACGTCTTGATATAATTGAGGCTCATCTAATTTACGGACGATTATACGCTGGCCGGTTTCCTTATTGAACTTTCCGGGAGCATGCCATTCCGTAGCGGACTCTTCCGCAGGTTTAAAGCCTTTTCCTTTTTTCGTTTTGATGTGCAACAGCTTAGGGCCTTGCATATCTTTTATATCATTCAATACCTTCACCAGATAATTTACATCATGCCCATCCACCGGACCGAAGTAACGGATGCTGAAGCCTTCAAATAAATTATGTTGCTGGGTAAGCAATGCTTTAAGGCTATTGTTAAAACGTAAGATGTTTTCCCGGCGATCATTATTGATGAGCTTGATCTTCTTTAAGCCTCGATACACATCGTATCTCATTTTATTATAGGCTTGACTCGTCGTTATATCCACTAAATACTGGCTAAGACCACCTACGCTATGATCTATCGCCATATCGTTATCATTCAGGATAATCAACAAATTATTAGGGTTGGCAGACGCATTATTCAACCCCTCGAAGGCGAGTCCTCCGGTCATAGCGCCATCCCCGATCACGGCGATCACATGGCGATCCAGTTCCTTCTTCAAGGCCGAGGCTACCGACATACCCATCGCCGCAGAGATTGAATTTGAGGCGTGTCCGGCGATAAAAGCGTCATACTCGCTTTCCGCCGGATTAGGGAAGCCGCTAATTCCTTTAAACTTACGGAGCGTATGGAAAATATCTTTCCTTCCTGTAAGTATTTTATGTCCGTAAGCTTGATGCCCGACATCCCAGACAATACGATCATAGGGGGTATTGAATACATAATGAAGGGCGACTGTCAGCTCTACCGTACCAAGGCTTGCACCTAGGTGACCGGGATTCTCAGACAAAACATCGATAATATATTGACGCAAATCGGCACATACCTGCTCCAACTTATCCTGTGACAAATGTCTCAAGTCTTCCGGAAAATGAATGCTATCCAATAGGTGTTCAACTTTGCTTTCAGCCATGTCTGCTAATTTTTCTGGCAAAAATACAGAATAAACGGCATATATAATAGTATTGTTCTGTCATTTCTTAGACAAGGGGGAAATCCATATTGATTTTAACAGCTAAATCCTATAAAATTTCATAGTTATGTTTTTTTCAAAACATAGTTATGAGTTGTGAATTTCATAACTATGAATTTTTCAAGTTATAATATAGTCATGAAATAACACCATTTGGAAATAAAAATAGCCCAACCACACCAAGTTTGATCTCTTAAAAAGCACAATAAGTCTAATATTTCCAAACTATTACCTATACACCTCATAATCAACATACAATAAAATTGTATCTATCCAAGCTCCGATTAGTATCCATAGTATTTTGAATTTCTATTAATACTAATCGCTATTTCTAAGGATAGTAAAGCAGGCTACAATGGAGCCTATTTTCAAGAAATATACAATAAACAGAATGACTCCCGGCTGATTAATGATACGTTCAGCGGTAAAACATATACATAGATACGTTTTCAAGTAAAGATTCGTATTTGGTACAGTTGTCCAAATAAAAAAGAGCTGTGCTTCCCATTTTACCGAGAAGCTTAACAGCTCTTTCTTCTTACAAAACCTCTTAATTTTTTATTCCAAGGTAAAGCTACCGGTCAAGTGTCCCAACCGATGTAACAACACAACCTGATACTGGCCATTTGCTTCTCCCGCTAAAGAGAAAGAATAAGTTCCACCTGCCTCTGAAGAAACAACATCTTCATAGACTTTCACTCCTTTATCATTCATAACACATACAGTCAAGTTTGATAAAGCATCTTCAAAGCTCAAAGAAAGGATGTCTCCTTCGATTGATGCTACTGGAGGACGGTTTGTGTTAACGGAACGATAATATTCATCATCCCAAATACCTTCGGTTGGAATATTATCTCCAAACAAAGGTTGTACTAATAACATTGCAAATAAAATTGCACAAAAGATAAATCGGTTTACATTTCTCATAATAACATTGTGTATTAATTGTGCAACAAACATACAGCGATCCTTTCAAAAATACAGGCATATCTATTGCACAAAATATGCACAAATACAATTAAAACTCACGAATGAACCTATCAAACTTCTCAGACGACCCTGTATCTGAATGTATTTTCTCATAAAGACGTTTTCGAATCATAGAAACATTTGTCGGGGTTGTTACTATCAACATCGCAATAGTAACTGGAGGTACATTTGCTTTAACCAAACAACTTACTCTTAATTCTGTTGTAGTCAACTTTGGCGCTACTCCCATTAAACGATGGGTAAAATTATCGTATGCTTCGTCTATCGCTTTAAATAATTGACACCAATCCTCTTCTTTAGGCCTCCATTCATCTTTAATGTGGAAACGATAATAAATATCAGAAACACAAAACTTGTCTATCAAAAGCTGGCTCTCTGTTTTGACACATTCTAAGCGTTGAATTTCAGCTTCTAACTTCATCTTTTGAAGAGCCATAAGTTCCTTCTCTTTTTCACTATATGCAACAGAAGATTGTTGTAATAGCCTTTCTAAATCAGCTATTTTTTCCTCATTTTCATTTATACGGGCTTGGTCTTCTTCCCGCTTCTTTTTTAAAGCGACTAATCTATCTTGGTGCTCTTGCAAACGTATTTTCTTCTTTTTTAACTGTATATATGATACAACAATGACAACACACACTCCGATTAAACAACCTACAACAATCATACACATATATAAATTATTAACCTTTATACGTTCCAGCAAGATTGTTGCATGCAATAATTTAGCTTCTGACTGATGATAGTCATAGATATTTTCGACTCTTCGGATTGATTCTGTTTGCTTCACTAGGCTTATTGAATCTCTTAACATCTCATACCTCATTTGATTCTCGGCATATTTTTCCCACCGCTTTTGTCCTTTCTCTAACTGCGCTAAAAAATAATAAGCACCAGCTCGAGTCTGTAACCTAGAACTATGTATACAAATGTTCAAAAAGTGATATGCAGAATCTATCTGACTTGTTTTTTGATACAACTTGCCTAGCGCTAAACAAACTGATTCCAACATATTCTCTTTCAATGGATACTTTAATGTCTCATTAAGAAAATAATAACCTTTCGGATATTCTCCCTTTTCGATATACAAATTACCTAATTCTTTATATATCGAAAGCTTACTAGATCGACTTCCAAGAGTAAGCGCTTTTTCATAGCACATAATAGCACTATCTTTTTTTGACAAAATAGTAAAAGCTCTTCCTATATCTCTCAAAGCAAAAGACTGACCAATAGAATCCCCTAAAGTCTCAAAGCAATTCAAAGCTTTTTTTTGATATGGAATAGCTTTTTCATATACTTCTTGATAAGTATACAACATTCCTATACTATTATATATACGCCCAAGTAGCGCATAATCTTCTACTTCACTCTCTTCTTGCAATGCTTTTAAATAGAAGTCCTGCGCATGAAGAGCATCACCTAGGTCTTGGTTTATTCTCCCTCTATAATACCAAGCCTTCGCTTTTCTTCCCCAATCTTCGGTTTTATCAAAATATTGAGTAGAAATAGCGATCAACGAATCTGAAGTAGGTTTGACATAAGTCTTATTTTGAGCTTCTGTCAAAAGCAGGTAGTACATAGCACGATCCTTTTCTGAAAGATCATTTACATCTTGTATTGTTGATAGCAATGTTAAAACGCTATCGGGATGTTGGGACATTATCTTTTCCGCATGTTCATATAGACCTGAGTGATGGCTACATGACATTAGTCCAGTAATAAAGAACAGAAAAAAGACGTATAGATTGTTTTTCATACTCTGTAACATTTTTATTTTCCACAAATGTAAGTAAAATCTCTAATCCTAAAAGTCTTGATTTTTACTGAATTAGACACACACGAGGATTTACGGGTATTTGCATTCCTCCATCTGTTTTGAAAATCAAAACGGATCAAACACCCCGCAAATAAGAAGTAAGTTTAAACTCTTTTACCTTTTAAATACACACAGAAGCACTAGAATACGCAGGATTACTCTAGTATTAGGGCAACAAAGACAACACAAGAGAGTGAACCTTGCCATTGCTGGCAACTACCTGTTCACCCGAAGCCCAGTTCTCTCCTCCATTGAAATCCGATATTTTTCCTCCGGCCTGCAATAGAATCAAGGCACCAGCGGCTACGTCCCAAGGGCCTAAATAGGCTTCTATACGGGCATCAAAACGTCCTGCTGCCACATAACACAGTTCAGCGGCGGCAGATCCCATCAAACGGGTACCTCCCGCAAAACCATACAACCTATCAACCAAATGAGCGGCTACCGGACGATAAGCATCAGAGTTATAAGGGAAACCCAACGCAATGAAAGCGTTATCCAGTACTGAGACATCCGATACATGTATCTCATTCCCATCCAAGTAAGCCTTACCGCCTTTCACGGCATAGAAACACTCGTCCCTACACACCTCATAGACTACTCCTAACAATAACTCCTTCCGATTTCTTAAAGCGATACTCACGCAATAAGGCGCGATATCATGAATATAGTTTGAAGTACCGTCCAATGGATCAATTACCCAACAATATTCCTCATCGGTCAAACTTCCAGAGCCTTCCTCCGCGATAAAACCAGCCTCGGGTAGCAAAGTAGACAAAGCCTCTATGATCTGTCGTTCCGATTCTTTATCCACATAAGATACATAGTTATGAGCACTTTTTTCCTCCACTAAGTTCCGGTCAAACTTTCGGCGTTCTTCTTTTAAGAATGTCGCAGAAGCACGAGCTATTTCTCGAACCTCCTTACACAAATAGGCTAAATCTAATTCCATACCGTTCATTTTATTTTGGCAAATGTAATGATTTCCATTTATAGTAATCTCATTTTAGCGACAAATGAGACCACATAGAAACGTAAAAATAATACCTATTACGAATTTGCCCTAAAACTCTGCCTTTAAGAAATATTATATTATCTTTGTGTTATGTTCAGCTAAAAAGATTGAGCTATGAAAACAATACATTATCTTTCAATCATCATCTTATCATTCAGCAGTCAAATACTTTTGGCACAGAATGATACTTTAGTCGGAGTATTGCGTGACATCAGCGATAAAATAATCAAACGCTATCCGGTCACGCTAGGCAGTCAGAATCCGATCACCGTGAAAACGAACAAACATGGCGTATTCACCATCCCGGGGGCTAACCTGAATGATACCTTGTTCGTCACTATTAAGAAAACAAGAAATGTAGTCAAAGTCCCAGTCAACGGATACAATTATATAACCATTACTTTAGAGAATAGCACATTCAACGCAAAGCGTAGTTTTGAACCGGATGAGGCCCTGAAAGAAATTATGGAAAGGGAACGAAACAAAATAGTAAGCTCAAGCGTTATGAATAAAGAAGAGATACAGAAAACCGGATGCCGGGATCTCTATTGCTTGCTACGAAGGATGAGTGGCATAACATTCGCCGATGGTTCCGTACGTATCCGTGCGAGCGTTTCCCTAAACAGTCCTAGTGACCCGCTAGTAGTGGTAGACGGTATACCGATGGACCTATCTGTTCTAAACACGATTCCCGTCGAAGATGTCTCGGAATTAAAAGTATTGAAAGACGCCGGTGAATACGGGGTAAGAGGCGCAAACGGAGCGATCGTCATAAAAACAGGCAAATAAACAAATAAGAAAAAGAGAAACGTATCAATATGAGAGTATGGATTAAACGGATAGGAGTGATATGCCTAATACCGATCGCATTGGTATTGTTACTCTCTATATTACTATATATACCTCCTTTCCAAAACTTCGCAGTACGGAAAGCGACCGAATACGCGGGAAAAGCGACTGGTATGCAGATCGGGATCGAGCAGATTAGGCTATCTTTCCCGTTAGACCTTACGGTTAAGGATGTCGAGGTCGTAAATCCTCCCGCCGATACCTTGTTGAGCTTACAAAGCTTGACGGTACGGGTTCGTGCCCTTCCTCTTTTGCGGAAGCAAGTATTGGTAGAGGCGATCGACCTCCGGAACGTAAAGGTTAACACCGGGACTATGATTGAAGGTATAGAAATCAAAGGATTCTTGGGAAAGCTTTACCTGCACGCCGATCGTATAGACCTGTCCGAGGAGAAAGCTACATTTAATACCGTAGATTTATCCGATACCGCCATTACCCTTCTATTAAATGATTCAACCTCGAAAGAAGACACGACTTCCACACCTCTGAACTGGGTACTCAAACTGGATAAAATTAGTTTGGACCGGGTAGCCTTCGCCCTACAAATGCCCTCGGATTCCTTACGCCTTACGGCTTTCGTTAATAAAGCCGGGCTAAATAACGGCCTCGTAGATCTTGGAGCGGAACAATATAAGGCGAGAAACTTTGACATAACGAATTCTACATTCGCTTATGACGGGAATTATGCGGCACCCGAGCAAGGACTCGATTTCTCCCATATCAGTTTAACGAACCTGAACACCTCTATCGATTCCATCTTATATCAAGGAAAAGAAATAAACGCCCACATCAAGGAATTCTTCGTGGAAGAACGTTCCGGCCTCAAGGTTTCGGCATTAGCAGGAAATGTCCGGAGTGACCATGAACAGATAGACGTACCGGACCTACTTCTCCAGACACCAAATTCCGAAGTGAGATTGACAGCGACTATCCCTTGGAGCTCCCTCGAGGATCATCCGCAAGGTAGCATGAAAGCCCTGTTAAACGCCTCGTTGGGGAAAGAGGATTTATTGATAGCGGCAGGTTCTCTTCCGGAGGATTTCAAGAAAGCCTACCCGGACAAGCCTCTCGCTATTACGGCTGGCGTAGAAGGCAACCTCTCCAGTATACGTATCACACAAGGCGATATCATGCTGCCGGGAGCGTTTCAGATGAACGTCACGGGTAGCATGGAGTCCGTGACGGATAGCATCCGGCGAACCGGTGAGATTCAGTTAAAGGCTCGATCCGGTAATCTGGACTTTTTGCTGGCGATGCTTCCCGCCTCCCAACGGGATCAATTTGCCATTCCTGCCGGAATTCAGTTGAAGGGGGAAGCTACAGTCGCAAATCAAGAATACCGCACCGAGCTTGTTCTTACCCAAGATAAAGGTAAAGTAGGTCTGACCGCCCGCTATAATCCGGTAAAACTGGCTTATGAGGCTAATTTACGGATAGACAGTCTGGAACCTACTCATTTCATGCCCAAAGACTCTCTATTTTGGCTGACCGCCTCTGTTAAAGCAGAAGGCCGGGGCACAGACCCTTTCTCTGAACGTACATGGGCCAAACTGGACGGTAAGATATCGGATATACGCTATGGCGCCTCATCGGTATCAGACGTATCCATCGATGGCTCTCTGGAAAAGAACTTACTGAAAGTGGACTTGCTTAGCAAATACCCGTTGGCGAAAATGGATGTCTCCTTAAACGCGACCCTCCACAAGCACGAGGTGAAAGCGATGTTGATAGCGGATGTAGAGAACATGGATTTACAGGGTATGCACTTAATGGCAAATCCCTTCGCCACCTCTTTCCAGCTCTTCGCCGAGGCAGAAAGTAATCTGGATGAAGATAACACGATCGACGTTACGTTAGGAAACTGGGAGGTCGTCACCCCGAAACAAAGTTTCAAGCCGAAAACGCTGACCTTGCATGCCCGGACGGATATCGATACCACCCGTGTGTCTTTCCACGCCGGGGATTTAGGGATCATCCTCACGGGTAATGATTGCATACACCACATCACGGATAAGTTGACTAAGGTATCGAACGATATCACCCTCCAATTGGAACGGGACTCGACAGTCAATCTGGAGATCCTTCGCCCGCTCCTCCCCGATATGTACCTCGAGGTACGGGCAGGACAGGACAATCCGATCTACAACTATCTCCAAACCTATTACGTAGATTTCAAGAGCATCGCCATGAACGCCTATACCTCACCGGAAACGGGTATACGCATGGATGCCTCCATTTACGATCTGGCACGGGATACGATGCAGATCGATACCATCCGGGCGGAGATGCACCAAGATTCGCTCGGACTACTCTATAGCGCCCAAGTGATCAAGAATAAATACAGGCAGCAACAACCTTTCAGCGCCGGGCTGGACGGGCAAATACGTTATGGTTTCGGCGACGCCCGCCTTTATTTCAAGGACGGGAAAGGCGAGACCGGCTTGTTGCTCGGAATCCGGGCCGATAAGATACAGAACGGGGTCAAGTTCCATCTCTTCCCCGATGACCCGATCATAGCGTTCCGCCCTTTCAAGCTGAACCCGGATAATTACGTCGTGGTACGCAGCATGAAGGATATCGAGGCGAACCTGCGACTCAGCGGAGATAATAACGCCGCCCTCTGGATACACTCCCAAGCGGAAAGTGACGAGATGGAGGAAGTCCACGCCGAGTTGAACCAGATCGACCTTGGGGTTATCTCCAACGCATTCAGTTATATCCCGCCGATGAAAGGTATATTGAACGCCGATTTCCAGTACGCTCCTTCCGACTCGGCCTTCATGGTCGTGGCGGATATGAACATTGATGATCTGTATTATGAGAACGAGCGGGTCGGCGAACTCATGTTCAACGCTGTCTATCTACCTTTAGAGCAGGGGAACCATCAAGTGGATATGCACCTTTTCCGGGACCGGAAAGAGGTGAGTGCCATTACCGCCTTATACCAGATGGGCGAGACCGACCATATCAGCGGTAATATCGAGTTCATGCACTTCCCCTTGGATATCGCCAACCCGTTCATCCCGGATGATATGGCGAAAATGGGCGGAGACCTCGATGGTACGCTCGCTATCAGCGGACAAAGCGATAAACCCATGGCCGAGGGATATCTGATTCTCGATACCGCCTCCGTTTATGTAGGCGCCGCAGGTTCTACCTTCCGTTTCGACGATAAGAAGATAGAGATAAAGAACAACCGAATCTTGTTCAACCAATATGGTATTTACGCATACAACAAGAATCCGTTTATCATCAACGGAGAAGTGGATTTCAACGATTTATCCCGCATGACCGCCAATCTTAAACTAACGGCGAATAACTTGCAACTGCTGAACGTTAAGAAAAACGAGGAAAGCCTTGTCTACGGAAAGCTGTTCGTCAACCTGAATTCTACTGTACGCGGGCCGTTGGATGCCTTGACCATGCGAGGGGACTTGCAGTTATTGGGCGGGACGAATATCACCTACGTGCTGAAAGACTCCCCGTTGACCGTGCAAGACCGTATGTCGGACATGGTAACCTTCACCTCTTTCACGGATACTTTACGTCGGCGCATGCCTCGTAAGCCCCCGTTGCCGATGGGAGGCATGGACATGTTGATGACGATCCACATCGATCCCGCCGTACAAGCAAACGTGGATTTAAGTCCCGACCAGTCCAACCATATCAATTTGGAAGGTGGCGGCGACCTTTCCTTCCAGTATACCCCGCAAGGCGATATGTTCTTGAACGGACGCTACACGCTGACGGGCGGAACCATCAAGTACTCCATCCCGGTCATCCCGCTGAAGGAGTTCAACGTACAGGAGGGTAGCTACGTGCAATGGACGGGCAACCCCATGGACCCGACCTTGAACCTTACGGCTACCGAGCGAGTCCGTACGTCCGTCACCCTAACCGGGCAATCATCGCCCCGCTTGGTGAATTTCGACGTAGGCATCGAACTGACCCAACAACTGGAGAACCTAGGGTTGCAATTTACCCTCACCGCCCCGGAAGACATGGCGATGCAAGAGGAACTAACCTCGAAAGGTCCGGAGGAACGGGCGAAGCTGGCTGTCAGCATGCTCGTGACCGGTATGTACCTCGGCGGCGGCGGTGGTGGCGGCAAGGTGAACATGAATATGGGAGACGCCTTGACCAGCTTCTTGCAAAGCGAGATCAACAACATCGCCGGAAGCGCCTTGAAGTCCGTGGATATCAGTTTCGGCATGGAGACATACGACGATAATGGCGACGCCGGAGGCGGTACCCGTACCGACTACTCCTTCCGCTTCGCCAAGCGATTCTATAATGACCGTATCCGTGTGGTTCTAGGCGGCCGTATCTCTACCGGCGAGAACATTAACAACGGGCAGGCGCAGCCGTTCATCGACAACGTATCCGTAGAATACCGGCTGGACAGCAGCGGTTCCCGATACGTCAAGCTCTTCCACGACAAGAACTACGAAAGCCTGCTGGAAGGCGAGATCACGGAGACCGGGGCCGGTATCGTGCTCCGCAAGAAAATGATGCACCTCAGGGAGTTATTCAACTTCAAGAAAACGAAAGTGAAACCCATAAATGATGAAAAGGAATGAAAAGCATTTTAATATATTTTAGGCGGGACGACTCCCTCGGGCGGGGGAGGATGTCTCCCTCGGGCAGGGGAGAGTGTCTCCCTCGGGCAGGGGAGGATGTCTCCCTCGGGCGAGGGAGAGCGTCTAACCCGAGCGGGGGATGGCACGTCGCCACCGGGAGCATCCTCCTATCCGTACTTCTTCTCTCCTCTTGCTCCACCACGAAGAACCTTCCCGAGGGAGCGGTCCTATATACCGGTATCAAGAAAATAGAGGTGAAGAACGAGGATAAGACCAAACCCGGCGAAGCCGCTTTGGAAGAAGTCGAGGCCGCCCTAGCCTATCCTCCCAACAACGCCTTGCTGGGAAGCTCCTCGATCCGGGTACCTTTTCCCTTCGGCCTGTGGGTCTACAACGCTTTCGTGAACAAGAAAGGGAAGGTCGGCAAGTGGATCTTCAACAAACTAGCGTCGAAACCGGTGCTGATCACCACCGTGAACCCGGATGTCCGCGTCAAGGTAGCCCGGAACCTATTGAACGAATACGGTTATTTCAACGGAGAGACTTCTTTCGAGGTCATACCCGATCCCAAGAATCCCCGGAAGGCGAAGCTGGAATACAGTGTCACCATGAACGATCCGTATACGCTGGACAGCATCCAATACGTCCATATCCGTCACCGTGCCGACTCATTGATCGATGCCACGATCGGCGATCGTATCCTCCACAAAGGAGAGAATTTCAATGTCGTCCAATTGCAAGCCGAGCGGGAACGCATCTCGTCCTTGCTCCGTAACAACGGATATTACTATTTCCGTCCCGATTTCATCACCTATCAAGCGGATACCTTGTTGAACCCCGGGAAAGTGGCCTTACGGGTGGCCCCGAAGGAAAGCCTGCCTCCCTCGGCCCTCCGCCCTTGGAAACTCGGGGATATATCCGTCTGGCTAAACGGCTACCAGAATGAGACTCCCACGGACTCGATCCGCTATAAGGACCTTACGATCCATTATGAGGGCAAGCTAAGGGTTCGCCCCTCGGTCATTTACAACCGTTTATATTTCAAGCCGGGGGAACTTTATAACCAGCGGGCGCAGGAACGGACGCAAACGGCCCTGTCCCGCTTGGGTATCTTCCGTTATGCCGAGTTGCAATATTCCCCCCGTGATACCATGCGCCGCCAAGATACGCTGGATCTGCGGATCAATACGGTCTACGATCTTCCATTGGACGGCGAGCTCGAGTTGAACGTTACCGCCAAGAGCAACGACCAAGTGGGTCCGGGCGCCATTTTCAGCGTGACCAAACGGAATGTCTTCGGAGGGGGCGAGACCTTCGGCGTGAAACTCCGCGGCTCTTACGAATGGCAGACCGGCAACAAGCTGGATGGTAGCAACTCCAAGATCAACAGTTATGAGTTAGGCTTGACTACCACGCTGACTTTCCCACGGGTATTGTTCCCTACATTCAGCAAACGGGACATGAATTTCCCGGCCAGCACCACCTTCCGCCTCTATGCGGACCAGATGAACCGGGCCCGTTTCTTCAAGTTGCTGGCATTCGGTGGTGACGCCTCGTATGAGTTCCAGCCTACTGCCACGTCTCATCATTCCATCACCCCTTTCAAGCTGACGTTCAACTTGCTCCAGCATACCACGCACGAGTTCGACAGCATTACCAACGTGAATAAGGCCTTAAAAAAGAGTTTGCAAAATCAATTCATCCCGGCCATGAACTATACCTATACCTATGATGATTCCCCGATTACCAGTCGCCGGAACCATCTTTGGTGGCAGGCATCCGTTACCCAAGCGGGCCTTGTCTTGGATGGGATTTATGCGTTAGCCGGGAAGAAATTCAATAAAGAGGATAAGGAATTACTCGGCAACCCCTTCGCCCAATTCATCAAGGGAACCGCCGAGATACGTTATAATTACGCCCTCGGGCATAAGCAATATCTCGTAGGCCGATTAATGGCCGGCGCTATTTATAGCTACGGCAACGCCCGTACCTCCCCTTATAACGAGCAATTCTACATCGGCGGAGCGAATAGCATCCGTGCCTTTACGATCCGCAGCATCGGTCCCGGACGCTACTACCAGAACAGCGACAACAATAAATACGCTTACATCGACCGTACGGGTGATCTTAAATTCGAGGCCAACCTCGAATACCGCTTCCCGATCCTTGGCGACCTCCACGGGGCTACCTTCCTCGACAGCGGCAACATCTGGTTGATCCGGAACGATCCGGATCGTCCCGGCGGACAACTGAAATGGGGTAGCTTCCTCAAGGATCTAGCCTTGGGAACCGGCTTCGGCCTGCGTTACGACCTCACCTTTATCGTCATCCGTTTCGACGTGGGTATCGGTCTGCATCTCCCTTACGATACCGGAAAGAAAGGCTATTACAATATCCCGAAATTCAAGGACGGCATGGGTTACCATTTCGCTATCGGATATCCCTTCTAGCTGTTCCATTCCTAGGATTCTGTGGTCTTATCCAAGGTATTTCATTTTCAATAGGTCAACCCTAATTGGAAATGAGATACTTTTGCGCTCTCATTTTAATAACAAACAGATTAATTAACGAACAGAATCATGAAGAAGATTTTTTACTTAATGTTGGTAGCCCTTACTATGGGTATGTTCACCGCTTGCGACGACGATGATGAGAATACCCCTCAAATCAACAACCCGGAACCCAAGGAACAATGGGGCAAGACGCTCCGGGGCGACAATCAAACCCTACTGGCCTTTCCTGATATCTATGCCGATTATTGGGAATACACCTATTCTTACAAAGATAATCCAAACATCGGCCTTCGTCTGACTGGAAAGTTCCCGAAGTCACGCTTCTTCAATTTCACGGTTTATAACGACGAGACCCAAATAGACGTATCCAGCATTGAAGACGTAAATATCCAACCCGATGACAGCTCCATCAACCCCTATGTAAAGGAAACAGACGACTACGGAGCAAATGGCTATACGATTTACATCATTCCCGCTAACACCCCCGCCAGCGCACGTGCCTCGATGAAGAACATATGCGAGTTTCCGGAAGATGTCAATATGGTCTCCATTTTCATGCGTCTTTACTTGGCGAAACAATATAGCGGCGATGAGTATGGCGGCGTGGACATGCCTGCTATCCAAGCTTTCGATGTGACTACAGGTGAGGAAGTGGATTTCCCGAAGCGTGAGGTCTGCAACATCCACGAATCGTTGAACTTGCCGCCGATGGATTTCTCCGCCGACCTGCCGCAACTCCCGTTCATGCGTGCCCCGCTGAGCCTAATGTACCCGAACAGCCCGGCAGAATACCTATTCGCCCGCATCAAACTGAACGAAGGGGAGGTAGCTACTTTCCGTTTCATCCCTCCTACGGCTCCTAAAAGCGTAAGCGAATACGCCACCGCCGATGTACGATACTGGTCCATATGCCTTGGGTCAGCCGAGACCTACTCGTATGCCTCTATTTATGACGAGGAAATGCCTAAAGTGGACAAGGAAGGTTTCGTAACCTTTATCATAGCGGACGCCAACTCCGCCAAACTGCCCGATCTCCAAGCCAAGGCGGAAGCCAACGACGGTACATATATACTGACTTGGAACCGTAAGGAGCAAGGAGACGGAATCCTTGCCTTGTACCGCAACATGGTGATCAACGAAAACTATCAACACTCAATGCGTAAGTTAATGGAATCAGTTTCCCTTGCGGCGGCTAGCGGCGACATGAGCGAATTCAATCCAATGACGATGTTGGCTATGCTGGCCATGGGCAACTGGGGCCCTCAAGGCTATAAATTCAGCGAGGACGATTTCTTGAGCGATAGCTTCAATTACGCCAATATCCGAAGAATGAAATAAACCAATAGACATATCGTATTTTCAAGTCCCCTCGTATCCGGTCTGAACCGGGACAAGGGGACTTCATTTTCACACTCTTATCATAAACCATGGAATTTAGATTCCTTATAGACGGGCGGTAATATAATCAATGATCTGCAGACAAAGGCTCGTAGTCTGCTCGTTCACATCCAATTCCGGATTCAGCTCTACCAGATCCATCGATTTAATCAAGTTTGTCGATAGCATATGATCCACGAAGTTATTAAACTCATCCGGCATCAGTCCCTCACACACACGGGTTCCCGTGCCCGGGGCGAAACGGGGGTCTATGCTATCCACGTCTATGCTGAAATGCACGTTGCGGATCTTCCGTTCCTTCAATTTCCGCTTGATGTCCTCCGCAACGAAGCCGATACCTTTCAGATGGATCGTCTCCATCGTATAGACACTCAGCTTCTCCCGCTCGATCAAATCCCACTCGCCCTCATCCAGACTGCGGGTCCCGACCAAGAATACGTTCTGCGGGTTCACCTTGTTCCCGGGTGCGTAGACATTCACCAGCTCCTCGCTTCCCATCCCCATCAACGCACTCAGAGGCATCCCGTGGATATTACCACTGGGAGAAGTCTCACTGGTATTGATATCCCCATGAGCGTCCAGCCAGATAATACCGAAATCATCATAACATTTACCCACGCCCGAGGCGCTACCTAAACCCAGCGAATGATCCCCGCCAATCACCAAGGGGAACGCTCCTCCACGCAATGTATCATAAACCAACTCTGCCAGATTCGTATTCACCTCCACGATCGCATCCAGATATTTCATGCTGTTACCCCGTACGAACTTATCTGCCTCGCTGACAGGGGGGACATACAAATTACCCAAATCAAAGGCTTTATGCCCGTTCTTCCGGATCACTCCCATCAATCCCCGTTCCCGAAGGTGGTTCGGGGCACGCTCTACGCCTGCCCGGTCACATCCCAAGTTCAAGGGAACGCCTATTACATTTATTTTCATACCCTAGAATTTAGCGAACGTATCTCGTATAATGCCAATCGCTTCCATCATTTGCTCCTCCGTAATCACCAAAGGAGGCGTGAAGCGGATGATATGATCGTGGGTAGGCTTGGCTATCAAGCCGTTTTCCTTCAACGCCAAACAGATGTCCCATGCCGTCTTCCCATCTTTAGGTTCCGTCACGACAGCGTTCAGCAAGCCCTTACCCCGTACTTTCTTAATCATCGGATTATCGATCTTCTCGATCTCGCTACGGAACAATTCACCCATCTTAAACGCATTCTCCGACAAATGCTCGTCACGTACCACCTCCAAGGCGGCGATAGCGACTTTCGCCGCCAACGGATTTCCACCATACGTGGAACCGTGCTCTCCCGGAGCGATCGTAAGCATGATCTCATCGTCCGCCAATACCGCCGAGACCGGACTGACCCCACCGGACAACGCCTTTCCCAAGATCAAGATATCCGGGCGAATCCCCTCGTAATCGCAAGCCAATAGCTTACCGGTACGACCGATACCTGTCTGTATCTCATCCGCGATAAACAACACATTATACTGATGGCAAAGATCATAGCAAGCCCGCAGATAACCATCGTCGGGCACCACGACCCCGGCCTCACCTTGGATCGGTTCCACCAAGAAGCCTACTACATCGGGATCTTTCAAGGCCTCGGCCAAGGCATCCACCTTATTATAGGGTATCTTTATAAATCCGGGCGTATAAGGGCCGAAATCGGCGTAGGAACTAGGATCGGTGCTCATGGAGATAATCGTGATCGTACGTCCGTGGAAATTCTCGCTACAAACCACGATCTTCGCACGCTCCGGAGCGCCCCCTTTCTTACGGTATCCCCAACGGCGGCAAAGCTTCAAGGCCGTCTCTACCGCCTCGGCCCCCGTATTCATCGGCAAGAGCTTATCATATCCGAAAAACTTACAGGTAAATTCCATGTACTCACCCAGTATATCCGCATGAAAGGCACGGGATACGAGCGTAAGCTTCTCCGCCTGCTCCATCAGGGCCTTCACGATCTTAGGATGGCAATGTCCTTGGCTCAAGGCAGAATAGCCGGACAAGAAATCAAAATAACGTTTTCCTTCCACGTCCCACACGAACACGCCTTCGCCTCTTCTGAGAACGACCGGCAGAGGATGGTAGTTGTGGGCACCATACTTCTCCTCTCTGGTAATGTAATCTTCCGGTTTCATACTATAATTGAGTTTAAATGACTAGCATATTGTAAGCGTTTGCATCGGGATAGCTCAAAGATAAGCATTTGCGGCTAACCAATTGATTACGGGTATGTATGTTAAGAAACATATTCACAAAAAAGAAGGGATGCCCCGCTCTCCCCAAGGAGAAACAAGGACATCCCTCTCACGTCAAACAAACAACGCTTAGTTCCGTATCCGTACCTTATAGGTCTGGTCGGCTATCCGGACAAGATAGACTCCCGCGGGAAGAGCGTGTCTTGTCTCGCCGGGAACGACCGCAAACCGGGCACGACTAGCACCCGACAGGCCGACAACCCATGCCTCAGCCGGACGATCCGCACGGATATGGAGGGCGTTGGCAGAGGTCCAAACCGCTATGCCTCCCTCTACCGAGGCATTCGATGTCGGGACATCCGGGGTATCCGGGGTGTCGGGTGTGTCAGGATAATCGGGATCCACCGGCCCAGATTTGGGCGTATAGCTTACCACGAACGGGCTGAAGCTGGCAACGGAGATCTCCATATAATCATCCTCTAATGTCAAATTGTTATTACCCTCGGAATACACGTCTACCACGCCGTCCGAGCGGAGGTGGATAATCACGATATCATGTTGGGTTTTATTTACGCCTTCCGGATACGGGATACGTACCGTCACGATATCGGAGGGCTGCACGGGAGTTACGGCGGTAGTGGTGGATGCGTCGGTAGCGGAAATCGTGGTCGTCACCTTAACCAAGGTCACTTCCATCACGATCTTCGGGGCATCAGGAGCGATACCCGCATCTTGGGCGGCAGCTTTCGCTTTCTCTTCAATCTCAGCCTTTTTAGCTGGGTCTTCTATATCTTCCTTCACCAAGCGGAGGCTGGAGAGTTCCGTATCCGATGGCAGGGATACGGCATCGGGGATGATCACGATCGGGTTATCATCCGTTGGAACATTCGTTCCCTCCTGCCCTTCCTTTTCCTTGGGAACGGCCGGCGTACCGATCTCTTCCGGGATTACGGGAGATTGCAGCTTAAAGGTAGCGGTTATCGTCAAGTCGTCGGTACCGGAGACGGTAATATTCCCAGATGCTAGCGGGTCATCATTCACTTTGTAACTCACGAATTCGTACTTTGGCAAGGCCGTATGTGCCAAGCTCAACTCAGTACCAACGGGTACGGCATCGCCGGATTTCACGCTCACTTCCTTACCCTCTTTTGTATAAGAAACGGAGATCGTACCGCCTTCCGGCTGCAGGATCTTGACGTAATATTCCGACTCGGGAAGTACCGTGAAGTTTACCTCATACGTACGCTTGGTCTGTCCATCCTCGGCGGTAACGACCAAGGTAGCCTTGGCCGATCCACTCTCGAGCGATACGGTAGCCGTGAACGATCCTGTCGGTTCTACGGAAACAGGCGATCCATTCACGAGCAGCTCAGCCTTCGCATCGACCAGCTGGCCGGATAAGGTGAGGGTAGCCGATTTCTGGGTGGAATTTGGGAGCAGCACCTCATATTTCATCGTAGAGGCAAGAAAACCGGGAAGCGGGGTAACCTCCCCACTTCCTTCCTTATACGATAGGGAACTCAAACGGGCTTCCGAGGACGGAACCACGGGGATAGGCTCAAATTTCACCTCAGCCTCCACCGTATAGGCCGGCATCAAGAAGTAGGTCGTACCATCTTTCTCTTTCTGCAACGGAACAGTATTGGTTTTATCCCCGACCTTCCCGGATACCTTCAAGGAGCCGAACACCATTTGGTAGCCTTTGTTGGGGGTGGCGGCAATCGTCACCTTCGTACCGGAGGCGACCTCGCCGCCGGAAACAATCGAACTACCCGGAGCATCGGCGGTACTCAAGGTAAGCGTACCGTTCGCCGGGTTGGCGAAGGTGACGGTGGACTGGATCTTCTCGTACTCCACCTCTACCGTGACCGGGAAGTCCGGCATGGTGAAGGTGTAGAGGTAGGCGATACCGCTACTGGCATCGGGCTTAAACGTAGCCGGTACCGTTTCGGAGGGCGTACCCGTGCGGTAAACCTTCGGGTAACCGGAAGCCATTCGGTAGCCGTCGGCGGGGGTGACGGTAATCGTCACCTCGGTGCCGGAATGCAAGGTCGTAGGGGATGTGAGGGTCTCACCGTCCGCCGAGATCGATAAGGAGGCAGATCCTTCCGCGGGAGCCTCGAAAGTCAACATGAAAGGAAGAGCGGGGTAGTCGGGACGGGCCTTCGTCTCGATCCCTTCCTGCGCCCGGGCGGTCATCGAGAAGACCGCCAGCAGGCATACGAGCCATAAACTAGTATATTGTTTCATATCAAAGCGCTATTTTATAAGTGATGTTATTGATTCGAACCATGTAAATACCGGAAGGCAAAGCCAAGCGGGTATCGCCGGGGGCGATAGAGGCGGCGTAGACGGTACGTCCGTCGGAGCGTACCACGGTAAGCGCGGCGGCCTCCCCGGAATAGACATGCAGCGCACCGTCGGCGGCCCAGATACGGACAGCGGCGGTAGCGGTAGCGATCTCGTTGGCGGTCACCACGGAGCCATCGCACACACCCACGCTACGAACCAGCGAGCGGGTGACGGCATTGGCGGTGATGTATGCCTCGAAAGGCTTCAGCACATAATCCGCCTCCTGAAGGTCGAAGCGGGTACCCTCGGCATTGAGCACGTAGATACCACGGAGCGTAAGGTTGGCGAGATTCGGGTTCGTCCGGAAGAGGAACACGCCGTTCTCGAGGGCATCGCCGGAAGCGACCGTAGCCGTAGCCGGTATCTCGATCGGCGCGTCGGAGGCTGTTTGGCTAAAGGTTACCCGAGTCAAGGCTGCGTCGGCGGCCAACAGATAGGGGCTACCGGCGGTGAGATCGACCCTTTTCCCGTAAAGGACAGAGACCTCTTCCCAACCTTGGGCAACGGCCTCCTTAGCGGTGTAGCCGGTGGCGGCATAAAGGATTAGCCCACTACCATATTCCGCAGAGGCTGTCAATTCGATAGGGCTACCGAAGGTCGTCCATTTGTTATTCAGCGAACGGTTGGTTTTGAAAGTCTTGGACACCTTCAGCGCATTCGTTGTCACGACCTGCGCACCCTCCTCCAATGTCAACTCAAAGACGGACGCATTCTCGCTATCGACGGTAAGCACGCCATCGGATTTAACGATGACACTCTGTGACAGGCCGGCCTCGGAGAGATTCTGATTGCCGGAGATCTCGACCTCTTTCCAATCACTCACCTCCGTAAAGGTCGTTACCCTACCATCCGCCTCGGGAGCAGGGAAGCGATCGATTGCCGTGCCTTCGCTATCGAAGCCTTTCTGCGGGATAAACGTACTAGCTTTCATCTCCCAGAGCTTATACTCCTCGCCCGCCGTAACGGTAGTGGCTAAGGTCTTGTTGTAGCGTTTTACTTCGATGGGCTGGGATGAGCGAGGCAGAAACCTTATCGTAGCGCCAGCATCTCCCGCCTCATCCGTGAACAGACATTCCATCCAAGCATTGGTAAGGGTACCGGTGTTATGGATAGCGGTGTGGGCACAATGGAAAGTGGTATAGCCATTTACCGGATCAAGCACGCTGAAGGTGCCAGAGTTATCGAGGCAGTAATGCATATCGGACGAGCTGCTGTTTTCAATGCGGAAGCTGCTGCCCGACAGCCTCAAGGTGCCTTTATTGATCAAGGTAGAGGCACCGGACGAGCCGAGGATCGAACCGGTCTGCGCAATTGTCAGATCGCAACCTTCGTTGACGGTCAAGGCAGCACCGTCGGTCGGGCGTATCGTTACGTAATTCAACGTCAGCGTCGGGTTGCCGGTAGCGGTGGCGACGATGAGCTTGTTGGCGGAAGGGCCTGGGGGTGACGATATTTTGCCGTTGAAACGGGTCTCCGTTCCGGCTCCCTTTTTATAACTCCATTTGTTGTTGGAGTAGAAGAGCATGAAGGTCATCGTATCGCTAGAAGACAAGGGCAGTGACAACAAGGACCTCAGATAGGAGGCAGACGACAAGCCGGACTGGCCGGGGATAATAGTACTCGCGTAAGCTGTAGGCAGACCGTCAGCGCCATAGCCGGCAATAGCTTTCAGTTGCGGGAGCAGGCCGTTCTCGGCGGTACCGATGGCGGTGAAGGCTTGTGTATTTTCGGGGCCTGCCCAAGCGGCGATCTCGGCGGCGACATCATCGAGGTAAGTGTCGGCACCGTTTGCCTTATCGCTACCTATGTTATCGGTAGGGACGGCTAGCGTATTATCTCCTATCGTCAGTTGGATCATGGTACTGGCGTAGTTGTCGAGAAGGGTAACTTTATTAGTAGGTGGATCAGATCCGACAATCCGACCGGCCTGTTTATCCGACGTATTTCCTAAGGCTTTCACGCCGGCGGTAGTTAAGGCGAGGCAATTCTTTATCGTTATATTAATGTTTCCAGCAAAAGCTTGCCCCACAATACCACCTGCGGCAGCTATCCGGCTGTCGCTGTTTGATCCTGCAGAAACAGCGCCTGTGGCAAAACAAGATTCAATCGTCGTTTTCTCAGATAGTCCGGCAATGCCGCCGGAATAAGCATTAGCAGCGGAAGATTTAGCGATTATCCACCCTGTCGAATAGCAGTGCGATATGCTACAATTACCGCTACTATAGGCTCCGATACCGCCCGCATACGCGGCATCGCTAGAACCAGAACCGGTAGCAGTAACACGGATATCCTCCGTATTGAAGCAGGAAACGATAGAAGAGCCATTATTAGTCGCTACGATTCCACCACCACGACCCATCTTTCCGGTCATAGTGACAGCTCCCCTGTTTGAACAAGCGCTAATCACCGAACCTTCAGAGTAACCGGCAATTCCACCGAGAGACCCAGAATTGCCGGTCACAGAAAAACTAACCTTGCATTGATTATGGCAATTGATGATTTTTCCATTCTTTACATAACCTGCCACGCAGCCAAGATAGTAAGCGGTGTCTTGAGCATTAGCAATAGTTGTCAAATTAATATTGTCAGATCCTGCCATCGTCAGATTCCGCACGGTCGCTCCATACAGATAACCGAAAAGGCCGATATAGTAAAACGAGGCCGAGGAGATCGTCATTCCGGTAATCGTATGGCCGCCACCATCGAAGGTACCTTGAAAGTAGTAACGTGCATCGAAGCCTTTATAAGTCCCTATCGGTATCCAATTAGCCTCGAAGCCGCTCGCCACGCCTTGGGCAGGTTTCGCCAGCGAGATATCGTCCGCAAGCGTAACCGTACAGTCCTTGAAGCCCTCGGAGGGGGGATAGGAAGCGGAATAGGTTTTATCGGCATCGGCGGTTGTCTTCCCGTTATTCGTCACCCAAGCGATCCACGCGAGGCCGCGGGCGGTCTTGACGGTGTAGGTAGTGCCGGAGACGGCGACATCGGTGCCATCCGTGCCGACATTGGCGACCCGGGCGTAGGCGGGCCAGTCGGCGGGGAGAGTCGTCATGCCTGAGAAGGAGACTAATTTATCTTCCGTTGCCGTAAAGACGGTTGTTCCTTTCGAATCCATCAGTTGTTCGTTGCCCAGCCAAAGGGTGTAGCCGGTGTTCTTTGTGACGTTGATGGCGAAACCCTTCTTTTTACTGTCGGTGGTGAATTGGATAGCGGGATCGAACGATTGGCCGCTAGCGTCTTTCACCTCGAGCGTCTGGCCACTCGTTGGGGCGGTGGCGAACTGCCATTGGAGGAAGGGGGATTTCACTCTATAGCTTTCATAAATTGCGTCTCCATCTTTATCTTCCGAAGAAACCGTTACTTTCGCGTCTTCGGTAGCCGAGAAAGCACCCAAATTGTCTAGAAACACAGCAACAGCTTCCGCCGTGACAGTTATTTTGCCTTTGAGGGTGGTATTTATAGCAGAACTAGTAGAGTACAGATATATTCCATATGATCCAGTTCCTTCCGCAGCGATATTCAATCCGGCGGTGCCACCATCCAGAAGCAGGATGCATCCTTGGTAGTTATTAATCACATCCTTTTTCGCTTTCAGGTTACTGGCAGAGTTGCCTGTCGCTTGGATACAGAACGGTTTACTGCCCTCCAGATAAAATAATGAGCCGTCGGCAGTAGTGGAGGTCAGGTTTAGCCCATCCAATTTCAGGATCGGGTAGCTGTCAAGATTATTCGCGTCGGCTATCGCTTTCTCGCTTTTGATATTGATCGCGCCCTGCTGCCAGTTTGCGTTCGTGCCCGTCAGCGTACCGGAGAACTCGGTGTCGGTGCCATTAGTCCCGACCTTGTAAAACCAAGCGTAATCGGTCGAGCTGTTGGGTTTCAGTTTATAGGTGAGAGTTAGTTTATCAGTAATACTAGTACTAGCCACGTCAAGCGGCTGTGTCTGCGCTTGCGCTCCTGCCATTGCCGGCCCCCATAGGGCCAGCGTCAGGATACAGAACATCCGCACGGCGGCCCGGAGGGAGAGCCGCGCGGATATCTTTCTAGAAAGATAAAATTCGTTCATATGGATTCGATTTTAAGTGTTTGACAATTTGCTAGGCTCAGATCTCGTCCGGGCTCTCGCTATCGCCGCCGGGGTTCTCGGGGTCGGGCGCAGGGTCGGGTGTGGGATAAGGCTTGTCGTCGGACTTGGAGGGGCTGGTGGGGCCTCCCTTGGCGGCGATGAGGTTCTTATACTTGCGGAAGATCTGGTTCACGGTGTCGATGAAGGCGTTGATGGCCTCGGTAGGCTCGAGCACGGCATAGGCGTTGACACGCTGGATGATGAGGTCGAGGGTCTCGTCGGTCGCCTTGCGGGCCTTGGTGGTATCGGTCTTCACACGGGCGGAGTACTCGTCAGTGCGGGTGATGTCGAGAGCCTTGTAGGCATCGTTCAAGGTTTTCAACTGGGCCACGTAGGTGTCGAGGTGGAGGGTCTTGAGGGCTTCCGATACGTCAGCCTTGGCGAGGTCGAGCAGCAGGCCATCGATCAGGGCGGTCTCCTCGGCGTAGGCCTTGGCGTAGATCTTGTCGTAGGCCCGCAGCACGCTGTCTACCAGCAGGGCGGGGGTACGCAGGGTCTCGTCGGGGCATACCTTATAGGAGCCGTTCATGGAGTAGATGAACTGGAGGGTCTTGTCACGCTCCTTGTCTTTCGCCTCCAGCTGGGCGGTGGAGGCGCTCTTGGTGACGCGGTTCACGCACTCCGCCTCCCGGTCGATGCATTCCTTGTAACCCGGGGCGAGGGCCTCCAGATGGAGGGCGGCCACGGTCGTATCCAAGATACGGGCGTAGATCTCGTTGTTCATGTTCATGTGGCCGGCGTTGGTCAACGCGGTCTTCGCTACCGATCCGATTTGTTTCGCTAAACTCATACTGTTTGTTGTTTTTTCGTTAATACTTTCCTCTTGTCTTCCGATTTAAGGCTCCTACAAATATAAGATAATTCCTTTGATAATCATCGATTTCCCTCCCAAATAACGCCTACGGGCGTCGAAATCGCTCCCGAGACATCGGAAAGGACCGCTATGGTCGTAAGGATCGCTCCGGACGCCTCGGGAGAGGCCACTACGACCATAGGGATCACTCCAGAGGCTTCGGGAGGGGCCGTTACGGTCGTGGGGATCGTTCCGGAGGCCTCGGGAGGGATGGCTACGGTCGTAGGGATCGTTTCCGAGGCATTTCGCTAGTCCGTCGCTTTCGTAAACCGGATCGGCCAGTCCAATGCCTTGGTGGTGTAGACCGGGAAGATCCATTGCTTATGGTTGGTCGCCTTGTTCCGGCCAAACCAGCTGTCGCCCTCGTTGAGGTCGTTCTCTTGGTCCACCCCGAAGCGGTACGGCGGGTTCTCGCTCTTCAATTTATACTCCTTGCTTCCCCAATAGGCCGGGAATTGCTCGTCGATGGAGTAAGGAAGCGTCATGTCGGTACCGGGCGAGGTGGCGATCACGTAGTATAGGTCATCGCTCTTCCCCTTGCGGGCGATGCCCACGCCGGAGACCGGTTCCTTATGGCTGTCGTCGGGCGAGAACTTCAAGCAAACGTAATGGTTATCGATCGCGTCCCACATCATTCCCGATTCGGCGTCCTGCCCCCGCGGTTCGAAGCCGTGCTTGCGGGCGTCGTCCTCCTTCATGAAGCGCATGTGGTAGATGGGGCGGCACTCGTCCTTGAAGTCGAGGGCTACCCACCAGAGCTGGTCGGCGTTATCCCCCACGTCGAGGTACTCGTGGGCCGAGGTATCGAGCATCTTGCCGATCCGCGAGTCGTTCGGTCCCTTGGTATTCAGCACCAGCGGGCTGTAGATGCGCTCCTTGCCGTCCGGCCCGGTGAAGACGCGTTGTCCGGCGGGATCCCCGTGATTGTCCTTCCCGGTACGCATCATGAAGTCGGCCAGGATCAGCTGCGGTTTCTTGGCCAGCTTCGAACGAGCCTCCACGTAGGAGTCCAGATATTTCTTCAGCGCGTCTTGCCGCGCGTAGTTCTTCGTCAGGTAATACAGGGGGACCAGGAAGCAACGGGTGGTATCGCCCCTCGGGCCGTAGCTTACGAGGTGGAGGTTGCTGTTCTCGTCGGCGATGGACTTGTCCCAGCTCTCGAAGTCCACGGAGGCGTTGCCGCCGGTGATGATCATGATGCTCTCCTCGGACATATGCTCGTTCAGCTCCGACTTCGTATAGCCGCCCCCGGCGCCGATCTTGCCGCCGTGGGTACCCATCACGCGATAGTAGGTCTGGAGCCAGTTCTCGTTCTCTCCCGCCGGCGACGACGACTTGGCGGAAAGCTCCGCCTCGGCGGCGAACACCGTCTCGTCGTAATAGAGGTTCTCCTTCCGGCTGTAGATATAGGTATAGCTCCCGCCGAAGACACCGCCCACCAGCACGTGGGTGCCGTAGGTGTCGTATAGATCGTAGATGCCCTTCTGCGTGTTGCCGTATCGCTTGTAGAGGTCGCTATTGGTTTCGTTCAGCAAGCGCGAGGCGGTCGTGGTGAGGAACGGCAGGAAGACGTCGGGATTGCTGGCGGAGGTATAGATGGCGGTGGCCATATGCAGCTCCACCATCGGCTTGACATGCACGTCCACGTGATACTCGAAGCGGTTGGACGAGGTCTGGTTATGCTGGAACCGCTGGTCGAAGGAGCCGGAGAAGAGTTTCGACCTCGTAGGCGTAGGAGCGCCTTGGTTCGTGAAGCCGAGGCTGCTCACCGAGATGCCGAGCTCCTGCCACATGTTGTCCACCATCTCCTCGTAGTCCACGCCGGAGCGTTCCCGTCCCCACGACTCGGCGTGGGGGGTCTTCACGAAAGCCTCCGTGCCGTACATCAGGTCGAAATCTAGGAAAGGCTCGCTAGGGGCGGCGAAGATATCGCCCGCCGTGTTCACCGTCTTGCCCACGTTGTGCATATAGCTCGGGGCGTTATCCGACGCTGAGCTTTCCAGCTTGGGTTGCGACACGAGGAAGAGCGTGTCCGTCGCCGCCTCCCCCGACTTGCTGGCGATCCCCCGCAGGGCGATCTTCTCGAGGAAAGGCTTACGCTCCACCTCCTTCTTGAGGTTGAGCACGAGGAAACGGCTCTCGGCCCCCTGCCTCATCTCCCAATCGAAATACTTGCCGCTGAACTCGAAGTCGCGGATACGATCATCGTGCACCGGGATGGCGATCTCGCCCTCCCACGGATGGATGATGAACAGCCGGTTGCCGTCCGACTCGTCGGAGAGGTTGAACTCCGCCACACGCTGGGGGACGTACACTTCCGTGTCGTCGTCGGAACATCCCGTGAGGAAGGCCGACACCACCAGCGTCAAAATACCGAAAAATAAAGATTCTCTTCTCATACTGATTCTTCTTAGATAAAGGTGTATACTCTATATTATAATGTAGGGAGTTCGCCTCCCCATGACCCTATTCGATCGCCCGTACCCATTCGTCCATGCCCTTGGCGGCCTCCGGCGGCATCTTCTGTTTCAGCCGGTAGCGGGTGGTGTGCAAGCTTCCGATGGAGATAGACATCTTGTCGGCGATCTCCCGGTTGCTCAGGTTCATCTTGATCAGCATGCAAAGCGTTTCCTCCGCCGGCGTGATCCCCGGCACCCGCTCCCTAAGCGTCGGCAGGAAACCCGGATACGATGCCCGGAACGATCGGTGGAACGATCCGTTCCCTTTTCGCTCCGGATCGGCGGGAAGGCACGAGGCCAGCAGGTGCTCCTTCCGTATCGGGCACTCGGCGGCGTGACGCTCCAAGTGTTCCGACAGTACGTCGAACCGCTCGTCGATCCGCCGGCGCAGATGCTTCCATGCGAACACCCAGCAGCCCCCGCAGAGGAGGAGCGCCAGCATCCCGCACATCATCAAAATCCGTAAGTATGACCCTTCCATTACTACTTCGTTTTTGTTTCTCAAAGGAAACCATTCCTATCCTTATACGACGAATTCTTTTTTGAGCAATCCGCTCAACAAGTCCTCAACAACGGCCTTATCCGCACGAAATGCGATCATCAATTTAATTGACACGCCGCTCGGGGCACCGGTGGTACGGACAAGTCAAAGGTACGCCGCCGGGCCTTCGGACGGATAAAAAACCAATAGATGATTCAATCGATTTATCCCCCGGGACACGCTATTTTCCATGAAAAACGGCGTATATTCGCGATAAACCATAAAATCCTACGCAGATGAGAGACATCACGCATTTCCTGCTAGCCACCCTCCTCTCGCTAGCCACCCTCGCTTGCCGGCACGACACGCCTCCCGCGGACGGCTCCCTCTCCCGGCAGCTTCCGCCCGATACCAAGGAGATACTCCGGCAGCTCAACGACCGCGACAACCGGGAGGAGGCCTTGCGCCTCGCCGACAGCCTCGCCGCTCTTCCCCCTTCCGACGACCCGTGGCTAGAGATCCGTATCGCCCAAGCGGTAGCCAACACGCTCTATAAATTCCGCCGCGACCCTTCGGATGCGATCCGTGTGCAAGAAAGGGCCCTCGCCGTCTATCGCCTCCACCCCGATGCCGCCGACGATCCGGCCGACCTGCTCTCTACCCTCGGCCATTATTACCGCCGCAAGGGAATGCGGGAAAAAGAGGTGGAAGTCATACAGGAAGCCATGGACTGGTGCGTAGCCCACCCCGAGAAGCTCAACCGGGGTTTCGTCTACACCTTCGCCGACCTCTCCTCCACCTATAGCGACCTCGGATTGTACGACAAGGCTATGGAGGCCATCTCACGCTCCATCGACTACTCCCTCCAGTTGGATAGTTTTACCATCAGCGACCTCTACCGGATGAAAGCCGGGATATTCTGGGAGCTGGAACAGCACGACTCTACCTTATATTACGCACGGCAGGCCTTAAAGAGAGGGGAGGAGCTGAAAGAGAACGCCTATGTCCTCGCCGCCAAAAACATACTTTACAATTATTACTACGAATATGTGCCCGACTCTATCCCTGCCGCCCTCGAAGGGTACAAGGAATTAATAGAAGAGGAAGACGCGATCTCCGCGGGGTATCAAGATCTTTTCAAATTCATGCTGGGGGCCTGCCTCGTACGCAACGGAAAGCCGGAAAAAGGCTTCCCCCTGATGGAAGAGGCCTACGCTCTCTACAAGAAATATGAGGCGAACGATATGATGGATTGGACCGGACGGCATTTGCTCAACCTTTACGCCGAACAGAAGAAGGGAGACAAGATGGCCGAGATCTACCCGCAATACAAGGAGATACACGACTCGTTGCAACTGGCGGAGAAGCAGCGGTACGCCATTGGTGCCAACGTACGCTACGAGACCGGACGGAAGGAGCAGGAGAATCGGGCCTTATCCGCCGAAGTGGCCTTGAAGGAACGTTCGCTCGTTTATACGCGCGTCATCCTGATCCTAGCCATTTGCCTGCTGACCGGGATCATTGTCTACGCACTCCAACGTCGCCGGCTTCACCAACGTGAGCGGGAGATCCAGCGTCAACGACTGGATAATCTCCTCGCTACCCAACAAGAACTGAACCGCCGCAATGAGCGACTGAGCGCCGAGCTGGAGCAAGCCGCCCATAACGAGGTGATCGACAGCGTACGCCAGAAGCTCAACCCCTCCTTGCTGAGCGGCGAGGACGAGTTGCGGTTCCGCCAATCCTTCGCTGCCCTGTACCCTCGCTTCCTGCCCGGCTTGCGTAAGGACTTCCCAGAACTGACCAAATCCGACGAACTGCTCTGCATGCTGATCTACCTGAAGCAGAGCACGGACGAGATCTCGTTGGCCTTGGGCATCTCCCGTCCCAGCGTCAACTCCGGACGCAGCCGTATCCGCAAGAAACTTGGATTGCAGAAAGAGGAATCCTTGGACGAATTCCTGCAAAAAAGATAATCCCTCCTTTCCGGCGGCTGCCACCCGAAGGTGGCATGCTCGCCGGAAAGAGGGGATCAAGGGCGGATCAAGTACGAACCGCTACGCATAGCCGATAAAGGCCGCTTATAAAGTTGTCAGATAATTTTTCAGCGGATTGGAGTACATCTCTAAGATCTTCTTACGTAAGAACGCCTCATCCTTGTTCGGAAGGACGATCTTATCCAATTGTCCTTGCAAGTATTCCTCGAATTGCTTCTTATCCTTCGGACCATAATGTTCTTGGAAACGACGAGTGCCGTTCAGTAAGTCATACGCCACGTAATTGCACGGATAGAAACGATAGTTCTTATAGATCTCCCGGTCGATAACGGACGCGATAGCGCTTACCAGCTCATTCTTCTCCATATCCTTGTCCAGTTTAGCCAAGGAATCATTGATCGGGGAAGTAATCGTAAAGTGGACACGACCCTTATTGTTCAAGATACCCGTTTCCATGCTCAATAGATCATCCCGCTGGCATTTCACGAAATCCGGATCATCCCGCTTCATCTGAAATTCTTTCGCCTTCAAAAAATCGCAAGGATCAAACTCGTAGGAGATAGCGACCGGCACGATATTCAAATCCATCAAATTCAACAACAGATTGTCCTTATCACCGCCGATACTCAACATTTTTAATACGCTGCCCTGCGTACGATCGTCCGAATCCTTAGCACGTCCCTCACGCTGGGCGATCCATACAGACTCGTTCACATTCTTGATCGCATGATGGATATAGGCGGAAAGCGTCTTGCTGACCTCCAACATCTGACGAACAGAAACGCCACGCTTCACAATAAAACTATTGTTCAAGCGTACCAATGTCTCGATCCACGGACGGATTAAAAGATTGTCGCCGATAGCGACCTGCGTCATACCATACCCCACATCATATAACATGACATTCAAGAAGGAGGCATCCAATACGATATCCCTATGGTTCGAGATAAACGTACAGGCCGCCTTATCTTTCGGCAGACGGCTACGCCCTGAGATAGTAAGCGAGAAAGTAGTATTTTTCGCCACCGTCATTACAGCGTCATAGGCCAGAGTAGATTTAAACTCCTCCTTCGTCTTGCAAGCACGCATGGCAACTGAGAATTCCTCCCAATTCAAATTCGGCTTTATGTAACGTAAAGCCCGCTCGAAATCCTCATTGGCGACCAATTTTTCAATCGCGTCCTTCACCTCACTGTTGTTCAGCGGACGGATGTCGTCGAAATTAGGGGAAACTGTTTCTGTATCCATATCTATTCATTTTGTTTTTCTGTTTTTGAGTTCGTCTTCAATAATGTCTGTCATGACATCCTTTATATCCAATCCCGCCGCACGTACTTGCTGTGGGATAAAGCTGGTAGCCGTCATTCCCGGTGTCGTGTTTATTTCCAGTAAGACAGGCTCCCCGTCTGCCGGAATAATATAATCCACACGAATCAGTCCTTTGGCGCCCAATATATCGTAGATCCTTGATGTCTTGCGCTGTATCAACTCCGTCAACTCGGCGGAGATACGGGCCGGAGTGATCTCGTCCACCTGCCCGTTATACTTTGCGTCGAAATCGAAGAATTCGTTATCCGTAACCACCTCGGTCAAAGGAAAGACAACCTCTTTACCCTCCACCTTATAGCAACCGCATGTCACTTCCGTTCCATCGATAAAGCTCTCGAGAATCACCTCACGTCCTTCCCCAAACGCCTTAGCGATAGCGGGCTGGATAGCGGAGAGCTCTTTCACCTTCGTCACGCCGAAACTACTACCCCCATCGTTTGGTTTCACGAAAATAGGCAAACCCAAACGAGTCACGACTTCTTCGTCCGTAATAGTCTCTCCCTTGAATAAATGAATGGATGCGGCAATTTTTACACCAAAGTCTTTCAAGTAATGATTACATACGTATTTATTGAATGTCAAAGCGCTCACCAGCATCCCGCAAGACGAGTAAGGCATACCGATCATATCGAAATATCCTTGTAAACGTCCGTCCTCGCCCGGAGTACCGTGTATCGTTATATAAGCGAAGTCAAAATGCCTCGTCACGCCATTCTCCTTGAAGCTAAAATCATTCTTATCAATTGGTGTATGTTCCCCGCTAGGAAGTATAACCGCCCACTCATCCCTCTTAACGATGGCAATATATAAATTATATTTGTCTTTATCAATAAAAGAGTAGATTCCGTCCGCACTTTTTAATGAAATAACGATCTCGGAGGAATCTCCCCCTGCTACGATAGCGATGTTCTTTTTCATTTTTATAATTCTTTAGTGTTCGCGTATACACGCCATCTGTCGATCAGCTGCTGCATATCGGAAGGAATCTCGGAATCGAAAAACATCTCCTCTCCCGTAGTAGGATGAACGAACCCCAACGTCTTAGCATGCAAGGCCTGACGTGGACAAATAGCGAAACAGTTTTGCACGAACTGTTTATATTTAGTAAAAGTTGTTCCTTTCAAGATATCATGTCCGCCATACCGCTCATCGTTGAAAAGCGTATGACCGATATATTTCATATGTACACGGATCTGGTGCGTGCGCCCCGTCTCCAGACGGCACTCCACCAAGCTCACGTAGCCCAAGCGTTCCAATACGGTGTAATGGGTGACGGCAGTCTTGCCTTGATCGCCTTCCGGGAAGACGGTCATTTGCATACGGTCACGAGGGTCACGGCCGATATTTCCCTCGATACGCCCCTCATCCTCTTGAACGATGCCCCATACCAAGGCACGGTATTTACGTTTGGTTGTCTTGTTGAAGAACTGCAGGCTTAGGTTACTCTTGGCCTCCGGGCGTTTAGCCACCACCAATAAGCCCGATGTATCCTTATCGATACGGTGTACCAAGCCTAAACGAGGATCGGAAGGATCATAATAGGGATCATCCTTCAAATAATAAGCCAAGGCATTCACCAACGTACCGGTATAATTACCGTGACCGGGATGTACGACCAAGCCTGCCGGCTTATTCACCACCAGCAAATCATCGTCCTCATATACTATATTCAAAGGGATATCTTCGGGGATAATCTCCAGTTCCCGGCGTGGGCGATCCATCACGATAGAAACCACATCCAAAGGTTTCACCCGGTAATTACTTTTCACCGGCTTATCGTTCACCAAGATACAACCCACCTCAGCCGCCAATTGGATGCGGTTACGGGTAGCGCCCATCATACGGTCTACCAAGAACTTATCCACCCGGAGCAGGGATTGCCCCTTGTCCGCTACGAAGCGGAAATGCTCATACATCTGGCTCGACGATGTTTCGTCTTCTTCCGGCATCAACAGGTCGTCTACCTGTTCATCATCCATATCGTCCAAAAACTCGTCCATTCCCTTAAAACCAGTTTTCTATATCACTATCCAATGGTTCTACCGGAATACTATCCAAAGCCAATGAGTCGGGAAGCATATTCGGATCGCCACTGCTTACTTTCAATACCAGATGAGCGGTCAGCGGTACATGTTCCCCTTTGAGCAAGGTACGCCCGTTTAACTCCACCCCCATCGCCAAATCTTTATAATCGCCCGGCACATACTCTATCTCGACCGACGAGAAGCCACGGGCCCGCAGCAAGGCATACGCCTGACGGAAAGATAAGTCTTCCACCTCCGGTATCACGGCCATCTGGGAGGTCAACGCGTTAATCGTAACAAAGACGATCCGCCCCTCTTTCACCTTCGATCCGACACCGGGAACCAACTCCACGATGGAGCCCGGAGCCACATCTTTCGAGAATACGGAATCGATCACGTTATAGCGTAGCTTATTATTCCCGAAAAACTCGGCGGCGTCCTCTAGCTTCATTCCTTTCACGTCCGGAACGACCACCGCTTGATTATGGCGGGTATAAGAATCCAGCCACGCCAGCACGCCATAAACAACGCCGCACGACACGACTATCACCAACAAGAGATTGATGACAAACGGATTCTTTATCAGTTTTACAAAAAAGTTACTCATTTCACGTATGTATTTGTAGGCGGTTCAAAAGTAGAAAAAAAACGGCATATAGACCAATATCCACCAGAGCAATACTACAAAAACAAAGAAAGTAAAGGCTTTTTAGGAAAAAACCTCTACTTTCTTTATAAATCTTTAGAACGTGACTAATTATCCGTTGTATTCGTCAGATACCGTTAATTTAGCTCTGCCTTTAGCACGACGAGAAGCTAATACTCTACGGCCATTAGCGGTAGCCATTCTTGAACGGAAGCCATGCTTGTTCTTTCTTTTTCTGTTGGAAGGTTGGAATGTTCTTTTCATCTTTCTATATTATTTATTATTATTCGCATACTTATTCGGGCTGCAAAGATAGAGCCTTTTTTTTAATAAACAAAGGGTTGCGCAATTTTTTACGCAAGAACCTTTGATATCAGACCAAAGCAAGTTAACTGCATGGGGCAAGTAGGTTAACGTCATCGGCAAATGAAGAAAGCGATGCCGCCCATCTCCTTACGGAATGAATGGCATCGATAAAGCACGAATGCAATATTGAGGTAAAGGGCCGGGGAGGAGGTGCAGCCTACGTGTAAAACAAATTCAATCCATTGTGTGCTGCACGCTCCCCGCATCCGTCATTCACATGATGGATGGGAACCCTGATTGTACTTAATTATCTACTCATCACTATATTACCATCCTCTATCAAGTGGCTTACGGACTTCTGACAAGACCAATAGCTATTTCCTGAATAATAAAAATAAACAACATCTGTAGACAAAACATTCTTCAACGCAATAGAGTAAGCCCCCCCACTTCCACATTTAAAAGAATTCTCCGAACCTATATTATTTATTTTATAGCGAACAGTATATCCATTCCAAGAACTGCTTCCCCCTGTAACATTTCCAGCAATAGTAGGAGATATGGTTGTTGGAGCTTTTCGTGAATAAGTTAAAGCACTAAACGCATTAAACAGATCTGCCTTTAAAAACACTTTGTCATTATCCCCCATACCTTCTCCTTCATTAGCCGTATTCGTCTTAAAATGGATAACCTTCTCATCTTTGCTAAAGACTTGATCCGTATATACATAACACCAATCCTTCGCTCCTGTTGTTTCCAAACGAACACCGGGTTCTACCGCATATAGTTTTTTAGTATATATCTTATACTCAATAGGGAATAATGATTCATCAATATCTTCCGGTATCGAGAATTTCAGATAAACATCTTGTTTCAGGCCTCCATTAATCACATTTGTTCCGGCACCAGCTTTTACATTTTCAAATCTCGGATTGACAAAGTTATAAGGGGGACGTAAGACCAATTTAATCTTACGCTGCAAATTACCTCCTACCACGTAGAAATACGCTATTTTCTCGCCGGAGCCGGGAGCCGACTTTATATCAGCTGTAATCGTTATCGTCTGATTGCCGGAAGGAATACTAGAAGGATAACTTAAGTTACCTTCTACGACATCCGACATACCCTCATCTGGAACCACGCTCAATTGCCCCGTTCCCGCATATGTCGCAGTCATCGACAATGTGTTAGAAGACCCCGTAAAAACGAATGTCGTCTTTGTAACATTCAAGGCCTCGCCATCATAAGTTATATTCGGATACTTTTCCATAATAGCCGAGGCCGTGATATTATTATCCGCTATCACATTTTCATCTATAACCTCAGCCCACGTAGCTCCTTTTCTGGAAACGCTCTTGACCGTTATATTAAAGGCATAATTACGAACGACATCATAAACACGAGTTACCTTATCATTCTCATCCTTTACGGCAAGATCAATCTTATAATATGTATAGGTCTCGCTACCATCAAATTGCGCCTTAATAATAACAAAAGTCGCTTTCTTATCTTGATTATAATGTTCAAAAGTATACACAGATTCACCCGGCTTCGCATATTTACTAGCATCTGGCTCATTGTGGGGCGCATAAAAATCTTGATTTGGAATATTCAACTTTCCCTCATCTTTATACCCAATAGATGCCAACTGCGATTCATTATAAATAAGATAAGAAACATTTTTTAATTTCACAGCTGCCTCCGAAGAGAGATTCAGCGTTATTTTAGCCCAGTTTCGTAGTAGTTCAACATTGTTGTTACCAGCAGCTTCCAGACTATTGCTTATATTTTTCGCAGGAATATCACTAAAAGTTCTCTTTCCCCAAAAGATTTGCTTATCTGTCACTAACGAGGCCATTCCGCTTTCTAGGGAAGGGGTTAACGTTCCATCATTGGCGACAAAATGGATGGTACGGGTCTCTTTTGAGATAGAAGCCGTATATCCATTGCCTGAAACAACAGCTTCTACAACTGGAGAGATAAACTCTCCATCCTCATTAAATGTATATAGATATAAGGACTCAACACCTTTCTCCACATCCCCGGTCGCTTTCGTAATCTCAAGAGCATTCGGAGCATCTACAGAGAACGAAAGAGAGACCATTGATCCATCTGTCGGTTGAATTTCTATTTGTTCTATTTCCTCTGTCGCACATGAAGCGAGCAACAGAAAAATGGAAAACAGGCTATATAATTTCTTTATCATAAAAATCTCTATTTAAATCATTAATAAACATCTTTAATATAAATCTCTTACACAACGAATACCGTCAGCTTTTTGACTAGAGGCATTATTAGTAAACTGATTACGTTTATTTGCCCCAAAGTCATAATACCAATACGGCATTGCACACCAATAAGTACCGTTTGTATTAAACAAATAGTTTACCGCAGGAGAAGCGTCTTGTACTGTATTCATAAACTCTAACTCAGCTAAAGTAGGAACCCTCCATGTGCCAGCCTCATAATAGGTACCATCCTCTAACCTCTCCCAATATTTTTTACAACGTTCTACCGCTTTGGAATATGTATAAGTACCTGTACCTACAGCACCAAATCTTGAGGCTACTACAAATTTTGGAGATACTAATTCCGCAGAGAAAGCGTCGTCTTTAGTCACCCGGACTCCATTTTTTATAGTACTAGGATCTCCAATTATCAGATTCCCTGCAGCTTTGACAGTTATTGTAAAAATATTAGGGTTTCTATCTCCGTCAGGAACATCTGCTGGACCAGCTGTTTCAGAGACTTTCCCCTCTAAATATTGTGCGGGATATTGATCTACTATAATTTCAGGCACTTTCAATCCGTCATTATTATAAATCCCAAAAACAAACTCTTTCGGAAAATAATTCACGGGTAAAGAGCTTTTAATAGTTATATAGCCTTGTTTCCCTACTGCTACAATTTCTGGATATTGATCTTTTTTGTGCCTATTTTCGTCTGTCCATTTACTATAATAGCTATTAGGATAATATGTACCTGTTCTCTTCGTGATCTTTCCTTTTACCAAATAATATTCTTCATAAGTAGCATTAGTAGGCATCTCTACTGTTACATCTGAACTTGAGACAAACTCTATCTTATACTCAGTGATATTCGCCATCACCACCTTAGTCTCCCTCACGAACAAATACTTCAAATCCGCAATAACCACATCCACGACAAACTTTTCCACGCCTTCCCACGGAGTTGTAGATACCGTAAAGTTGATTCGTTGTGTCTTCATGGATATTTTACCTGTAAGCTCATATCTATTACCATGTATGATACCATTTGTCGTACATCCTTCAAGCGCTGTCGTAGGATTAAAATCCTCATATTTATAAGAATGATCTTTCTCTTCCTCTATAATACTTCCCTTCGTTACATTTTGAATAGTCATATCCTCATTAAAGGTAGTCGTGACCTGTATCTTTTGTAAATCACCCGTTACATATATAGACAATGGGGTTAACGTCGTGTTCAACTTCTCATAGGTATAAAAAGGTAACGCAACGCCATTTTGCAATGTAATATCCTTTGCCGTAGAGAAAGCATCATCATATTGATTATCTCGACCAAGCAATATTAAATCTGATTTCTGATTGATATTCTTGACCGTAAGTTCAGTTACAGTATAGAACCACTGGTTGGTTACTTTTGTATCATCTGTTGTAGACACAGTCTCCGGCTCTTCATCTACCGTAAACTTCATATCGATGCGTGCCGCTAATTGTGTCATCGGAACAGATATACTTGTCACAGCCGTATTTAGGTCATACGCAGCCAACTCCCCGACCTTTACCAAATTTGAAGCATCAAAAGTTCCACCTGAAACGGTTTCCGACAAACCTTTCAGGTTCTCATAAGTAGTCGTTCCCAATCTAGCCAAGTCCTCATAATGCGTTGAATTCGCAATCGCTACGATACGAACCTTACCTGTCTTTGCTTGTATATTATCAATTTTATAAGCAATCAATGTTTTTCCATCAATCGTTACGGTAGAATTGGGAATTCCCCCGTCAAACGCTACAGACTTGTACTCCAAGCACTCACCCACAGTTCCATTCGCCTCATTAAATATAGCGACCACAACATTATTCACTTTTACCTCATCCTCTGTCGAATATGTATACCCTTCAGCGATATCCCCTCCAGCTTTCGTCATCGCTGTCACTTCTCCCAAAGTAAGAGTCATAGAGAATGAGATATCCCGCCCGTCCTCATTTCCTCGCTGGACTTCTTCTTCCGAGTTACAGCTCGTGAAAAGCAGTCCGACAAACAGCACTGATAATATATTCCTTATTTTCATAATCTTGTATTTTTATTTTACCCGTTTACACCTTAATTATCTTCCATAGGAATGGATATGGTATTATTCAACCAATCTCTTGTATAGCAAAGTAGTTCTGTCTCGACCTTATCTCCAATAATAGTCATATTGACAACCAAGCGATAAACATATCCGGATTTCACACCATGCAAAATATTCCCCTCCTTATTGATCACAAACTGCCTTGTCGTTCTTTCCTCGCTATTTCCGACCTTAAACCGGACTTGCATTTTCACTTGATCACTTTCTGCCGCCGCCAGATTCCGGAACGAGTAAAAAGACAATACATTTTTATTCTCCACAAAAGAATAAGTTGACGGAAACTCTGATGCTCCATTATATACCTCCACATTACACGTCTTACTCTCTGAGTTATAAGTCGCATTTTTATGAGTTTGCTCATTTGTCGTATAACTCTCAGGATTCAAGTTCAACAGATCCACTCCTGTAACAGTAATCTTCTCTTGAACAGATGCTCCTTGAAAACCAGAAACATTAAATTCCGCAAGTTCTATACGAGCGGTTAGCTGAGAAAGAGGGACTGGACCAACTTCTAAAGGTTTTTCCAATGCTTCCCTAATTGTCGCATAACCGGCAAAGTTGGAATCAAAATTGATATTCATTTTCCCTACTTTAACTAAAGCATCCTTATTATCCTGTATTATATCGTTTATATCACTTTCCGATTGACAACCCGCAAACGATTTAGAGCTATTAGCGATTAACATTACGGAGTAAGGGCTAGGCTTTTTCACTTTCACGATTACTTTTGCCCAGTCATCTTCCGTGCCGTTTTTCTTTTTAACGATATAATTCTCGCTATTTACAAACAGCCCTTCCATTATCGAATTGACTTGCCCACCCTCAAAAAAAATCAATGTACAATTATTAATCTTTGCCTCGTCCATGGAAGCAGGCAATGTCCCTACACCAGACAAGGATTTTGTCTCCAAAGAAAAAAGAGAAACTTTCATAGAAAGGGCAACCTCTCCCTCCTCTATCACAGCACTCCCCGAATGTCCTTTCTCTATATCCCTCAGCGCATCATCATCCATTGAGCACGAGACCGCCAGCAGTAACAAGCAGATACTTGAGATTATCGTCTTTATTTCCATATTCTTATATTTATTCGTTCGACTTCCTTATTCTTGATAAAAGACATTAAGATGGATTGAGTTCAGATAGGACTAAGGGCGGTGAGTTACGTAGGAAAATAGGCTAAATAAGGAAAGATCAACCCTCTCCATTATTGAATGGCAAATTGAGCTGATCTGAAAATAATGTCTACCAAAATAATAAAATTGGATAGAATATGCAATCTGACAAGTATTTGGAATGGAAGGAAAGGTATTAGTCCTATCTGTACTAGATACCGGAAATTTGTAAGTTAGGCTTTTTACACTGACAAAATTAAATGGATACATTAATGAATGGAATAGGCGGAACTTTCAACTTTAAGGGGTAAAACTAGCAATTTAAGGTTTGTTGAAATAAACGATAGAGAATCCTATCATTTCGATAGAGATACCCATGCTGCCAGAGAAACATTATAGGTCATGGTTGCTTTTTTATGAATAGGAACAAAGATAATCGTTTAATTCATTATCTTTGTGGAAGTATAAACAAATAAACAAGATAACTATGAAAAATAAATCATCGTTAGTACGTTTCGATTGGGCGATCAAACGTTTACTTCGCCAAAAGTCCAATTTTGTAGTCCTCGAAGGTCTTTTATCCACCCTTCTCGGGGAAAACGTGATTATTGTCCGCATCCTAGAAAGCGAAGGTAACAAAGAGGATAGCGAGGACAAGTTCAACCGCATAGACGTATTGGCAGAAAACAGTAAAGGCGAGCTGGTAATCATCGAGGTACAAAACAACCGGGAGCTAGATTATTTTCACCGTATGCTATATGGCACATCCAAGGCAGTCACCGAGTATATTCATGAGGGAGAGAAATACGGTACTATCAAGAAAATCTACTCCGTAAACATTATCTATTTCGATCTTGGGCAGGGAAAAGATTACGTATATCACGGGAAGACCCAATTCAAAGGTATTCATTTTGACGATATATTGAAACTATCCACCCGCCAACGGGAACAATTCGTCAAACAAGAAGCTGGCGATATTTTTCCTGAATATTACGTATTACGTGTCAACGAGTTTGACGAACTGGCGAAAACACCCCTCGACGAATGGATCTATTTCCTAAAAACAGGAGAAATAGATGAACATGCCACCGCCAAAGGATTGCCGGAAGCACGGGAGAAGTTACGGATCGATAAACTCAGCCCTTCCGAGAAGGGCCAATACTACGCCCACATGGAAGCCCTTCGATATCAAAAGAGCGTCATCGAGACCGGATGGATAGAAGGGCATGCGGATGGACGAGCGGAAGGTATCGCAGAGGGTAAAGCGGAAGGTAGAGCAGAAGGTATCGCGGAAGGACAGAACCTAGAGAAACGTCAAATTGCCGCCAACTTGAAAAAGCAAGGGCTTCCCATCGAGATCATAGCGAATTGCACAGGACTCTCTCCCGAAGAGATAGCGGACTGTTAGCGCAGACTTAAAAAGGGGGAATCAAAAGATTCCCCCTTTATACATATTATCGAAATTCGAATGTTGTCCGTTCATCTTCTGGGCCTCTTCGCCTTCTGGATTCAGTTCCAAAGATTTCTTCAAGTCCTCGAACGCACCGGTCTTATCACCTTTCAGATTCTTGGCTCGCCCACGCTCACTATAAGCCTTGGCAAAAGACGGATTCGTCTCGATCGCCTCGTCGAAGAAAGCGATCGCCTCGTCATATTTCTTTTGCTCGATCAGTAACTGACCAGATAAGATACAAGCGTCCTCATTAAACGGATTTAGATCTAGGACCTGCTGGAAACCAGAATTCGCGGCCTCGATATCCCCTAAAGCCATATGAATACGTCCTCTCAATAAATAAGAACTTTCCTCCTCCGGCACGATCTCGATCGCTTTCTCCACATCGGGCAGCGCCTCTTTAGCTTGTCCCAGTCCTAAAAGAATCTCCGCACGCAATAAATAAGAATCGGCGAAATCCTCCTTCAAGGAGATCGATCTCGTCAGGTCGGCGATAGCGCCAAATACGTCATTCGTCGCTTTCTTCGCTTTTGCCATCATGAAATAAGCGACATGATTAGAAGGCTCTAGCTCGATCACGTGCAAACAATCGGTTATGACCTCCGCGTCCTTATCCAACATAAACAATAAGTTAACGCGAGTCAAGCGGGTAGCGATATGATCCGGCTCCATCTCAACCATCCGGTTCAACACGTCCTCGGCTTTCCCTAGATCGTTCGCCATCGTATAAGCGGAAACGAGATAGCTCATCGTCTCAAAATCCTCCTGTATATTCAGTGCCTCCGTAAAGCATTTGATCGCATAAGCAAGTTTTCCCATCTTCTGGGCACGTACGCCGTCGTATTTCAAGATATCAAAGTTCTTCTGCTCGTTCTTCGCCTTATCCTCCGTCGCCTCGGCCGGTTTGGAAGAAGAGAATAAAGATGTAAAGAAATTTCCCATGGTCTTATTCCTTAATTATTATAGTTCTACATTATTAGAATTCCACCGCAAAGTTACGGTAATATATTTGAATTTTCAGCCGTACAAGCGCCGGAAAAAACACGTACGTGTTTTTGGAAAAAGTCGTACATGTTTTTTGGAAAACACGTACATGTTTTTTCAAGCTGACAATCATTCACCGAAAAGGCCGTTTCGCTTATTTATTTTCATTTTTTTAATTAAAATGTAACAGATCGTTTTCCAGTATTTTATAATTTTGCGATTGTTTTTAATTTGGCTGAAAGTTGCTCAATCCTTTGTAGAAACCTTTTAAGCTAGCCACAAATATAGAATATGGAGAATATAGAGACAGGACTTTTGTTAATGGTAGTTGGAATGACCACCGTATTTGCTATCCTTTTGATCGTTATCAATCTGGGAAAAGGACTTATCGTCTTGGTGAATAAATACGCACCGGAAGAGATCATAGCGAAGAAACCAGTAGCGGCAGCCGTTCGGGTACAAACGGCCACTCCAACGCAAACCACCGCAATCGGCAGTCTTTCCGGACAGGAGACAGCCGCCATCGTATCGGCAATCAGCGCCGTTACCCGTGGACAGGGGAAAGTTATCAAAATTGAGAAAGTATAAATAATACATATTAATATCATGAAAAGAGAAATCAAATTCAGTTTGGTCTTCAGAGACATGTGGCAATCTGCCGGAAAGTATGTCCCGACCGTAGACCAACTAACCAGAGTCGCTCCGGCAATTATCGAGATGGGCTGTTTCGCCCGGGTGGAAACGAATGGCGGAGGATTTGAACAAGTCAACTTATTATTCGGAGAGAATCCTAATAAAGCGGTCCGTGAATGGACAAAACCTTTCCATGCGGCAGGTATCCAGACGCATATGTTGGACCGCGCGTTGAACGGCCTTCGCATGAGCCCGGTACCCGACGATGTACGTCAGCTATTTTATAAGGTAAAGAAAGCGCAGGGAACGGATATCGCCCGCACGTTCTGCGGTTTGAACGACGTACGGAATATCGCCCCATCTATTAAATACGCGAAAGAGGCCGGTATGATCTCACAATGCTCCTTGTGTATCACGCATTCTCCGGTACATACGGTTGAGTATTATACCAAGATGGCATTCGAGTTGATCGAGCTCGGAGCGGATGAGATTTGTATCAAGGATATGGCCGGTATCGGACGTCCGTACACATTAGGCCGTATCGTAGCCAATATCAAGGAAAAATATCCAGAGATCCCGATCCAATATCATAGCCATGCCGGTCCCGGCTTTAACGTAGCTTCCATCATGGAGGTTTGTAACGCAGGTTGCGACTATATCGACGTAGGTATGGAGCCGCTTTCTTGGGGTACAGGACATGCGGACTTGCTGACCGTACAGGCGATGTTGAAGGACGCCGGTTATAAGGTGCCCGAGATCAATATGGAGGCTTATATGAAGGTTCGTGCCTTGGTTCAAGAATTCATGGATGATTTCTTGGGATTGTATATCAGCCCGAAGAACCGGTTGATGAATTCCTTGCTGATCGGACCGGGACTTCCGGGCGGTATGATGGGTAGCTTGATGGCGGACCTTGAGAAGAACCTAGAGACGATCAACAAGAGCAATATAAAGAACAACAAACCGCTGATGTCTCAAGACCAGTTATTGATCAAGTTGTTCGACGAGGTAGCTTACGTATGGCCACGTGTCGGTTATCCTCCATTGGTAACTCCATTCAGCCAATACGTGAAGAACCTAGCTTTGATGAACGTCATGCAGATGGAGAAGGGGAAAGCCCGCTGGAGCATGATCGCCGACGATATCTGGGATATGATCCTCGGAAAGGCCGGACGTCTTCCGGGCCCGTTGGCTCCCGAGATCGTCGAGAAGGCGAAGGCCGAAGGCCGCCAGTTCTTCGAGGGCAATCCTCAAGACAATTATCCGGACGCATTGGATAAGTATCGAAAGTTGATGAACGAGAAGCAATGGGAAGTCGGCGAGGACGAGGAAGAGCTCTTCGAATACGCCATGCACCCCGCTCAATACGAGGCATATCGCTCCGGAAAGGCCAAGGTCGAGTTTAAGGCAGACGTGGCAAAACGTAAGGCAGAGAAAGCGAACGCCGGTAAACCGACGGTACCCGCCACTCCAGCCGCACCGGCTCCGGCACCTGCCGCTGCATTAACGATGCCGACTACTCCGCAAGTCATGACCGTAGATGTAAACGGGCAAGCTTACCGTGTGACCGTCGCTTTTGGTGATACCAACAGCACGACTCCGGAAGTTAAACCGACAGCGGCTCCCGCCCCAACAGCCCCGGAGACAACAAATGCTCCCGCAGGTGCTGGAAAAGAGGTGCTTTCTCCGCTGGAAGGTAAATTCTTCCTTATAAAGAACGCTTCCGATACACCGGTGAAGGTAGGCGACGTAGTGAAAGAAGGTGATGTCCTTTGCTACGTGGAGGCCATGAAAACATACAATGCCGTACGTGCCGAGTTCGGGGGAACGATCACGGCGATCTGCCTGTCTTCCGGTGATGCCGTATCTGAGGATGATGTATTAATGACGATTCAATAATGAACGAGATATTTCAAAACTTATATGAGATGACTGCGTTCAGCAATATCATTGCTGAACCGCAGTTCTTGATCATGTATGCCATAGCGTTCGTATTGCTCTACCTCGGTATCAAGAAACAATACGAGCCGCTATTGCTCGTGCCTATCGCGTTCGGCGTATTGCTCGCCAATTTCCCCGGAGGCGATATGGGAGTGATTCAAGCGGATGAGAATGGGTTGATTAATGTACACGGCGTGATGAGAAACATCTGGGAAATGCCGCTGCATGATATCGCGCACGAGCTTGGCTTGATGAACTTCATCTATTATATGTTGATCAAGACGGGCTTCTTGCCGCCGATTATCTTCATGGGTGTCGGTGCGTTGACCGACTTCGGCCCGATGCTCCGCAACCTTCGCCTATCCATTTTCGGCGCCGCGGCCCAATTGGGAATCTTCACGGTGCTTTTGGTAGCGATCTTGATGGGATTCACACCGAAAGAGGCAGCGTCTTTAGGTATTATCGGTGGCGCCGATGGCCCGACGGCTATCTTCACGACCATTAAATTGGCTCCGCATTTGCTAGGCCCGATCGCTATCGCCGCTTATTCTTACATGGCTTTGGTACCGGTTATCATCCCGTTGGTCGTTAAGCTACTGTGTTCTAAGAAAGAATTACGGATCAACATGAAGGAACAAGAGAAGAAATACCCTTCTAACATGGAGATCAAGAATTTGCGTGTATTGAAGATTATCTTCCCGATCGTGGTAACTACCGTAGTCGCCTTGTTTGTTCCCAGCTCCGTTCCTTTGATCGGTATGTTGATGTTCGGTAATCTTGTAAAAGAGATCGGAACCAATACGTTCCGTCTGTTCGATGCCGCTTCCAACAGCATCATGAACGCAGCCACGATCTTCCTCGGATTATCCGTCGGGGCGACCATGACCACGGAAGCGTTCTTGAACCTGACAACAATCGGCATCGTAATCGGCGGTTTCTTGGCATTCGCCTTGTCTATCGCCGGAGGTATCTTCTTCGTTAAGATTTTCAATTTGTTCACTAAGAAGAAAATCAATCCGCTTATCGGAGCCACGGGTTTAAGTGCTGTACCCATGGCCTCTCGTGTGGCGAATGAGATCGCGTTGCAATATGATCCGAAGAACCATGTCTTGCAATATTGCATGGCTAGTAATATCTCGGGAGTGATCGGCTCGGCGGTAGCTGCCGGCGTATTGATTTCCTTCTTGGGATAAATGAGATTAAATAGTATAAGTAGACGGTGTAGAGACGGGGCATGCCCCGTCTCTACAACCGGAATCAAGAGAAATCGGCCAACCTTAACATCTATTAGTATCCAAAATGACTTTTTAGATAAATAATTTCCCCGAAATGCTGTAATCCAAAAATATTTAGTTTAATTTGTGACTTGATATAGGAATGTATTTATCCTTTTCTTAAAAGCGATTGTATATGAAGGACACTCTTGAGACTAATTTGCCGGAAGAAGCCGGGAAATTGGAAGAAACTAAAAAACCGGTTGAGACGCCGGAAATCGATGCTACCGCAGACGTTGAAGCCAACGATACAGCGGAGGCGGACGCTGCTATTGCCGCAGGTAAATTAACCAAAGAAGAAATTCTCGCTAAGTTAACCGAACTTGTTGAGACTTCCGTAGAGACTTCCCGTGGAGAAGTAGAGGCTTTGAAACAGGCTTACTACAAGATCCGTCGTAACGAGGTGGAAGAGCTTAAGAAAGTATTCATCGCTGATGGTGGCGAAGAAAAGGATTTTACAGCCCCCGCTGACGAAACCGAGAACAAGATCAAGGATTTGCTCACCTCTTATAAAGAGAAAAGAGCCGCTATCCTCGCCGAGGAAGAGCGTGTAAAGGCCGCTAACTACGCTTTGAAATTGCAGTTGATCGACCAGTTGAAAGAGCTTTGCGAAAGCCAAGATGATTTCAATAAATTATACAACTCTTTCAAGGACATCCAACAAAGATGGAAAGAGGTGAAGGCCGTTCCCCAAGAGCACGTGAACGAGCTTTGGAAGAACTATCAGATCTACACCGAGAAATTCTATGATATTATCAAGATAAACAATCAGTTCCGTGATTACGACTTCAAGAAGAATCTGGAATTGAAGACCGCCTTGTGCGAAACCGTAGAGAAACTAGGTAACGAGCCGGATGTTATCTCCGCTTTCCACCAGCTTCAGAAGCTGCACCAGCAATGGCGTGAGATCGGGCCGGTAGCGAAAGAGTTACGTGAGAACTTATGGGCTCGCTTCAAAGCTGCCTCAACCGTGATCAATAAGCGTCACCAAGAGCACTTCGAGAAACTGAAAGCGAAAGAGCAGGAGAATCTGGATGCGAAGACCGTGATTTGCGAACAAATCGAGGCGATTGATTTCAGCGCGTTGAAATCGTTTAAGGATTGGGAAGAAAAGAATAAGGAGGTAATCGGCTTGCAAGAGAAATGGAAGACGATTGGTTTCGCTCCGAAAAAATATAACGTAAAGATATTCGAACGTTTCCGTGCCGCTTGCGATGTCTACTTCGAGAAGAAGAGCGAGTTCTACAAGGCGATCAAGAGCGATATGGAGAAAAACCTCGACGCTAAACGTGCGTTATGCGAGAAAGCCGAGGCTTTGAAGGATAGTACGGACTGGAAGGATACGACGGATAAGATGATCGCTTTGCAGAAAGAATGGAAGACGATCGGACCGGTAGCCCGTAAGCATTCCGACGCTATCTGGAAACGTTTTATCTCGGCTTGTGATTATTTCTTCGAGCAAAAGAATAAGAACGTTGTTTCCCAAAAGAGCATAGAGCAGACCAACTTGGCCGCTAAGAAAGAGTTGATCGCTAAGATTAAGGGCATGGACGAGAGCCTTGGACATGATGAGGCTATCACGACCTTGAAGTCTTATATGGCGGAATGGAACACGATCGGTTTCGTACCGTTCAAGGAGAAAGATAAGATCTACAAGGAATATCACGAGGCGGTTGACCAACAATTCGATCGCTTGAAGGTAGACCAGAACGATCGCAAGATGCAGTCGTTCCGCAACAACCTAAACGAGATGACCAGCGGCGAAAGAGGTAAAGGCCGTTTGTTCAGCGAGCGTGATAAGTTGATGCGTATGTACGAGCGCATGAAGAACGAGCTTCAGACTTACGAGAACAACATCGGCTTCCTAAGCATTTCCTCCAAGGGCGGCGGCGGTTTACTGAAAGAAATGGAACGCAAGATCGAAAAACTGAAAGAGGATATGGCTTTAACAGTCAAGAAGATCGATGCCATCGACGAGAATCTGGAATAACAATCTCATAAACCCGAGCAAAGCCGTCCTTTAAAAAGACGGCTTTGTTGTTTTTACGCTTTTATGTCACGGATACATTATTTCAATCCCGGCCACGAGACGGCCGTACTTTTAGGGACACAGAACTACACGGCACCGACAAATGTCCGTAAAATGCAAAAAGACTTGGCGCTGCTGCCGGTTTGGTATGCGGAAGAGGATGATTTTGTCTATCTGGAAGATAGTAAGGCAACCCCTCCGTTTTTCGCCCATTTGCCCAAAGACCTACACCCAGCTCCTATACCTGTAACAAAAGCGATGCTGGCGAAAAACGCTCCCTACCTCTCTCCTATGGACGCGGCCCCATGGGGACTTTCCCCGCATAGTCTTCACTTATTCGAGCAGTTGAGGGACAAGGCAAAAGTCCGGCTATCCGTCCCGACTTGGAAAGAGGATTATTTTCGCCTTACCGGTAGGCAAACGGCGGCGGAATGTCTGGAAAAGATACAGGCCCTCCTACCCGATCTCCCTATTCCGGTAGCACCTCGTTTCTGCACTCAACTCCGGGAGGTGGAGAGATACATGCTCTTATGCAACGCTCCCTTCGTATTAAAAACACCCTATTCCTCTTCCGGACGGGGATTGTTATGGATAGAGAAACGAAAACCAGATACGAAGACGAAAAACTGGATAGAGGGCGCATTCAACAAACAAGGAATGATCAGCATCGAAAGCGGATTAGACAAAGTACAGGATTTCGCCATGGAATTTTATTCCGACGGGCAAGGTACTGTCCGTTACGAGGGATTATCCGTTTTCAATACCGAGGAGCGAGGCTCCTATACAGGCAACATCCTAGAGGAACAATCCACCATGCTCTCTCGCATCACCCGATTCACGGGCGAAGAAACCTATTCCTGCATCCAAGAGGCGGTACGCTCTGTATTACAAGAAGTGTACGGATCTACTTACGCGGGCTGTATAGGTGTGGATATGCTGGTCTATAGACAAAAGGATGGATCTTTCGCTATTCATCCCTGCATTGAGATCAATATGCGGTACACGATGGGAATGGTCGCTTTACGTCTATTCCAGCATTATGTAGCGCCTAGGGCTGTTGGCGATTACCGGGTTTCTTACGAGAAGGAAGCCGGAGAAGCTCTCGAGAAACACCGCCTCATGTCTGAGACTTATCCACTTCGCTTTGCGAATGGAAGGATTCAAGAAGGCTACCTCTCATTATGCCCCGTCACGAAAGACACACATTATCGAGCCTATTTATTGCTCATGTAACAGATTATTCATTACATTTGTAAAAATCTTTAGACCTCAGTAATACCATTAATAAATTTATCATTATGAAAAGATTATCAATCTTGGCCGTATTCATGCTGATCAGCGTGATCACGTTCGCCCAACAAGCCCTTTGGGGTAGTCAGAACATCATCTCTCCGGAGATTCATCCGGATAACACCGTAACCTTCCGGTTCATGGCACCCAAAGCGATCAAGGTGCAGGTAACAGGAGATTTCCTTCCCACACAGAAGATGGAGACTCAGTTCGGTTTAGTGGATGTACCCGGTACCGTTGATTTAAAGGAAGGTAAAGAAGGCGTTTGGGAATATACCACACCGGAACCGCTTCCCTCCGAATTATATAGCTATTCCTTTATTGTCGATGGATTAAAGACTACAGATCCTAATAATGTCTATCTGAACCGTGACGTGGCATCCGTTACGAATATCTTTATCATCAAGAGTGGACAGGGCGATTTATACAGCGTTAATAATGTTCCTCACGGAACGGTCGCTCGCCGTTGGTATGAGAGCCCGACATTGGGAAAGACCCGCCGTATTACCGTTTATACGCCGGCTGGCTATGAGACAAGTGGCAAAAAATATCCGGTATTCTACCTCTTACACGGCATGGGTGGCGACGAGGAAGCTTGGATCGCCTTAGGACGTACGGCCCAGATCATGGATAACCTAATCGCCCAAGGCAAGGCTAAACCGATGATCGTGGTTATGACAAACGGAAACGCAGATCAAGAGGCCGCTCCGGGAGAATCCAGCCTAGGTTTAGTTAAGCCGAATATGCAACTACCTAAAACCATGGAGGGTAGCATGGAAAGCAGTTTCCCAGATGTCATTAAGTTTATCGAGAGCAATTACCGTGTGGAAAAAAAGAAATCCAGCCGTGCGATAGCCGGACTTTCCATGGGCGGTTTCCATTCTTTGCATATATCTAAGCAATATCCGGATATGTTCGATTACGTGGGATTATTCTCTGCCGCCATCCTCCCCCGTGAAGGCTCCGAATCTCCCATCTACCAGAATATGGATGAGAAGCTGAAAGTACAATTCGGCAAGCACCCGAAATTATACTGGATCGCTATCGGTAAAACCGACTTCCTATACAAAAACAACGTAGACTATCGTAAGAAACTAGACGATAACGGCTACAAATACGAATACTACGAGAGCGACGGCGGCCATATCTGGAAGAACTGGCGCATCTACCTCACAAAATTCGCCCCAATGTTATTCAAATAACAAAATACCCAGTTGTAGAGACGCAGCATGTGCTGCGTCTCTATAGCTTTATAACCTATATCCGAGTAAAATCCCAACCGTGAAGGTTCGATCATGGGCAATGAAGTCTTTATTAGGCTTTATAAAACTCGGAAGATAACTGACGTTTAGTCCCAACAAATAACGATCGAAATTATAATTAACGCCGGTCTCACATTTTAATCCGACAATAATCCGGTTCACGGCAGGAGCTGTCTGCTCGGGAAACAAAGAATCCATATCGCCTAAAGAAATATGACGCTTCACATTTACATCAACACGAGGTCCGACGCCTGCGTAGAAATTCCAACCACTATCCGAAAGAGTCTTTACTCGAAAAGTAGTATTCAAGGTGATATAATCAAACATGTATTTCATATTCCTCTTCAGCATATTGAGTCCCGGATCTGTAGCCTCATAGAAATCAAAACTTCCACCTTTACGTAAGTAACCCACATTACTTGACAATGCATACCAACCCTGATCCAAATAATCCAATCCTATAGACATTTGATACGATGACAAAGACTTATCAAAAAGGTCCTCACCTTCATTCACCAAAGAAGAGAAAGCCATACCATTCTCTATTTTCAGAACCTGCGCCTTCATCGTTATAGGCAAACACAAAATAAGACAAACCAACCATGCACAACTTTTGATCTTCATAACTTACCGTATTTAGTTTACTACAAAAACGCCTGAAGAACGAAATTCGTATAAATACAATAAATTGGCAATTACAACGTATTCTTAAGGATACGCTTAAATACAATATCTCTGAGATTACGGGCGATCGGGATTTGATAGGATTCGATACGTAATCTATTCCCTTCTACCAGATCGACACGATCCGCATTAATTATATACGATTTATGCGTTTGGAGAAATTGATCATCGGGTAGGGATTCCCCGATCCGCTTCAAGGTTGAATGGGTCAATACTCTACCGGAAGTAGTATAGATACTAACATAATTTTCCAACGCCTCTACAAATAAGATATCTCTTAGGTAAATCTTACGCATTTGCTTCTCGCTTTTCACGAAAAACGAGGCATCCGCATCCGGCGTATTCTCCCGAGCCAACAGGTCGTGCACCTTATTCACGCCTTTTAAGAAACGCTCAAAGGAAATAGGCTTCAGCAAATAATCCACGACATCCAGCTCATACCCTTTCAAGGCATATTGCTCATAAGCGGAAGTAACGATCACTTTGGGAGGCTGGTTTAAGGTCGCCAATAAATCCAAACCGGAAAGATAAGGCATCTCGATATCTAACAAAAGTAAATCCGGCTGCTGAGTTTTCAACAGAGTATTTAATTGGATAGCGTCCTCACATACACCGGTCAAGGAGAGAAAATCCACTCGCTCCACATACGATTGCAATCCTTTACGGGCCATCGGCTCATCATCTGTTATCACGCAGGTTATTGTCATATATCTTCTATTTCAATCATTAATTCCGCTACGAACTCAGTCTCTTCTTTCCGGGTTTCCAAACGGTGCTTATTGGGATACAATAAAGATAATCGGCGGCGTAAATTTACCAGACCGATGCCTTTACGTTGCCGTTCATCCACCGATTTACGCAACGCTTCGTCCTCCGCTGAAAGCTCGGGGATGGAGTTTCGTATAAACAAACTGATCCGGTTATTTTCCCATTTCATGATAATATCCAATTGATAATCGCCACCTACGTATTTAAAAGCGTTCTCTACCAACGGGAGGAAGAGTAACGGATAAATATTCAGTTCATTCAATTCGGGCGGAAACTCTACACGCAACCGCAGGCGTTCACTCATACGAAGCTTACGCAAAGCTATATAAGTTTTCAAATAATCAATTTCTTGTAGGATACTGACCTTCTGATTACCGCCATACAGTTGGTAACGCAAGAGTTCGGATATCATCTCTAACGTGCGACGAGGCGCCTTGTTACTTTCATCAATCTGGAAATAAACGGTATTGAGCGCATTAAACAAGAAGTGAGGATGATATTGGGATTTCAAGAACTTCAATTCCGTCTGTAATTGATCATTCTTGATCTTTTCGAGTTGGATACGCTGCTCGGCGTAATCTTTATCCAATACTTGAGCTCGCTGAACATTATAGACCATAAACGCAAACAAGCTCCCTATCACGTTCGCGATTATTATATCGTCCATATGGAAAGTATCACCGATAAATATACGGGTTATTGCCAACGTAGCATTCACACCCAATATAATAAATAAGAAAGGCATTCCATACGATCTCCAAACAAATTTCCACCTATTCGGTTCTTTCGCTCTTCGGCTCTTCTCGATCTGGCTTCCAAAGTAAATAAAAAACAAATAAGAGACAAAGATTAGAATCACGATCTCTAGGATACTATTCCCCAAGGACTGTGTCCAGTAGTGTCCTTCTTTCGTATAATCCGTTACCCAGCGGATACAAGAATACAAAGAGACCGCAAAAATCAAGGCATATATCCACTTATATATCTTTTTCATAAACCATTTGTCTAGAGGTTTCACAAATTTATTCTTTTACTTTCATCTACGCTATGCTTCCGGCGAGATTCTTTCACCTCCAAACCACGATTTATACGATAGGTCAAAGAAATACCGACTACCGTCCGGTTCATCCGCTCTTTTATAAAAGCGTGCTGGGTAGGAGTCATCACGCTCATTCTCGATACATTCGAATGGAAAATATCCCGTGCGAATAACTGGATCGTTCCCCGACCTTTCCATATCTTCTTCTGGATACCGGCATTTATTTGCCATAACGGATAGATCGCAGCTTGTCCCGCCGCCATTTTCCCATTATAGAAACCGATAAGTTCAGCGCTCCAAGTCCGGGCAAAGCTAAACTGATTCGAGATCCCGATATTCGGTGTCCATCTCTTATTCACCTTTACTTGATAATTCTCCGGTAAACGATACCGGTTATAGATCAAGGATGCGCTGACGTTCACGTTCCAAAATGAGGTTAGCGGTAATTGGGAGGTACTGAGCCGGGGACCTACGCTGACGCGGGAAGAGAGATTTTCCGGTGAGACATAAACGACATAGTTCCCTTGATCCAAATAGCTCTTGATAATTACATCCTTCGTATAATTGAAAGCAAGCCCCACCCGGAATAAATCGCCATGTATATAGGCCAGTTCCAGATTATCGGATAATTCCGGGCGTAATAAGGTGTTACCTTTATCATACGTATACTCATCGTGGATATATACAAACGGATTCAGGTCCCGGTAATTCGGACGGACAATCCGTTTGCCATAAGTAAGCGACAGACTATTCCCATTCCTCAAGGCATACTGAACAGAAAGCGTTGGGAACAAGTGCGTATAATGATTGGTAAACGAGGAGTCTCTTTGATAAGCGTTACCCGATTGTTCGCCCTCTATGCGGGTATTTTCCAGACGAAGACCTGCCTCCAGACTTATAGAAGAGAATTTGGCGTCAAGCTGTACATAGCCCGCGTTTATATTCTCGTCATACTGAAAATCACAACTCAAGTCATGGTCCGGTTGCCAAGAATCACCTTGTAGCCGATTATAATCAGCGTTATTATCAATAGAGACGAAAGAGGTCTTAGCGCCCGCATGGAACGTGAAGGATTTCGAGAAAGGCCACACCAGATTCGCTTGTCCGGAGTATAAATGGATTCCTCCATCCATATCCCCAAACAAGGTATCTTGGCTATTCAAATATTGGTCTTCCTCGTATCGATAACGCAAGTAATCCATAGAGGCATCCAAGACCCCACCATCAGAGTTAAAGGTATGTGTTAAACTTAAAACAGCCGTAAAATTATCCTGCGAACGATTCTGATCGTTCAAGGTGCGAAGCGAACCTCCGGTTTGCGGAGATCGCTTAGGAATGGATGAGTTCATATCTCCCTCAACCTTGTTACCCGCCAGATTACCATCCGTCGAAAACCCGATCGTAGTCTTATCCGACATTTGATAATCGATCCCGAAACGATAATAGTTTGATGTATTCTTCCAAGTTCGATAGGAAGATTGCGTCATCTGCCCGGTCTCCCCTTCCGGCCGCCAACCTTCCAGATAGTTTCTCTCCACATACAGATCATCGTAATCATTCTTCCGGGAATAGGAATAAGAGAGATAGAAGTTGAACTTATTCGTTCGCAGATTCAGGGTAGTAGAAGCGAAACCCTCTCCATATTTACCTTGGTCATAACTACCGTTTACCGAAAGGTTCATTCCCCTTCGCAATATCTTCTTCGTACGTATATCGATAATACCGGAGTTTCCACTAGCGTCGTAACGTGCCGAGGGATGCGTAATCAAATCGATTTTATCCGTAATGGAGGCAGGAGTCGATTTTAAGAGGTTGACAAGATCTTGCCCCGATAAATAGGTCGGCTTACCATCCATCAAGATATTCGCACCGTTTTGACCATTCAAGAAAATAGTGCCATCATTTTGTATCACGACTCCCGGCAAACTGGTCAACACGTCGTAGACATTCCCTTGGCTTTGGGTGATAGAGGCATCCAGCCTATAAGTCATCTTCCCCGGTTTCATTTCTACCGTAGGGAGCTTAGCCATGATCACCACCTCCTGTAACTTCTGGTCCGCTATCGTATCGACCTGTCCCCAACCACAAAAAGGGGTAATTATCAATAGAACTATTATAAAAAGATTCCTGCTCATGTCGTTTTTATATCAAAATTACATCAGCAGGAGTATCCAATCAAATTATTTTGACCAACGGAAGTATCCGGGGGATGAAAGGTAAGAAAACCTTTTATATAGTCGGTTTATCCACCCGTCCGGCAAATAAGATAGCACCCGTACTCTTCTCCTTTAGGACATAGCCGAAGGGATGGTCAAAACGAAGTTCGGAAATAGTAGGGGCAGGAGAATCCATAAATAGATTCATATCAGCCATAGTCACGGCAGCCGCCTCTGTTCCGGACTCGTTTACCTCAATAAAGGTTTTCTGTTTTACCTCATTTACATATACAGAGGCATCACACATCATTGAGAAATCAGCCAAAACCGGATCAAATGCGTCTGAGATCCCCATCACTCGCATGATCTCTTTCAAATCCATCGAAGGAGACTCAAACTTGAACCGCGGAAGATATAGTTTCAGATTCTGCCGTTTCATCTTATCAATCCAATGATTCCACTCCGTATCATCCAGCCCTTCGATAAGGCGACTCAACGCAACTTCATCGTCTGCGCTAGGCATGAATACGACAAGGCTAAACGCACCATTGCCATAAGGTAACTCCACGACAGAAACCTTATCGTCTACATAGCAATCAGTAGTATTCTCCTGCCGCATGGTGGGTACTTTTATCTCCTCCCCACTATTCAAATAAAAAGGTTCGTCTTTCGTATCCTTTTCCTTAAACTCCGAAGTCCATACCCCCTTAAAATAAATAGCGTTAATCAAAAGAGAGACGGCATCGGAAGAAGAATCATCAAGGATCTTTTGTATTAAATTATTCGTCTTATCGGCACACCAACGGTTTACTTTATCCTTCGTCCCATCATTAAACGGCTCATTGTAAACCTCTGCGTTATAATACATCTTATTGGTCTTAACAAAAGATTCCAACACCTTAAAGTCGTCCCTAACCCACACGCTATTGGCATTGGTAAAAATCGTACGTCCATCCAATTTAGGCAGCTCCGTTTGCATCATTTGCGCATAGGCGTTTATCTCTTCGTAGGTAAAGTTCTCATAGCCCAAAGTCTCTTGGATCTCCTTATAGGTATTTCCATCCGCGCCATTCAGGACCATGCCCAAACAAAGGTTCACACTCAAAGGAGATATACAAAAGTCAGCCTTTTGCCTACGAGCCATCTCTCTATAAAAATCGAAAGAGAATTTTTGTACTTTCGCATTTACCTCGGCGGATTTAGAGGTCAAGGGAATGTCATATCGTTCCGTATCCTGACCGAAATTATCTCCCTCCAAATCATTTTCGCAGCTTGTCAATGCAAATAACGGGATGCACAGGCATAAGAATAGGTAGTAAGTGCTTTTCATAATACAATGATTTAAATGTTCCTATATATAATATAGATGCGCAAGATACACATAATGTTGCATTTTATCTATCTTATTTAAAGACATTAGATTGTTTTCACTCGCCGTTTTATACTTAAATAAATTTAATGTACGCACGTACATTAATACCGTATCAAAATATCTCCATCAACAAACAAGCAATGCTTCCAGTATGAAATCTCCTACTTTTGCCTTCTGAAATGAATAACTTGCGGCTTGTCGAGTGAATAACTAACGAGTATACCCAGTGAATAACTAACGGCTTTAGAAGTGATTAGTTATTCACTTCTAAACGCTTTTTCCAGCTGTTGATCAAGCAAAATTCTCATTTCCATAAAGTCATCCACGAAGAGGCTTTTCTGTCTTTTTGAGTAGTATTAGAGCTTTTCCATAACATCTCATTTCCACAGGAATCACAAGATAAAGGAGGGGAGATAACAATAAACAGTGCTTTTCCAATGAAAAAGACCGTTTTCGATACACATTAGGCGACAAAAGCCTACACATACGGTCGCGTTAAGCAACGCCAGTAGTGCCATTGGGCATTATAAGCAGTCGCAAATAGGGTTGTAAGTAGTCGTGAATGGGCATTCTTACCTCCTTATAGCCCTATCGTAACACCGTTTTTCCCTCCTTTTGCTCCATCGGATATGAATTACGATGAATTATTTTCGCTAGAACAAAAGGCTATTTTTCGGCATTGCTCTATCAATGAACCGATTGCTGATTTATTTTTTCAAATTCAAGCACAAGACGTACCTTAGCCCGGAAAAATCGATTCTCCGGGACTTCCGATTACAAATTGTCAATCCTAACAAATTGTCATATCCTTCGATCGTCTTTCTCGAAATCTCTCAAAGATGATTATCAATTCAATAAAAAAACGTATTTTTGTCACATACAATCTATAAACAACCCAAGATATGGAAGTGACAGTCAAGAAAGTAGAAATTACCTTACCGGAGGTAGACATGGCCTTGCTCAAAGAACTGGCCAAGAAATTCGGTTGGAATATCGGCAGGAAGAAGTCCGGTATAGAGAAGGGGCTGGAGGATATCAAGGCAGGAAGGGTTTATAAGGCCAAAGATATGGAAGATCTAAAAAAGCATTTGCTAAATCAATAAACCATGTACGACGTACAGACTACCAAGCAATTTGATAAGAGTTTCAAGAAATGCTTGAAAAGGAATTGCAATCCAGAACTCCTATGGGAAGTTATCGGCATTCTTCAAGAAACCGGTTCCCTCCCAATGCAATATCACCCCCATAAACTAAGCGGTAAATTTGAGGGCTTATAGGAATGCCATATTAAAAGCGACTGGCTCTTAATATGGCAACAAAACGATACCGAACTGGTCTTGATCATGACCGATACCGGTACACACGCTGATTTATTTTAAGACTTGGGATGATCCACTCGGCCTGCGAATAAAATGGCACCCGTACTATTCTCCTTTAAGACATAGCCGAAGGGATGATCAAAACGAAGTTCCTTTAAAGTGGTAGCGGGAGGAAGCGCACTTGTATCCATATCTACTATCGTAACAGCGGCGGCTTCCGTGCCGGACTCATCGACCTTAATAAAGGTATTTTGTTTTATCAAGCCTATAAATAAAGGCTGTTCGGTTGATATATTCGTGAAGTCTGCCTCCGACTTAAAGGCATCCTTGACTCCCAATGTCCTCATCACATCTGTTAAATCCATACTTGATTCCATCGTAAAGCGAGGCAAATAGAGGTCGAACGAATAAGAACTCAGGTTGCTCATCCACTGGTTCCAACGATCCGCATCCAAGTCCGCAATCAACTCATCTAGCGAGGTTTTCTTCTTATCGGACGGCATAAAAAGAACCAGACTAAACGCTCCGTTTCCATAAGGTAGTTCCACGACAGATACCTGCTCATCACCATAATAATAATTTGTCGCTTGTTGTTTCATGGTAGGAACTTTGATCTCTGATCCGTCCTTTAGATGGAACGGCTTGTCCTTTGTATCTCCCTTATCGAACTCCATTTTCCACACTCCCTTGAAATAAATGGCGTTGATCAGGCATGCCAATGTATTGGGACTGATTGTCTCCAGCATCTTAGGGATCAAATCATTCGTTTTATTGGCGCACCAATGGTTGATCTTGTCCACCGTCTCCATATTGAACGGCTCGTTATAAACCTCGGCATTATAATACGTTTGATTGGTCTTTACAAATGGTTCCAGCACTTGGAAATCATCCTTGATCCACATACTATTCGCGTTCATGAAAATAGTACGACCATCCAACTTGGGAAGCTCCGTCTGCATCATTTGGGCATAAGCGTTTATCTCCTCGTTGGTTAAGCCCTCATAACCTAAGGCTTCTTGTAGCTCTGTATACGTATTACCATTCGCCCCATTCAATACCATACCCAAACAAAAGGAGGCGCTTAAAGGAGAGATACAAAAATTCGACTCCTCCTTGCCAGCCATTTCCTTATAAAAATTAAAAGCGAACTTCTGCCCTCTAGCGTTTACCTCTAGCGATTTAGTATCCAAAGGTATATCATATCGCTCAGTATCGGTTCCGAAAGGTTCTTCAGAAGAATCATTGTCACACCCAGTCAACGCAAACAAAGGTATGCAGAGACAGAGCGACAGGAATAGGTAATTGTTGGTCTTCATAACTTGATATTTTTAATGTCCTTATATCCAATTGATGAATAGGTCTCCGTAAAAGTTGCATCCCGCCTATATATTTCACGACTGTGCCCCAACGAATGGAAATGTAGGGATATAATAAAAGCCGTATCACTGCGGATCAGTTATACGGCTAAACTGGAGTAAGCTATGACGGGAGATGATCAGCGGTTATGCTTGATCAGATTCATAAACTCCTCGCGCGTCTTAGCTTGTTGGAAAAAGCCGGTGAAATCAGAGGTAGTCGTCAAGGAATTTTGTTTCTCCACGCCACGCATCTGCATGCACATATGTTGCGCCTCGATCACGACCATCACGCCCAACGGGTCCAAGGTCCTCTGGATACAATCCTTGATCTGCATCGTCATACGCTCCTGTATCTGGAGACGGCGGGCGAAGATATCCACTACCCTAGGGATCTTGCTTAAGCCCGTAATATATTTCTTGGGGATATAAGCCACGTGGGCCTTGCCGAAGAAAGGCAACATATGATGCTCACAAAGGGAGAAGAAATCGATATCTTTCACGATAACCATCTGTTTGTAATCCTCTTCCTGAAACATGGCGGAACGGAGCACCGCCTCCGGGTCCTCATGATATCCCTTGGTTAAAAACTGCATGGCTTTCGCCACACGTTCCGGCGTTTTAAGCAGACCCTCACGCCCGGCATCCTCACCCAGCAAACCCAATACTTCCTTATAATGGCCGGCCAAAGCTTCCCGTGTACGTAGCGTCTCTTCGTTTACTTCTGACATCATCTTTAATTTAGGGGAATTTTTATCTCTTCTCGTACGATATACATTTCCTTCCCGTATTTCGGGAAAGCACCCATCAACAGGCGCATCATATGATAGGCCTCCTCATGCGAGCGGAAATCTCCCACACGCAACTTCCAGAACGGGGCGTTGTAAGTGACATACGTCGGGATCTCTGGAAAAAGCTCCTTGATTTCCTTCTCCTTACGAAAAGCCTCGTCTTTCGAGACCCGTTGGTTATTACCGGAAAATACCTGCGTACGATACCCTTGTACCTTCAAGAAGGTAAGGCTATCGGTCGTCTCCACGTTCGCTCCACGCATACGCTCACCCACCATCTCGCGGATAGCGGCGGATTGATTGATAACGACCTCGCCTTTTCCCAAACCGGATCTCTGCAACGCATCGAATATGGTCGAACGCTCACCTTCCAACGCCGTCTGAGCGAATAAAGATGAAGTACCGGCCATCATAAAGGCAAATAGCAATAAGATACAAGGAATTCTTTTCATAGATAGAATATTAAAAAGAGTATCTTTCCCCATTCATTGAGGGGAAAGATACCTTCTTATTATGAATTAATTAAAAAGCCTCGATAATCGGCATGAATTTGTCAACGGCCAAAGAAGCGCCACCGATCAAACCACCGTCTACGTTCGGTTTAGCGAACAATTCCTTAGCGTTACCGGCGTTACAGCTACCACCGTAAAGGATCGTGCAGTTATCAGCTACCTCATTGCCATATTTAGCGGCCAAAGTAGCGCGGATGTGAGCATGGATCTCCTCAGCTTGCTCAGCGGAAGCAGTCTTACCTGTACCGATAGCCCATACCGGCTCGTAAGCCAAGACGATCTTGCCGAAATCCTCAGCGGAAAGATCGAACAAAGAACCAGCGATTTGAGCGTCTACTACCTCGAAGTGCTTGCCAGCTTCTCTCTCCTCCAAAACCTCACCGATACAGAAGATCGGAGTCAAACCGTTAGCCAAAGCCAACTCAACCTTCGTCTTCAAGATCTCCGGAGTCTCATGATAATAAGCACGTCTCTCAGAGTGGCCTAAGATCACATATTTCGCGCCAGTAGAAGCTACCATAGCGGCAGAAACCTCACCTGTATAAGCACCTTTTTCCTTGTCAGCGCAGTTCTCAGCTGCAACACCGATCTTGTTTGTATCGATAGCGGCAGCAACGCTTGCCAAGTGAGTGAACGGAGTACCGATGATCACATCGCAATTCGGAGTCTTACCCTTCAAAGCCTCGTCCAAACCTTTAGCCAAAGCAAGACCTTCAGCAAGAGTAGTGTTCATTTTCCAGTTTCCTGCAACAATATTCTTTCTCATAACTTAATAATTTAAATATGTAATACAAATAAATCTCTATTCAGATTCTTTTCCTTTCCGGCGACGGCGATTGCGCAAGGCATCGTATCCCCAAACCAGCAACAAAGGTACGGTAAAACTTAATAGGTTGGTTATTAGCCGGGCATCTTCTTTCGCTTTCCAGTCGGTATTTCCTTCCAGATAGCCGTTTACGATCGTTTTCAGGTCTTCTTCCTGTGGGATATCGTTGTAATGCCACTTCATCAAGATCGTACCTTTCTTCAGCAAGACCAATCCCGGATTGGAGCGGATGATTGTTTTCAAAAGGACATCATCGGCCATAAGAAACGGATACTCGGCACCGGTATTATCACTCCATGTAGCGATAGCCTCGGCGGAAGAACCCGTCACGCAATAAAAGCCCAAGCCGTTCTCCAAGGCGTAATCGTATACATTGTTGATCTCGTCGATACGCTCATCATCCGCATTCTCCAGACGGGGAGCGATCAAAAGGAAGAGACCTTTCGGGTCGTTCAGCAACTCATCAGTCACGTCTGCGTCATTCTCATTATAGATATGAAATGTGGTAACGGGGGGAACGTATCCTTGTTTGACCAGCTTGGTCTTTGAATCCACGAAAGTCCACGTACTATCATCGGCCGGGGCGTTCTCCAAAGAAAATTCTTTCTGTACGCCATCCTTCTCGTAAATAAAAGAATACGCATATTCATCCTCGGGCGCACCTTCCGGTATCGACATCAAGGCAGAGATATTCGCACCCAACTTATAGGGACGGAAATCCAAGATCGGCAAATGATTATAATTCCGGTAAGCGAAACCGATAGCGAAGACATATGCCCACAAGGCCACGAACCAGTAGACATAGTAGGTATAGCCTTGTAAAAGCCGCTGATTATGGATGAACACGTAAATAGCGGCGGCCAAAAGTACGACATTCTTATAGAAGGTCTGCCAATTACTGATCACCAAGGCATCCCCGAAGCAACCGCAATCCGATACGGGATTGAAGATCGCCAGATACAGCGTCAGCGGCGTCATGAAAGACATCATCAGCAAGGTCAAGAAGGTCGTATACCGCCGATACACTCCTACTAACATACATACACCCAGCATGAACTCCAGAGCGGACAAATTAAAGGAGATCAATACCGTAAAGGGTTGCAGCTTATCCAGCCCAAAGGAAGTCAGATAGTCGCCAATCTTAATGGCGCCTCCCATGGGATCGACAGCCTTCACCGTTCCGGAGAAGATAAAGACAACTCCCAATAACAGGCGGCAGACCTCTGCGATCACTTTCTTTACGGTTTCCTTATATTCCATGTAGCTCACTCCTCGCCAAACTCCAGCTTAATCAAGCCGAAGAGGGCATAATTGATCATATCCATGTAGTTAGCGTCCACTCCCTCGGAGACGAGTGTCTTGCCTCCATGACTCTCGATTTGCTTGGTCCGATAAATCTTCATCAAAATAAGATCCGTGTACGAGCTGATACGCATACTGCGCCACGCCTCATCATAGTCGTGATTCTTGGCGTACATCAGTTCCTTCGTCTCAGTGATGTATTTATCGTATAATTCCAAGGCTTTATCTATCGTGATATCGGTCGTATCCGCGAATCCCAACGCCAACTGGATCAAACCGATCACGCCATAATTAACGATGGCGATAAACTCCGGACGGATTCCCTCGTCCACCATGCTCGTCCCCTTAATCTCCAAGCTACGGATACGGTTCGCCTTGATAAATATTTGGTCAGTAACCGACTGGGAACGCATAATCCTCCACGACGGCCCGTAATCTTTCAACTTCTTCTCGAACAACTCCCGGCACAGGGAGATCACTTGCTCGAATTGTTCCTTTGTATTTGGCATACTATCCTAGATTATACCCGCGAATATAGGAAAAAAGACGTAGATGTTCTCGAAAATTCAAGACAACAAAAGCTAATAAGATAAATGAAAAGAGGTTACAACAAAAAGGAGCCACTTTATAAGCGGCTCCTTTTCGTTTCCTTACATCTTATATATCGTTATGAACAGCGTAATGAGCGTCCTAAACGCAACACGGTAGTCTTTGTGATACCGTTCAATTCGCAGAGTTTACTAACAGAAGTACCGTATCTTTTAGCGATAGCGCCAAGCGTATCACCGGATTTAATACGATGATAAACCGAAGTAGCCTCCACATCATTCATTGTATTCGTGTCTTCTCCTAAAGAAGCGGTAGCGGAAGAACTTGCCTGTACCGTGATTTTCTTAGAAGATACGGAAGCAGTCGATTTCTTTTGAGTTTGAGCTTTTGGAGTCGCTTTAGCTGCGGTTTCCACACCGGCACTACAACGAATGGACTGGCCGATACGTAACATAGAAGTAGATTTCAATCCATTTAAACGACAAAGCTCATTCACTGTCGTACCATATATACGTGCGATTTTACCTAAGGTATCACCGGATTTTACACGATGGTACACCATCTGACTATTGGAAGATGTATAGATATTGCTCTTACGTCCGTTAATCTTGACGTTACGAAACACATATTGATCCTGATGAGGTATTGAGTTCTCGAAGTCAATAATATCAGCCGGGTTAATAGCCTGTCCAAGAAAACGAGTCTCAAAATGCAAATGAGATCCCGTAGAGCGTCCTGTATTTCCCCCTAAAGCGATCGGATCTCCAGCCCGTACGATATCGTTCACACCTACTAAGAATTTAGATAAATGACCATATACAGTCTCTAAACCATTCGGATGGCGAATCACAAGATAATAGCCATATCCCCTACGCTCGAAATTCTTGATACGCACCTTGCCGTCAAACGCCGCACGGATCGTATCTCCAATTTGCACTTTCAAGTCTATCCCCTTATGCATCCGTCTACGGCGAGGACCATACTTTGAAGTGACCCTTGTCATAGAGTCCATAGGCAAGACAAAAGTAGAACAATCAATCACGCAAGAATCCGGCATATCTACCTTTTTACCCCGGAAAGGATTCACCCATTCATTTGTCCATTCGCCATATAATTCATCGGCAGGGAACATCAAGTTCTCTCTCGCCTCCAACTCCGCTTTCTCATTAATCTCCGCAAGCTCCTTCAAAGCCATATCTTTCTTAAAGCCAACACGGTCGGCCATTAACTCAGATACACGCTTGTCCATAAGTTTGTGGGTTGGATGATTGGGAGTCTCCGGAGTTTCCGGTTTCACCGGATTCTCCGCATTTGCAGTCGATACCATCACAGCGGCACAACAAATGAATAGAAATGTCTTTATACTCATTTTTTGATAACTTTCATTCTTATAATTCAGGATAAAACGGCAATACCCGGCATCTCTGCCTGATTGTCAACTTGTCAAAGTTCGGAAATTTGAATAAGCCGACAAAATTGATTAACGAAAAATTTCTGCAATGACTTTGAATAAAAGCAAAACAAGCGAACAAACAAGTTAAATATCAAAGGCTTACAGAACAATATGTTTCACAACATATTAGCTAATCATTCCCCAATTTATCTTCCTTGTGAACAGAGTTTTGAGCCTTTCGCTCAATATCCGGTGCTGTTCGGACAATAATTCGGGGTCTTCGTCAAGAACTCCTTGAGCGATATCCCGCGCATATTGAAGTATTTGTCCATCGGCCGCCAAGTCCGCTATTTTAAGGTCTATCCCCTCGCCACTTTGCCGGGTACCTTCCAGATCTCCATGTCCCCGGAGACGGAGATCCGCCTCAGCGATCTCAAAACCATTCGTACTGTTCACCATAATCTCCAGTCGCTTACGAGTGTCATTACTTAGTTTATAGGAAGAGACCAAGATACAATAAGATTGTTCAGCACCACGTCCTACCCGGCCACGAAGCTGATGAAGTTGAGAGAGACCGAAACGTTCAGCACTCTCGATCACCATGACGGATGCGTTCGGCACGTTCACGCCAACCTCTATAACCGTAGTAGCCATCAAGATTTGCGCCTCGCCGGAGATAAACTTCTGCATCTCGGTATCCTTATCCGCCGCTTTCATACGGCCATGTACCATACATACCTTATATTCTGGGAAGACCTCCTTGAACGTCTCAAAACCGGCCTCCAAGTCTTTATAATCCAGTTTCTCATTTCCTTCAATCAAGGGATATACCACATAAACCTGACGCCCCTTTTGTATCTCTTTCCGAAGGAACTCATACAATTGTGCCTTTTTATTATCATAGCGATGAAGCGTTTGTATCGGTTTACGTCCCGGAGGTAACTCATCGATCACCGATACATCCAGATCCCCATACAAAGTCATCGCCAAAGTACGGGGAATCGGGGTAGCCGTCATCACCAACACATGCGGCACGATCGCATTCTTCGTCCAAAGGCGTGAGCGTTGCTCCACACCAAAACGGTGCTGCTCATCGATAATCGCTAATCCCAACGAAGAGAAAACCACTGTCTCCTCAATCAACGCATGCGTCCCGATCACGATCTGGATCTCACCGCTGGCAATAGCCGGTAATATCTTATCCCGCTCTTTCTTCTTGGTAGATCCGGTCAAAAGAGCGACCTTAACGTCCATATCTTTCAGGAATCCCATGATCGTCGCATAATGCTGGGTTGCCAATATCTCGGTAGGAGCCATCATACAAGCTTGGCAATGATTATCTATCGCCAATAGCATAGACAATAAGCCTACCAAAGTCTTGCCACTCCCCACATCACCTTGCAGCAGGCGATTCATCTGCCGCCCGCTACCCATATCGATCCGGATCTCACGGACTACCCGTTTCTGGGCGTTCGTCAACTCAAAAGGAAGATACTCTTTATAGAATGTATTGAAATAATGGCCGACCGTAGGGAATACGATCCCTTTTAGCTTCAGTTTCCGAACACTAGCAGTACGTAATATATTTAATTGTATGAAGAAAAGCTCGTCAAACTTCAAACGTAACTGGGCGTCACGCAACTTAGCGGCAGATTCCGGGAAATGGATATTCCGCATTGCCTCTGTCATAGACATCATATGGATCCGTTTCAATACGTCGGGGGAAAGCGTCTCTGGAAGTTCCCAGTTCAGCCAGCTTAACAACGTATATTGCAGGTTCTGGATCGCCCGGGAATTCAAGAAAGATTTCTTCATTTTCTCCGAGGTATTATAGAAAGGAGTCAAGCCATTCGCCACTTGATCAGCTTGCTCCATTGAGTCGATATCCGGATGCGGTATGTTATAGGTATGCCCGAACTCCGTAGGCTTTCCGAAAACTATATACTCGGTATTGGGACGATACTTATCCGTCACATAATTCAAGCCCTTGAACCAGACCAAATCGATCGTGCCCGTACCATCCGAGAACTTACCGACCAGCCGTTTACTCCGTCCCTCGCCTAGCGTATCGAAATAGAGAATCTGGCCTTTCAACTGGATATAAGGCATATTCCCACTGATCTCAACTACTTTATAAAACCGGCTGCGATCTATATATTTATAAGGAAAATAAAAGAGCAAGTCCTCATACGACGATATCCCCGCTTCCTTTTGCAGGATATCCGCCTTCTTGGGTCCTACTCCCGGCAAATACGTAATCGATCGCTTATCAAGGTCCAGCATAACATCTATGAGTTTTTAAGGTTTACCGGGCAAACATCGCTTCCGCTATTAACAAATCAAAAGGCGTGGTAATCTTGATATTCTCACGATCACCGGGAACCGTATCAATCGCATGCCCCATCGCCTCCACCACGGAAGCGTCGTCCGTAAATAAAGACGAATAAGGTTGCTCATAGGCTTCTGTCAATAATTCCAAATGGAAGACTTGCGGGGTTTGTACAGCCATATAGCGGGAACGGTCCACCGGATGGCTCCCTTTTTCATCTGTCTCACGCAGGGAATCAATCATCGGAACAACCGGGATAACGGCTCCCGTGACAGCCGCTTTATCAAAGCAGGCCTCAACAACCTCCGGAGAGACGAAAGGACGAACGCCATCGTGCACAGCGACCAAACTCAGACCGCTATCCTCCTCCCCCTTCCGACGCCTCTCCGCCAAAAGCCAATCCAACCCATTCTTAACCGAGAAGAAGCGAGTATCTCCCCCTTTCACGATCGCATGCGGGACCTTGCAGCCGATTTCCTTGCAAAGCATATTCCAATACGGCTGATGATCCTCCGGAAGCACAAGGATTATACGTGCGGAAGCATCCCAACGATGAAAAGCCTCTAACGTATGCATCAAAAGAGGTTTCCCCCGCATAGGAATAAACTGCTTCGGCAGATCTCCACCCATACGAAGCCCTTTACCCCCGGCAACGATCAAGACGTACTTATTCATCAATCCAATTCCTCCAAAACTTTTTTAACTTCCTCATCCACTTTATACAGCTTCTCCTTGCAGAGCTTGATCAGACGGGTAGCTTCTTTTACCTTCTCGGACAGGATATCGACATCCAAGTCTCCATTCTCGATCTCAGCCACGATCTTACGAAGTTTCTCGATCGCCTCGTTATATGTTTCTTCTTTCTTCGCCATATTAATTATGTATTTATCGGACGGTTATAAAACCACCCTCTATGGTTTGATAATACTTTTTATTTCACCATCGATGAAGCGAGTCGTCAGTTCTTCGCCGGCTCGCAAATCAGAGGCATGTTTGATAATCTTGCCATCTTTCAAGGCTAAGCTATAGCCTCGCTTTAAGATATAATCAGGAGAAGCCATCTTGATAAACTGTTCCGTAAGCTGGATAAAACGCACATCCTCGGAGAGTTTAGAGGTAATACCGTTTCGCAAGCGAAGTTCCGTATTCTCAAGCACCGACTGGCGGCGTGATAACAAACCCGATGCCATCGCAGGTAAACGGCTCGCTATCGTTTGCAGTCCCGAACGATTCCGCTCGATCCGGCTTGTCACGATAGAAGGGAAACGGGTCGCTACCAATTGTAAATAGTTTTTCTGTCGGGATAGAATATCCATAGCCAATAAACTCACGTCTTGACGCAAACTCTCCAACTCCTCACCAACGCTATCCATTCGGGAAATAAGGAACTCGGCGACAGCGGTCGGTGTCTTCATCCGGGTATGCGCCACCAAATCTACAACCGTATCATCCCGTTCGTGCCCGATACCCGTGATAATCGGTAAAGGGAATTGAGCGCAATTCGCCGCCAACAGATAAGAATCGAAGCTATTCAAGTCCGAGGTAGCCCCACCCCCACGGATAATCACGACCACATCAAAAAGATCTTGATGTTGATAAATCCGGTCTAAAGCCGCTATTACAGAAGCCTCCGTCCGTTCTCCCTGCATCAAGGCGGGGAATAATTTGGTATAGAACGGATAACCTCCTTTATTCCGTGTCAACTGATTCATAAAATCCTCGTAGCCGGCAGCCGTCGGAGAAGTAATGATAGCGATTCTCCTAGGAAGTAGCGGAAAAGGCAATTCCTTATTCAGTGTAAAGACCCCTTCCTCCTGCAATTGGCGGATAATCTCCATACGCTTACGCACCATATCACCTAACGTATAAGCCGGATCTATATCAAGCACCGTAAGACTCAATCCATACAACTCGTGGAACTCAACAGACACCTTCACCAACACTTTCAAGCCGGAAGCGAACATCTGACCGGTCTCCATCTCGAAATAAGGTTTCAACATACGAAACGTCTTCGCCCAGATAGACCCTCGTACCTTGGCCACCAATTGCCCGGTCTGCACATTCTTCTCCACAAACTCCAGATAACAATGTCCGGAAGAAGTATTCACCCGCACATCGCTCATCTCCGCACGCACCCAGCAAGTCTCCGGGAAAGCCCTCGACAACGCACCCCGTATACGAGTATTCAGCTCTAACAAAGATAGAGCCTCTTTCTCACCCGATAAGTTATTTAGATTCGGCCGCATATTTACGCTCTTGTTTATAAGCTTTGTACACATCCGGGATGCCATATCCCAACTCAGCGTCCGGTTGCTCAAACTTACTGCCGAAACGCTGCAAAAGAGAGATTATATCCTTATTCGTCAGACTGGGAAACGCTTGCCATAGACAAACACCCAACCCCGCTAAGATCGGCGTAGCGAAAGAGGTACCATTCGCATAACGGATATTCCCCGTAGGATCTATCACGCAACAGCCCGTACCCAAGGCAACCACATCCGGCTTCACCCGGTAATCCGCCGTAAAGCCGACAGAACTGAAATTACTTTTCTTCTTACGATCCGTGATAGCGCCCACTGTCAATATATCCGGGGCATCCGCAGGAAAGGTTATCTTTCCCCAGCTACCGCCCCCCTCGTTGCCGGCGCTACTAAACAACAAGATCCCTTTTGATGAAGCCATCTTAGCGGCACGACTGATCAAGGAAGTCCTCCCGTCCAATTGATCTTGATGATAGTTCAGGGCCTCTACATCAAAAGAGAAATACCCCAACGAAGAAGAGACCACATCCACTCCCACGCTATCGGCAAATTCCATAGCTGCCGTCCAATAATCCTCCTCGATGGGAAACTCCGAACGGCTATCCTCGCTCTTTATCAGCCAATATTCGGCTTGGGGAGCCGTACCGACCATCAAGCCCGGCGCATCAGCGGCCAAGCAAGATAAGACCTTCGTCCCATGATCATCCCCGATGAAAACGCTTCGGCCGGGGAAAACCACGTTATGCGTTCCTAATAACCGCAAGGAATCAAATACGCTGATCCGATCCACGTTCATGAAACCGGCATCGACCACGGCCACACGCATACCCTTACCCTTAAAGCCCGCCTCATGCAATTTGATACCGTTCAGCATCTTGATCTGCTCCTCGGCATAACCGTAAGGCGATTTCTCCGGTTTATCTATTGGCATAAACCGTGTCGTATCTTTCTCCTCCCTAGGAATATCGATTTCCTCATCACCTTTCCAGACCCATTTCACGGAATCCACGATCGGGAGGCGCAAAAGACGCTCAGCGACCAAGCTATCCGGACTGGACACCACGACCGTAGAGAACCATTTACTCTCCAGCACCGGTTTTCCTCCATTGGCGGACAAGGTATCCAGATAAGCTTGAGCGATCGGCAAATCCGATTCCGATACCGATATACCTTGCCGGTTCCGTCGCTCGACAGACTCCTTGGAAAGATATTCCTCCGGGTTATCCAGCGTATAACCGGAATCCCCTTTATCTTTCAAATACACCCGAAAACGAAAACTTTCCCCCGCATGTACTCCCAAAGAAAACAAACTGAATACGAAAACGAATATTCCTATATATTTACTCATAGAACCTCACACAATTACGAATTACAAAGATAGATGATACCGCCGAATAAACAAAAAAGCCCGGCACTGGAATAGGCCGGGCTCATGTATAATTCTTCGTCTTATTCATTGATATTACAGATAGGGATCTCACGTTTAACACTTTGGCGTAAAGAAATCAAGGTCTCTGTAGCCGTAACACCCGGTATCTCTTGAATCTTGGAGTTCAAAAGTTCCATCAAGTGCTCGTTATCACGGGCATACAGCTTGATCAGCATCGTATACGGACCCGTAGTGAAATGGCATTCTACCACTTCGGGTATTTTCTCGAATTCCGGGACAACATCCTTGTACATAGATCCACGCTCCAATTTCACGCCGATATAGGTACATGTATTATACCCCAATATTTTAGGATTGATGTGATACCCTGAGCCAACGATCACATTCATATCAATCATGCGTTGAACCCGTTGATGAATAGCTGCACGAGATACACCGCACTCCTCGGCAACATCTTTAAAAGGAATCCTAGCATTCTTTGAAATAATGTTCAATATCTGCCGGTCCAGTTTGTCTATCTTCTCCATTTTAAATTCGCTTTATTATATGTATTCAGATTTAATGTATCAAAAGTATATAATAAATTTGAATCATATATCATTCTGAAAGAAAAAAGTAATCAATAAATAATAAAAGCGGGCAAAAAATGCTTTTTAGCATAATTTGCCCGCCTATTATCTTACAAACGTTCCGTTTCTATTTCTTCGCTACTTATTCTTTTACGATGTCAAGCAACTCAACCTCGAACTTCAATACGCTGTTCGGTTTGATATCTTGTCCTGCGCCACGTTCGCCATAAGCCAACTCAGCCGGGATCCAGAAGATATATTTAGAACCGACCGGCATGATCTGCAAGCCCTCAGTCCAGCCCTTGATTACTTGGCCAACACCGAACTCAGCCGGCTCACCACGATCCACGGAGCTATCAAACTTAGTACCGTCCAATAGAGTTCCGGTATAATGAACTTTTACCTTATCGGTAGCGGTCGGCTTCGCGCCTGTACCTTCTTTCTCTACCTTATATTGCAAGCCGCTCTCAGTCGTGATAACGCCTTCTTTTGTCTTATTCTCCGCCAAGAACTTATCGCCCTCTTCTTTTGTCTTCTTAGCCTCGCGAGCCTGAGCCTCTACGAAGTAAGTCTGCAAATATTGTTGAGCCTGTTGCGGATTCATCTTCATCGCAGAAGAATCCCCTTTGATAGCTTGGATAAAACCAGCGATCAAATCATCTACGTTAGCCTCACCACCCGGCAAAGTCTTTAAGTTTTCCTTATAACCGGCACCTGTGCTGATACCAATAGCGTAGCTTGCGCTATCGATAGAAGTCTTCAAGCTCGCGCTTTTGTGAGAATCACCGCAAGAGGTGAAAGATGCGCCCATTGCTACAATCACTGTAGCGACTAATACACTTAACTTTTTCATTTTTCTTTAACTCTTATATATTATTTTTCGATATCTAATAACTCAACGTCGAAGATCAACGTACTATTCGGCTCGATAGCCTCACCTGCCCCACGCTCGCCATAAGCAAGGTTAGACGGGATAAACAATCTCCATTTAGAACCGACCGGCATCAACTGCAAGGCCTCTACCCATCCCGGGATTACCTGTGAAACACCGAATACGGCGGGCTCGCCTCTCTGTACGGAGCTATCAAACACCTGACCGTTGATTAACGTACCGTGATAGTGGCATTTTACCTTATCGTTCGCCGTAGGTTTAGCGCCTGTACCATTCTTCAGCACCTCGTATTGCAAACCGCTAGGCAACTCTACCACACCAGCCTTATGCTTATTGATAGAAAGGAACTCCTCACCGGCTTTCTTATTGATCTCCAGTTTCTCTTGTTGAAGCTTCATGAAGTAATCATTGATCACTTGTTTTGCCTCATCATAACTAAGAGCAGGTTTTGCCTCTGTTAAGACGTCATTCAATCCCTGTACAAAATCTTCCACTTGAAGATCCTTGATGCCTGAGTTCTGGAAATTATTTCCGATACTTAAGCCAAGCGCATAACTTACTTTATCCATTCTTTTTTCTTGTTCAACTAATTATAAGCCACAAAAGTAATGCTTTTAATCGTATAACAGCATTTTGTAAGAACTTTTTATTTCATTCAAAGCTTTTTACGAAATAAAGTCGTAACTTCGTAACTATTAATATATACATCTATACATTAAACAAGTAACAGATGAAAAAGTTAGTCATACTTACCGGAGCGGGAATGAGCGCAGAGAGCGGTATCTCCACTTTCCGTGACTCGGACGGATTATGGGAGAAATACCGGGTGGAAGATGTCGCCACGCCGGAAGGCTTCGCCGCCAACCCTAAATTGGTTCTCGACTTCTACAACCAGCGCAGAAGAGAGCTATTGAATACGAAACCTAACGCCGGTCACCTCGGCCTTGCCGCCTTGGAGAAAGATTTCGACGTACGGATCATTACCCAGAATATCGATAACTTACATGAACGCGCAGGTAGCAGCCACGTGATCCATCTGCATGGAGAGTTGATGAAGGCATGCTCCGTAAGGGATCTGGACACGACCTACAATCTATCGCTGGAGAACCCGGATATTCATCTGGGCGACAAGGACCCTCACGGAAATCAGCTACGTCCTTTCGTTGTATGGTTTGGAGAGGCGGTACCCATGATAGAGCCTTCCATCAAGCTGGTGGAAGATTGTGATATTTTCGTGATTATCGGTACCTCCTTAAACGTCTACCCTGCTGCCGGATTACTAAACTACGTGCGCCGGGGCCAACCGATCTACTTGATCGACCCGAAAGATGTACGTACTTATCGCAACGATATCGAGCATATACAGGCCGGGGCCTCGGAAGGGGTCAAGAGGCTGACGGAGTTGCTTACGCAGAATTAAACAATTCATACACTCATTAGGTCTGACGAAGGCAAGTATAAACACGAAGTCCTTGGCATGCGAACACATTGCCAAGGACTTGTCTTTTTATCCGCTTCCATCCTCACGGAAGTACTTACGGATGAACTTTAATTTATTACTTTAGTATTAATATTAATCCAATTCCCGCCTGTTCATCCGTCACGGATTACTTGGATCGATACCCGCACGGGAATCGTATGATTATCTTATTTCGTTTATTTCTTATTTCACGATTGCCTTTACAGCCTCCTCACCATCAACAGCTACGGCTACGATACCGGCAGGTACAGCGATTGTAGCGTTATCGGAGGTAAGAACAGTCTCAGCGACAACCTTACCTAAGATATTCGTGATAACGATAGACTTACCGGCTGCGCCTTGAACGGTTACAGTACCGTTGCCGGCTACGATAGATACGCCTTCAGCGTTAGCGCCTTCGATAGATGTTACCATATCCTCAGCATCAGTCTTCTGATATGCGTTGAAGATCAAGGCACCGTCAGAACCAGTCTTAGCTGCGCTGAACTCTGAATCACCACGAGTTAATACCAAGCAACCGTTCTGCATCTTCAACCATGCGGCATATTGAGGAGCTATGGAACCGGCCTTAACTTCCTTGTAACCTGCAGTAGCCTTACCTTTATTACCCGTAACAGCAGCGTCAGCAGTCTCGGAATAAATGTTAGACTCGAACATGAACTCATTGTTCTCACCCTCTTTACCATCCTCGTAAGCTTGAGCGGCCTTATCCGGATTTACGTAACGGAATGACCAAGTTACGTTCTTATGGTTGTCGCCTCGCAAGTTTACAATATATGTCTCGTTGATCTTAGCTTTCTCATAAGCTTTGATAATTGTCTCAACATTCAACTCTTCCGGTTTCATGTTAGCGAAATCATTCACCAAGATGAACAAACTGTCGCCTGCGTGGATAGCCTTTACGAAACCAACGCGAGTATAACCACCGTCAATATCCATATACGGAGTCTTGTATTCCTTGCCTTTAATAAGGGCAGAGTCACCGAAACTTACCAAATACTTACCGTAGTTGAAGCCTTGGCTAGCAGGAGTAGCATGTGAGCATTTATCTGCCTCTACAGGATTTCCGGCGTTGTCGAAATGATTATGAGCATATGTACAAGGAACACCCGGAGTACCGGCTTGATCCTGACGAGCTACAGACACCAAATATTGAGGCTTGATATTGCCAGCGCCACGGTTTACCCAAGCGGTATCAACGATGAACGCCAATTTACCATCAGCTTTCTCCTTATTCCAGATACCAGCGTAATCAACCTTCTTATCTGTCAAGTTCTTATTCCACTCATCCATCAAGTATTCCTTACGGATCTTTTCTACGAAGAATAAGCTGTCAGCTGTCTCGCTCTCTTCCAACTCGGCGTTGTCGAAACGACGATACAATGGAGAGTTGTCAACCTCTACCGCAAAAGCGGAAGTACGGATCTCATTGTCAGTGCCATCATCGAACTTATCATTCAACTTTCCTTCCGTCAAATCCAACGTGTTATCATCCACAGAAACCTTGACAGTAGCATAATCCGTTGATTTGTGTTTTTGTTCAGCAACTGAAGTTAATTCAATCTCGTCAAATATGACTTTACTTTCATCTTCATTCAACGTATACACATAAGCCTTCTTGATCTCGCTGTTGTCCTTAATTAAACGATAGCCATCCTTGTCGTAAAGAAGCGTATTTTCTTCGTCTTTCACTTTAGCAAGCTCCTTACCATCGATCTTACCTTCCTTAACCTCTTTACCTAAATAATCAGAAGTGAAGAATGAGCCCTCACCAACTGCATGCGTACGCTCCACAGCCTTCACTAACGCATAGTAATGCTTGCCATTATCGCAATTGTTCTCTTTCAAGAAGAACAAAGTAGGCTCGGATTTCATCATATACTTTTTAGCGTCAGAGTCATAAGAGATATAATGTCCCTTGCCATCAGATACATAGTAAGCGTTTCTTACCAAGCCATTCTCATAGCCATATTTGTCATCCTTGACTTTCAAGATCAAACGGAAATTGGACTTGCCATCATTCTCGTCTACACGTACGATAGAGTCCTTGCCTGCCGGGGTGTATAAATATTTGTCTAATGACAAGCCATGCAAGTAATTAAATGTATAGGTCTGCACCATAGCCTCGTTAGCGGTTACGTACTTATAACCCAACTTCGTATCCTTGACTAATTCGTCCGCTACCTTCGTGAAGGTCAATGTATCGGGCATTGTTCCATTGAAATAAAAGACATCACCGCTACCTTCCACCGCATAGAATTGGGTTGAAGTCTTAGGCAAAACACTTTCAGCAGACGCATCAGCTCCCCAATCATTGAACTCTCGGTTCTTGATCGTGACCGCAGACGTAGTAGAAACTCCATTCTTTTTAACCACCCATTGAGCAGCCGGCATATGATTGAAATCTTGTCTCTTAGCCTGATCAGCCCAGCCGAAATCACCAGCAAGGTTAGCCAACGCATAAGTACCGTTTTGGGCGAACTTCGGATTTCCTGCCTTAGCCTTAAACTGGACCGTATAAACACCATCGGGGATTGTAGTCGGTTTCAAACCTGTGAAACTCGTACCGATAGTAATCTTTACGTTTTGAGTTACCACACCTGTTTTTTCTTTTTCCGTCTCATCCGTATTCAATGACAATACATTTACACTGGCTAGACTAGCCATATAAATATACTTGTCGTTTACTACGTTTTCAGCGGATTGCCATTTCGCATTATCAAAGCTGTCCTTTATTCTTTTAGCATAAGCGGCATCTGTCTCATCCTCTCTGCGAGGCACTTGGTGCATAGCGTCCTTCACTTGGACATAAAGCTTGTCATCTACTGCATTATAAGTAAACTTATACTTATAAGAGCCTTGCAAACGTCCGTTCTTTAGAGTTGTATATGTAACTGATTCACCCTCCACGGTACCCGTAATAGATTTCGTATCCTTTAAAGAGCCATCGTCGTTTTTAGGCCCATAGGCATCATACGTATAAGTAAGCAAGGAACCATCTGTTTCCGTACCGCCATAATAAGTGGTATCAACAACAACATACAACTGCGCATCATCTTTTTTCTGGTCTTTAGCCTGTAAAAGTACATAGCCTTCAGTAGCGTCTTCCGCAACAAGGTCGGTCGCCGTCAAATGATTTTTCTTTCCAGAAGTAACCTCCGGAGTCATATTCAAACGGAAAGAGTTTTCAACTGCCGATTGCAACAAGGTATTTAAATCCTTTGCTCCTAATTCTAACTCCTGCGGAATATTACCTTGGTTCAATCCGATAGATAATACAGATGTTCCCGTTAAAGAAGTACTTGATCCCTTAACCAAGATCATCTTGCCATCAAACGATCTGGTCGCCAGATAAACATATTTATTACCATCCACATAAGAAACCAAGGTTTTGCCGCTGCCGTCAAGATCTTTCACTACCCACTCCGTAGCGCTACCCCCTAAAGTGGCTACGGCCGCCTCCTTAACTTTCTTAGCGGTTTTAGCCGCATCTACCGTTTCACCGTCTTCTTGCATAACAGCCTCTGCCGCCAAAGAAGGATCTACAGCGAAAGTCAAGCCTGTATTCTTGTTCACAAAAGAATAAACCGTTTGACCTAAAACGGTCTTCTTCTCCGAAACTGTCCAAGTAGCCTTGTTTAAGTTCTCCAATGTAAACTGAGAAGTCCCAGTCTCCTTTGTAATATAACCGAAGGTCGTTCCTTTTGTGATACCTAAGAACTTCGCCTCAGAACCGTTTTGAAACAAAACGGCCTCCCCTTTTTTAGGCGTTATCGTCGCATTAGGATCCGGAGTTTCTTCCGCAGCCATTGTAGCTTGCGGAGCAACTGGAGTTCCGACATACGCCGCTACCGTACCTACAGAGAAAGCAGATACAAGCATGGCGCTAGCCAAAAACGTTGTAAATTTCTTGTTCATAACAAGTATCGAAGAAACGCGTACCTTTGCAAATGACTAAAAGAATCGATCGTTTAAACTAGTCGTTTCTATCCCATAAAAAATTCTCAAATATCAACGTATTTAACTATACATTAATGTACGAGCGTACATTAAAAGAACAATTCATTTCTACTTTCAATTATCTATTTATATTTTACTTCCAATACAGACTATTTCCTGCGAATCTCCCTGTCAGTAAAACAGCATTCATACAATCCTTTTGACTGAAATAAAGCGCATATCGTGACATAGCCTATTCGTAAAAGAGGCAAGATAATGAGAAAAAGGAGGTTGTAAGCGGCGTTTTATGCGGCAAAGTACTACTTTTTACACACGAGTATCGACAAAAGCCTACACTATCGGTCGTGTTTGGCAACGCCAATAGTGCCGTTGGGCATCGTGAATAGTCAAGAATAGGGTCGTGAACTATCAAGAATAGCCATCATAACCCTGTCACTTCCCTATCGTAACCCATTGAGATAGGTTTTTCATCCCATAAAATAGGAATTAGGATGAGCTAGTTTCGCTAGAACAAAAGAGCATCTTTTGATATCCAACTATCCAACAAGCGATTAAATATATTTTAACTCAAATTTAAGAGTAGACTGTACATTCCCCCGCAATAATCAATTCTACGGGCGTTAAGATTACAAACTGTCAAAAAGAAAGAACTCGACACAGGGAGCCATTGGCTATCAATTCAGTCAAATAAAACAGCCTCTTTCCTTATCTCTTCTCCAATATGACTATATATTCATTGCACATCGTACTAACCTTCTTCCCTGCCACATTAGTAGGACTTGTTTTGGAAGGCATCCTTTTGTTAGGTATTTCTCTAACAATAGTATCGATATGTGTAAAACCATTCTTCTCAAACATTTCAGCAGTAAAGTAATCTAATGGAATTTGAACCCCCTTAACCGTTCTGTTCCCTACGACATAACAAACGACTCCACCACTCTTTATTACAGACGCGACATTCTTTATAGAACAGGTATAATCATTAAGAAACGAGACCACTTCCAAATTTCTCTTTGGGTCAATGCTCTTTATTTCGTCCAGTTCAGATTTAATGCTTTTAGTCTCAAAAAGTTCCTCTTTCTGAACTCGTCCCCCCATTAGGAGATTATCTAGTGTTTTAGCATTTTCAAAATTGAACCATTCATTTGCCCACCTTGAAAATTGTCCATAAGCAACGGTTGTTCTACTATCGCCATAAGGCGGAGAGGTTACAACCATATCAACACTATTCGGCTGTATTATATCGGAAGGGATTTCTATAGTACTATTAAAGTCATAGATACCTATATTACATGGATATTTTATACTATTAAACTCCTCAAGTCCATTTATATTTCTTATAACCTTTTCTTCAAACAATCGAAAGACATCCGGTTTGAAGTCTTTAATTTTCTCTTCCTTCATCCTAAACCGCTTAAATTCTCCATTCCTCGTAAACGACACCTCTCTAACAGTCTCGGAAAGAGGAACTTTAAAGAAATCAGCGAAATCTAAAGCCACACATTCATTAATTACTTGATAAATGTAAGAAAGGCGCAAAAGGCTATCTCTGGAATACCAATAAGTATAATTAGAAATATTATCGAAATTCTTATTCTTGACCTTATCTTCAGAATACTCAAAGAACAAGGCTTGCATCATTGAAAAAGTATCTCTGATACAAGATAAATCATAATGGGTTGTTTTTACATGGCTCATCAATCTAGCCAATGGATTAAGGTCTGTTCCTATCGCATTTATACCTTTTATGGAAGCCTCAACTAACGATGTACCGCTTCCCATATATGGATCGAAAAGTAGCTCAACTCCATCCTCTGGCTTATATTCCTCTATTAGAGCTCTTGCTACTTGGGGAATCATCATCGCAGGATACGCATGATAGCAATGAGTAAATTCTTTGGTATCGGCATCCTTAAAGCTCCACCTATTATCAATCGTTCTTTTGTACATACCTTCCTTACTTATATTATGTGAGTGCAAATATACTCAATTGCTCACATATTGTGAGCACATAAGCATATATAAAACTATATTTTTGGGCAAAAATAACAATAATGATTAGAAAGACCGAGTATCAACTTGAAATCATCCTTAAGATAAAGGAGCTAAGAGAGGCCAACAATGTTAGCCAAAAAGAGTTGTCGAATCTCCTCGAAGTGGCTCCGGGCTTAATCGGGAGTATAGAAAGCCCTAAATTTCCACATAAGTACACCCTTAGTCAGATCTATAAAATATGCCACTATTTCAACATTACCATAGAACAGCTATTCATATCAGAGGAAGATTTTTCCAAAGATAGAGATATTATTGACTTACTCATATTTAATATAATACGTTATGGAGAATAAGGATTTTATTATTTCAAAGTTCAAAGAGGTTAAATCCTTGGAATATGTTCCAAGCAATAGAGCCAACAATACCGGGATTGGAAAAACATTTGAAGATTACATCGGAGTTGTCGAGAACAATTTAGACGAGCCCGATTTAGCTGGATTCGAAATAAAATCTCATCGCGGCGCTTCATGCTCTTACGTTACCCTATTCACTAAAAGCCCCTCATTTCCCAAACGTGCGAATGCTTATTTAAAAGATAAATTTGGAACACCTTATGAAGATGCACCATCTATAAATAGCTTGCATACGTCTATGTTTGCAAATAGCTATAACACATATATGAAGAAATATTCTTTTAAACTCCTAAATAACCCTGTCGCCAAGACAATATTAATAGGAGTATTTGACTTAAATACAAAAGAGCTGTTAGATTGTAGCGTAGGTTACACCTATCAAGACATTCAAAAAGCACTAACAAAGAAGCTAAAGAACTTATTATATGTAACTGCCCAAACGAAAAAAGAAGGAGGTAAGGAACTCTTCTACTTCAATAAAGCCGATATATATACAGAGCCATCATTTGAACGTTTTATATCACTCTTAACCGATGGGAAGATAATGTATGATATAAGAATCGGGAGCTATAAATCTGGCTCCAAATATGGTATGCCGCACGATCATGGGAGTGGATTCAGAATATTAGAGGCTAATATCAGACTATTATACTCTAATCACGAAACCATAGAATAAAACAAGCTACGCTTCATTTGTTGGCTTCCGTTTCAAGACCGGAGACAAATACCGTAGGGGTTTCAACGATAATAGGCTCAATATCCCAACCGGATATTATCTACCCAAAAGGTATTTCCCGGAGACCCTATGTATGAGCCTCCGTGACTGGAACAGAACTCTAAGATCATATGGGTTACCTCATCGTCCTCCGTTCCCCAGCCGATTTCTTGGACAGGGACGTTCTTACCTTTGCTGTTTAAACTATAACGAGTGGACTCTCCGAGTTGAAACCCCATATATTCTTTATAATCGCTACGTTTCGTGATATCGCCGTATAAGATCGTGAAATTGGCATCGTTTACCCAATCCGTATTTTTATCCATCCGGATTACCAGCGTACCGATACGCTTAGCATATATGTTCCCGTCCTTATCTTCCCAACGCTTCTGAAGAAAGAGATTCACCAAAGGCATATCAATGCCATCTACCTCCGATCTCTTGCTAAAACCACTCAATTTAATACGATTGGGATCACCGGAGAGTTTCACCTTATAATCGAATAACAAGGACGTAGGTTTTTGGTGAAACGGGATACCGCAAACGATCTGCCCCCACGTCTCCGAAGAATTCTTCGCCGGTTCCTGAAAACGGCCGAGATAGAGGCATCCGCCGACCAGCACCTTCACGTTCATGATACCCATCGCCGAGATCGATTCTATACCCGTCTCCAGCCGTGCGCAATATCCCTCATCCCGTCTTTCGGGGTAGACACTGACGCTAGCTTTCGTAATCCCGCTCACCCTAGCCATCACGTTAGAACTGCCCCAAGGCGAAACTTTCGACTCAAAAGGTCTATTTCCGATAATCGTATCCGTAGGGCCAACGCAGTAAAGTGTCTTTGTCTCCTTCCCGATAATAGCCGATTCCGTGATCTTACGTACCACCCACTGATCCAGATCGCCATAACGGATCACTTCCGTCTTTCGCTGGGCATATAGCGCCATACTCATCCCCAAAAAGACAAATAAATAGCCTAACCGATTATTTACTACCATAAGTTACCCCCCTATCCAAATCCTTTTTTATTTTTGCAGCGAAATTAATTAGAATCGATAACACAAGGAAGGTCCGTATAAAGAATTTATTCGGATTATCCATGATAAATAACAAACGACGTGAATAAACCCATGGCAGAAAAGCCCCGGACACCCTCCATCGCGATCTCTTTACTACCCGTAGTGACATTAGTCATCATGCTGGCCGTAGCCATCTATATTTTCCGGGGCGATTCCCTTGGAGGAGCCAGCCAAATCGTATTATTGATAGCCACCTCGATCTGCTCTTTGATCGCCGTCTTTCATTGCAAGATCAAGTGGGAAGATATCGAGGGGCAAATCGCCCGTAACATCTATGGGATTGCACCGTCTGTCATCATCCTTTTATTGATCGGAACCCTATCGGGCAGTTGGATGGTAAGCGGGATCGTGCCGTCCTTGATCTATTATGGGTTGCAAGTCATGCAAACGGATTTCTTCCTCGTGGCCTGTTGCCTGCTATGCAGTATCGTATCGGTCATGACGGGTAGCTCGTGGACTACCATCGCCACCATCGGGATCGCCTTGATCGGGATTGGCGAGGCGCAAGGCTTCAGTACGGGGTGGGTAGCCGGAGCGATTATATCGGGCGCTTATTTCGGGGATAAGATGTCGCCGTTATCAGACACTACGGTATTGGCGGCCTCCGTAACGGACACGCCCCTTTTCACGCATATCCGGTATATGCTTTATACGACCGTTCCCTCTATGATCGTCACACTGATCGTATTCAGCATCGCCGGATTCTCGAGGGAGGCAGCGGACGCATCCCAGATAGCCGCTTTCTCCGAAGCCTTGAAAGGCTCGTTCCATATCACGCCTTGGCTTATGATCGTACCGATCGTTACCGGAATCATGATCGCCAAGAAGACACCTTCGATCGTAGTGCTTTTCGCCTCTTCCATACTCGCCGGAATATTCGCCTTGATCTTCCAGCCAAACGCCTTATTGGAGATTTCCGGGATCACGGATAGCGGAATTATCGCCTATATCAAAGGCCTGCTGATGACTTTCTATGACAGCACGCAGATACAGACCGGCAACGAGGCCCTGAACTCTCTAGTCTCCACCCGGGGAATGGCCGGGATGATGAACACGATTTGGCTGATCATTTGCGCCATGTGTTTCGGCGGGGCCATGTCCGCTAGCGGCATGCTGGAAAGCATCACACGTATCTTCTTGCATTTCATGCGAGGCCGTACCAGCATGGTCGCCTCTACCGTCGTGTCCGGATTATCCTTGAACATCTGCACGGCGGACCAGTTCATCGCCATCATCCTGAACAGCGAAATGTTTAAAGAAGTATATAAGCAACGGGGATTCGAGAGCCGCCTGCTTAGCCGGACAACGGAAGACTCCGTCACCGTCACCTCCGTGCTGATCCCGTGGACGACTTGCGGCATGACGCAATCTACAATCCTTGGCGTATCTACTTGGACTTATTTCCCTTATTGCGTCTTTAATATCGTCAGCCCGTTTATGAGCATTCTTATAGCGGCAACCGGTTATAAAATCGTCCAAAAGACTGTGAAATAAGGAAATCAATCTATAATTCATAGCGCTATTCAAGGTATTTTTAGTATTTTCGCACCATCATTATTTAAGCGACTGAATGAACAATGGAAAATCATCTTAAGAAGATGCCCTCCCCTCTACTTTCACTAGTGCCTATCCTCGTGCTGGTAGCTCTTTTGTTTGTAACCATACGCACTTTTGGCAGCGACGCGTTGAGCGGCGGAAGCCAAGTCGTATTACTTACCACCACGGCGGTGGCCTCCCTTTTGGCCATGATCTTCTGCAAAGTCAAATGGCGTGATATAGAAGAGGCGATATGTAAAAACATATTGGGAGTGGCCACAGCTATAATTATCCTATTGTTGATTGGCGCTTTATCCGGTAGCTGGATGATCAGCGGTATCGTCCCGACCTTGATTTATTACGGGATGCAAATCATCCATCCGAGTTTCTTCCTTGCCTCTTGTTGCGTGATCTGCGCTGTCGTATCCGTTATGACCGGTAGCTCGTGGACTACCATCGCCACGATCGGTATCGCCTTGATGGGTATCGGTGAGGCACAGGGCTTCGCTACGGGGTGGGTAGCCGGGGCGATCATCTCGGGCGCTTATTTCGGGGATAAGATCTCACCGCTTTCGGACACGACGGTATTAGCCTCTTCCGTAACGCATACCCCTTTGTTCTCCCATATCCGGTATATGATGCTTACGACAATACCGTCTATGGTGATCACGTTGATTATCTTTACCATAGCGGGTTTTACGCATACCTCGAACGCATCCGGGCAAATAGCCGAGTTCGCCGCCTCGTTGAACGAAAGTTTTAATATCTCGCTCTGGCTACTGATCGTACCGGTGGTAACGGGTATATTAATCGCCAAGAAAGTACCGTCTTTGATCACCTTGTTTATCTCGACAGCGATGGCGGGGGTGCTCGCGATCTTTTTCCAGCCTCATTTATTGCAAGAGGTAGCGGGAGCGTCGGTAGCGGATGCCTCCTCCCTGTTTAAGGGATTATTCATGACATTCTACGGGAGTACCCAAATCGATACGGGCAACGAGGCCTTGAACAGCTTGGTCGCCACCCGGGGTATGGCGGGTATGATGAATACGATCTGGCTGATCATCTGCGCCATGTGCTTCGGTGGTTCCATGACGGCCAGCGGTATGCTGGAAAGCCTTACGTCCGTATTCCTGCGCTTTATGAAACGGAGGGTCGGCATGGTGGCGTCTACCGTATTCTCTGGTTTATTCTTGAATATCGTTACGGCCGATCAATACATATCTATTATCCTTACCGGAAATATGTTCAAGGATATCTACAAGAAAAAAGGATATGAGAGTCGCCTGTTAAGCCGTACGACGGAAGATTCCGTAACCGTAACGTCCGTGCTGGTACCGTGGAACACCTGCGGCATGACGCAAGCCACGATATTAGGCGTAGCGACCCTGACGTATCTTCCTTATTGCTTCTTTAACCTGATCAGTCCGTTGATGAGTATTACGATGGCCGCCATTGGCTTCAAAATAAAGCAACACCATGAAGAAGATCAGAGTATCATTGTTAACTAAAGTCGTTATCGCTATCGCCGCCGGCGTATTGTTCGGCCAGTTTTTACCGGGAGGAATCGCACGTATCTTTGTAACCTTCAATTCATTGTTCGGCAACTTCCTATCGTTCTCCATCCCTCTAATCATATTGGGGCTGGTGACTCCCGCTATCGGAGATCTGGGCAAAGGAGCCGGAAAGCTATTATTGATAACCGCCTTGATCGCCTACGGTTCAACAGTCTTCTCGGGTTTCTTCACGTTCCTGAGCGGATCGGCTATATTCCCGCACATACTACCGACCAACACGGAATTGACGGCGATGGAGAATCCGGAAGATTTCATGCTGACACCTTACTTCGTGGTAAATATGCCGCCTTTAATGGATGTCATGACAGCCTTGCTGCTATCCTTTACGATTGGCCTAGGGCTTTCTAATATAGCAGGAACCACCCTGCGTGACTCTTTCACGGATTTCAAGGAAATTATCATTAAGCTGATCGAGGTGGTTATCATCCCGTTATTACCGCTCCATATTTTCGGTATCTTCCTGAACATGACCGTGAGCGGACAAGTCATGAGTATTATCACGATGTTCCTCAAGGTTATCATAGTCATCTTTGTCTTACATGTATTATTGTTATTGATCCAATTCACGATAGCCGGAGCCATAGCCGGGAAAAATCCGCTCCGCCTCTTGAAGAATATGTTACCGGCCTACGCTACGGCTCTGGGGACCCAATCCTCCGCCGCCACGATTCCCGTGACACTGGCGCAGGCTGTCAAGAATGGCGTACGGGAGAATATAGCGATCTTTACCGTTCCGCTTTGCGCCACGATCCATCTGGCAGGTAGCACCATGAAAATCGTAGCTTGCGCTATGGCTATCATGATCATGGCGGGAGAACCGGTTACCTTCTCCAATTTCAGCGGATTTATCATGATGCTGGGAATTACGATGGTAGCGGCTCCGGGGGTTCCGGGAGGGGCTATTATGGCCGCTTTGGGTATCTTGCAAAGTATGCTGGGATTCAATGAGACACTGCAAGCGTTGATGATCGCCCTTTATATTGCCATGGATAGTTTTGGCACCGCTTGCAACGTGACGGGAGATGGCGCTATCGCTGTCGTGGTGGATAAAATAGCCGGGAAAAACACCCCATAGTTACCTAGAGTAGCAGGAAGCCATAAGCGCCTCCAAGGTATCGACCTCTTTTTCCCGCATCATCGTAAGGGCGATATGGGCACAGGCGTAAGCGTCGGCCATGGCGTTATGATGTTGGGTAAGGTCGTAACCGCAGTGGGCGGCTACTGTCTGCAACTGATGATTTACCAGAAATGGGTACATCTTCCGGGATAGACGGCAAGTGCAATAGAAGGGATATTTCGGATAGGCTAAGTCATATACCTCGTGGGCGGCTTTCAGGCATCCCTCATCAAACTGACTGTTATGGGCAACAAGGGGGAGATCCTTTAGTTTCGGGGCGATGCTTTCCCAAGCCTCCTCGAAACATAACGCATCATTCGTATCCTCAACGCTCAACCCATGTATAGCCGTAGTCCAACGGGTATAGAAATTAGGGGTAGGACGTACCAAGGTATAAATGCTATCTACTACCCAGTCATCCTCCAATATGGCGATACCTATACTGCAAATACTGCTCCGCTTTCCATTAGCGGTCTCAAAGTCAATGGCTGCGAATCGTTCCATAGATAGATTACTAGTTTTTAATCCGTTTACTATTTATTTGTAGAGACGAGGCGTGCCCCATCTCTACAAATAACCTCTCATTATTTATGGCTCCAGTCCCTTGGTGCGGGGACAGGGGCTAGCGGTTTGCGTTCTTTTAATTGTTTCATGACTTCCTCGATAGCACGGTCTAATTGTTGATCCTCACCGTTCCATTCCTTGATGGGGTCGTTATCGATCAAGATATCCGGATCCACACCGTGGTTCTCGATAATCCAGTTACCCGTCTTCGGATCATAGCTCGTGAAGAAAGGCACACGGATATCCGTACCGTCCATATAAGGAAGCGGGCCGCTAATACCGATGATACCGCCCCAAGTACGGGTTCCAATCAATTTACCTAAGCCAAGCGCACGGAAGCCCCACGGGAATAAATCGCCATCGGAAGCGGAATACTTATTGATCAAGCAAACTTTCGGGCCAACCTGTACGGCATCCGGTACGGTCCCGATCAAAGAAGAACCCCGGCGCATTGTCAAACGATACGGCTCACGAGACAGACGTTCCAGAATCATCGGGGAGACATTTCCACCGCCATTCGCACGATCATCGATAATCAAACCTTCTTTATCCAATTGCGGATAGAAATAGCGGGAGAACTCATTCAAGCCTTCCGGCCCCATATCCGGGATATAGATATAACCGACCTTACCGTTCGTCGCCTTATCTACCTTCTTGATATTATCTTGGATCCAATTATAGTGATACAAAGAATATTCTTCCGCCAACGGACTGACCACGATCTTACGAGCCCCCGCCAACTGAGGCTTGCTATTCAAAGACAACTCGGTCGGAACGTTCGCCTTCCCGATCAACAACTTATACATATCGTTCACGCTATTCGTAGGTACTCCGTCTATAGCGACGATATACTCTCCGGCCTTCGCCTCAACACCCGGTTCTGTCAATGGAGAACGTAATTCCTTACTCCAAGAAGCCCCCGGCAGGATCTTTTCCAAGCGGAAGAAACCACTCTTATCCCGAGAAACCTCAGCACCTAGCAGACCCATCGATACCCGTTTAGGGCTTTCCACCTCACCGGGGTTCACATAAGCATGCCCTACTCCCAGCTCGCCGATCATCTCGCCAATAATATAATTCAAGTCCAAACGTGTTTTCACGTAAGGAAGAAGGGCGGCGTATTTCTCCTTGATCGCCTTCCAATCCTTGCCATGCATATTCTCCAGATAGAAACCATCCCGGAAAGCACGCCAAGCCTCATCGAAGATTTGCGCCCATTCCTTCGTATAGTCTACCGTGATCTTCATATTCGCCAGATTAACCGGCTTGCTTAAATCCGCTTTACCCTTCGGTATATCGGTTACGAATAGTTGATCGTCCTTAAAGAAAACAGCTTTCTTGCCAGCCGGATCAACCATCATAGCGGCATCGCTAACGGTTTCCTCTTTCTGTTTCTTCAAGTCAAACATCCTCATGCCGCCTTTCGTGAAATAATACACGTTCGTTCCATCGGAATAAAGATCGTAGTAATTCGATCCCGGCAAGGGGAGCTTAACGATTCGATCCGTAACACCCTCTATATCAATCTTTACGACCGGAGTAGAAGCCTCATTCTTTGTCTCGTCCTTTTTAGAGGCATCCGCTTTCGCCGGGGTAGATTCAATGGCTACCTCCGCATCCGTTTCCATAAACGGGGAAGCGGTATCCTTAGACAATAACGCCAGATATACGCCACCCATATTATTATACACATGATTCCATTCCGTTTGGCTATACGTAGGATTGAAATCACGGGCGGAAGTGAATACCAGATATTTGCCATCCGTACTGAATACCGGAGAATAAGACTCGTACCATTTATCGGTCACGGGATATTCTTTCTTACCCGCGATATCGTAGACATAGACGATTGAGAAATTATTATCGGACACACGGGAATAAGTCAACCAATTATTATCCGGAGAGAAACTTACGTTGCGGGCTTCACCTAACAAACTTTGTGAGATAGTTGTTAGCTGTTTGTTAGATACGTCCAAAAGATTGATCCGATTTTTACGATCCGTATAGACAATCTTCTTGGAATCCGGACTCCACTGGAAAGTACGGATATACGTATCGTTATTCTTGGTCAACTGGATAGGCTCGCCCCCCTCGGAATCTTGGAGATACAGCTCGGTCTCGCCGGTAGCATCGGAGATATAGGCAATATACTTTCCGTCTGGAGACCATTGAGCGTCACGTTCGTGCGCTCCCGGAGTACGGGTGATATTTTTCGTAACCCCTTTATCTACCGGGATATTGAATACCTCGCCACGAGCCGTCACCACCATACGCTCACCTTTTGGGGAGAGGCTGGCACTCGTGATATATTTGGAGCCATCCTTGATCTCGCTACGTGCGTAGACATTATCGGAGGCCAGGGTTACGTTCACTTTCTCCGGTTTCTTCGACGCCGCATCCATCTTATAGATATAGCCTCCATTCTCGAAAACGATCGTATTGCCGAAGCTGCTAGGGAATTTCACGTCGTACTCGGTGAAGTTCGTCACCTTACTTGTTTGTTTTGTCTTCGTATTGTAAACGAACAAGTTCATCGTGTAATCCCGATCCGAAAGGAAATAGATCTCATCACCAATCCACATCGGAAAGATATCTTGCGCCTCATTGTTCGTGATATTCTCTACACTTTTCTTCTCCGGATTATACACCCAGATATCATCGGCCATACCGCCCTTATAGTATTTCCATGTACGGAACTCACGCATTACCCGGTTGTAAGCCAATTGTTTTCCGTCGGGCGAATAGCTACAAAAGCCGCCCTCGGGCAAGGGAACCACCTCGGAAAGGCCACCTTCTTTATTTACCGTATATAACTTGCCGGAGAACCCATCGCTGATGCGGTTGCGGTAAACAATACCATTACCGTCCGGTGTCCAAGTCATCACGATATTATTCGGGCCCATGCGATCGCCCAGATCATCACGGCTATTCGTAGCCGTGTAAGTGATACGCAATGGCTCACCGCCGGAAGAGGGCATCGTGTACACTTCCGTGTTACCGTCGTACTGTCCCGTAAAAGCGATCGTCTTACCATCCGGGGAGAAACGGGGAAACATCTCATACCCCACATACGATGTCAATCGCTGTGCCTCACCACCTGTAGCCGGGACCTTATATAAATCGCCAGCGTACGAGAATACAATCTCTGAACCATTTGTAGCCGGAAAGCGCATTAATCTCGCCTCATCCGCCGCCATCAACAACGTAGGGATAGCGACAGCCGCCAATGCTGTTAAAATCATTCTTTTCCTCATAACCAATCTTATCTTTTAATCATATCTGTTCTATCCGTTTTTAGTTGGGCCAATAGCGGGTAGGACCTCAAATGTACATAAAAAGATCCAAAATCCAAGTCAAGTCCCTTATATATCCGATCCTAGAAAAAGTTTTAGAATCTCTAATTTATTACTACCTTTGCGCCGGAAATCAAACAATGATACAAATAAGATGAACAAGAAGCTTCTGAACAACTCAAAAAGATGGTATACCCGGGCTTTCTCGGGTAACACGATCGTGCATGTTCATTGGTTCAGCGGTTTTGTCTAAATCCATCCATACTCTTCTTGAGAGGACTTCTTTTTATAGTTCTCTTCTTACACCTACATCTAGGTCTTAATTGCACTCAAGTTTAACTTCTGCGGAAAAGAGGAAGTATTCGTATGCTTCGTTTCCGGAGAAAAGATGTCTTGCGCATCTCAAAATACAATATGCTTATGTTTATCATTCTAGGTCTATTAGGTCTGGGGATAAGCGTCGGTTATTTATGCCGACACGTCCCCGCTTTCAAGGGATTGGAACATTCCATCTCTTATACGATTTTCGCGATGTTGTTCATATTTGGTATTACCATAGGAGCCAACCAATCTTTGCTGAATAATATTGGTGAGTTTGGAATACAAGCAGCCATACTTGCTATTTGCGGAGTATTGGGAAGTCTGGTAGCATCTTTTATCGCTTATAAATTATTTATCAAGAAAGGAGGTCTCAATGAAAAATAACCTAATCGTTATCTTATGTTTCACAGCGGGAATCTTTTGCGGAACCTTCGCCAACACGACTATCTCCACGTATTGCGAAAAACTACCGCAATTCTTGCTATACGCCCTCGTTATCCAAGTAGGATTGAATCTGGGAGCAAACGCCGAATTAGGAAAGATGGTAAAGGATATCCGGTTTTCCAGTTTGCTACTGCCGTTCTTTACGATCATCGGCACGTTAGTATTCTCCGCGGCGGCAAGTTTGTTATTGACCTCGTGGAATATATATGATTGTATGGCTGTAGGAAGCGGATTCGCCTATTATTCCTTATCCTCCTTGCTTATCGTACAACTGAAAGAGGCGTCGGCAGGGATAGAGATCGCTTCGCAACTTGGGGCTATCGCGTTATTGGCTAATATCATCCGGGAAATGTTAGCTTTATTCGGGGCACCGCTGTATGCCCTTACGGACCTCTTAATTTATTACTTTAGTATTAATATTAATCCAACTCCCGCCTGTTCATCCGTCACGGATTACTTGGATCGATACCCGCACGGGAATTGTATGATTATCTTATTTTGTTAAATTCTTATTTAACGATAGCCTTAACAGCTTCCTCACCATCAACAGCCACTGCTACGATACCGGCAGGCACGGAGATTGTAGCGTTATCGGAAGTAAGAACGGTCTCAGCGATTACCTTACCCAAGATATTCGTGATAACTACAGACTTACCAGCTGCGCCTTGAACGGTTACGGTACCGTTACCTGCGATTACGGATACACCTTCAGTAGCGATCTCATCGTTAGAAGTAACGAATTCATCATCTTCTGTCATGCGTTGTACATTGAATACCAAGGCACCGTCACCGCTAGTCTTAGCATTATCAAACTTAGCGTTCTCATCTGTGATTACCAAGCAACCATTATGCATCTTCAACCAAGCAACATTCTCTTTCGGAGCAATTGCTTCATCTTTATTGCCATAAACAGTTGTATACTGATCATCATAAACCGTTTGTCCATTAACTTTCGCTGAACCATAAACATTAGACTCAAACAAGAAAGAGTTATCTGCACCTTCTTCTGTTACATTTCCAGCCTTGTCAGGATTTACATAACGGAAAGACCAAGTTACGTTCTTATGTTTATCACCTGTCAAGTTCACAATGAAATGTTCAATTTTTGCTTTTTTATAGTTAGCGATGATTTCAGCCGTATCCAAATCAGCCGGAGCCATCTTCTCGAAACCATTTGTCAATACATACAAGCTGTCACCCATGTGAATAGCCTCAACGAAACCAACGCGAGTATAGCTGCTATTAACACTTGAGTTAGTACTTAATTTATACGGATTAGCAACCTTTCTTTCATCATAGACCTTCGCTGAATCAGAGAAGTTTACCAAATATTTACCATAGTGGTAGCCAGCGTGAGCAGGAGTAGCGTGTGAGCAGTGAGCAGCATCAACCTTATTACCAGCATTATCATAGTGATTATGCGCATAAGTACAAGGTACACCCGGAGTTCCCGGTACATCTACGTGAGCCGCAGAGATCAAATATTGAGGTTTGATATTACCTGCGCCACGATTTACCCAAGCCGTATCGATATGGAAGAACAATTTACCATTAGCTTTATCCTTATTCCAGATACCAGCGTAGTTAACCACCTTGTCTTGCAAGTTCTTGTTCCACTCATCCATCAAGTACTCACCACGTACGCTCTCTACGAATGCCAAGCTATCGCAAGCGTCTGTAGCGCTCTCACCCAATGCTACGTTGTTGAAACGACGGTATAATGGAGAGTCATCTGTTACCACAGCGAAAGCGGATGTACGAAGTTCACGATTATTGCCTTGATTGAACTTATCATCTGTAGAACCTTGTAATAAGTCCAGAGTATTATCATCAACAGAAACTTTTACACCATTCGTATATTCATCAGATGAATAAGTAATTATAGATTCTGCCGCACCAACAGAAGCACGAGCCTTTACTTCTGAATTATCTTTTACGATGAAGAATTCTTTATTATCTTTATCATAAACTTTTACTATTTCAGCTTCAACTAACGCATAATAGTGCTTACCGTCCACACAGTTGTTTTCTTTTAAGAAGAACGGAGTTTTAGTATCCTTCTTCATCATATACTTTTTAGCAACATCATCGTAAGACAAATAGCTCTCGCCATTCTTAACATAGTAAACATTTCTTACCAAGCTATCGCCAACACCATAGTTATCATTCTTAACCACGATCTCCAAACGGAAGTTAGTCTTATCACCGTTCTCGTTTACACGAACGATAGAATCCTTACCAGCCGGAGTATACAAATATTTATCTAATGCCAAACCATGTAAATAATTGAATACATATGTCTGAACCTTAGCGGAATCCTCTGTCAAGTATCTGTAACCAACCTTTAAGTTATTAGCGTCTTTAACAGGGATAAAACTCAAAGTATCAGCAACACCGTTATTATAGAAGAATACATCTTTGCTATCTTTTACAGCATACAGCTGAACAGTTTTCTTATTCAGACCTACAGCATTATCAGACAAATCGTTGAACTCACGGTTCTGGATCGTAATAGAAGCAGTAGAAGCTGTACCATTCTTTGTAATAACCCACTGAGCTGCCGGAATATGGTTGAAATCTTGGCGATCTGCTTGTTTTGCCCAACCAAAATTACCAGCCAAGTTAGCCAATGCATAAGCGTTGTTTTGTTCCGGTTTATTACCGCCAGTAGATTTATATTGAATCATATAAACACCGTCTGCCAAAGTTGTTTGAGTCAAACCCGTGAAGTTTGTACCAAGTTTGATAACTGTTTTCTGAACATCCTTAACAGCAACAAGAGCACCAGCAGTAGTACCATCTGTTTCATCTGTATTAACAGTCAATACATTCGTACCGGCCAAACGAGCCATGTAAATGTATTTATCAATAGCTGCTGTTTGAGTTCCCTTAGCAGAAGCTGTGTTATCAGAAAGTACCCAATTAGAGTTGTTGTTCTCCTCTTTCACCCATTTAGCGAAATCCTCATCAGATACACCGCCGTTTTTAGTAATCTTATAAACAGCCTTCTGAACTTGAGCATACAGCTCATCTCTCTGAGCGTTATAAGTGAACTTAAATTTATAAGAACCCTCATTACGGCCATCAGCGTTTAGTTCATCACAAGCAAACTTCAAGAACTTGCTAGTCTCTGTTCCGTCATAATAAGCGGTATCAACTACAACATATGCTTTCTTGTCACCAATCTTTTGGTCTTTAGCTTGCAATGTTACCCAATAGCCTCCATTTTGAGTATCAAATTCCTGATCCCCTGCATGTAAAGCTGTAGCAGTTAAAACATTCTTATTATTCCCTGAAGTCTCCGGATTCATCGTTAAGCCAAAGAACATTTTAGCGATAGCTGCATTATTGCCCTTTACTGAATGTAATAAAGTATTCAATGCGTCACTATCCAAAGAAATACTTGCAGGAATATTTGCTTGGTCAGAAGACAAAGCTATAGCAGCAGTAGAGATTGCACTTTTCTTTGCTTTCTCCAAATAAAGTTTGCTACCTGACTGAGCTATATAAACAACATTCTCACCATCAATATAAGAAACCAAGATATCCTTTCCACCCACTGTCTCAACAACCCACTCAGAAGCACTTCCTCCTAAAGCCAATGGAGCAGCACTAGCGATCTTTTGAGACTTGTTATTGTCATCCACAGCGATAGCTGTAGCAGGATCTACAGACAATGTTAAACCGGTAGCCTTATTTACGAAAGAATAAAGAGTTCTTCCTAAAGAAGTCTTCACGTTAGAGACAGTCCATGTTGCTGGATTCAACTCTTTTAAATCAGAAAGAGTTGTAGGATCAAAGCTCAATGCACCATAATTATTCTCTGTATTTACAGATAAGTAATTTGATGATGCACCCAACAAAGTAGCCTCGCCCTTCTTAGCGTTTATGCTAGCTCCCGCAGAGAATGCAGTCGCCAACATAGCACTAGCTAAAAGCGTAGTAATCTTTTTGTTCATAAATCAAAAATTTAATATTAATAATAGTGTTAATTAAAGTCCATCCCACCGTTTAGCACCCTTGTTTTTCTCGAAAACGACTAGTCTAAACGATCGTTTAGATCTTGCGTTTTTTAGACGCTTGAGCGGGAGGTTCGTTGAAGGAATCGCTTGTTTGGTAAATGATAACCTATCCTATTGATAAGAAAGAGGATAAGTGAAAAAAAAATAGCTCGGAAGGGTTGCAAGTATCGAAGAAACGCGTACCTTTGCAAATGACTAAAAGAATCGATCGTTTAGACTAGCCGTTTCTATCTATTATATAATGTACGCATGTACATTATATATGGTATCCATCCATAACCGCATAATAAATACAAAATACAAACATTCACATGCAATCATTGCAAATACTACAAACGTATAATCCAAGGCTTGTCAAGCCATAAGCTTACGAGTTGAGAAGTGATTAGTTATTCACTTGGAGAACTTTATGCTAGCGGCTTAGTCTATTATTTAATGTTATCTTTATACGTGAAAAGAATAAGTCAACCATACCAAATTTGATCTCTTAAAAAGTACAATAAGCCTAATATTTAAAGATTGTTATTTATATTTCTGATAATCAGCGTATAATAAGAATTGATCAAAATGGGAGCCGATTACTATCCATAGTATTTTGCACTACTATTAATACTAATCGTACTTTCTATAAATAGTAAAGCTGACTACCATGAATCTGCTTTTTAAGAAATATACAATAAACAGGATGTGCGATACGAAAATAAACCTTACCTTTGGAGCAGTAATCACCTAAAACCATTTAACTATGGCACAATACGTAGACATCATGACTGATGCTGGATTTAAGGCTGTCTTCCAAGACAAGCAAGTTACCATCAAGTTCCTTAACGCCGCCCTAGCCGGCGAACGGCAGATCAAGGACATCACCTACCTCGACAAGGAGATCAAGCCAGAGACCGTCGAGAACCGTACCATCATATTCGACCTGCTCTGCGAGGACGTGTCCGGGGCCAAGTTCATCCTAGAGATGCAGAATTGTCCCCAGCACTATTTCTTTAACAGAGGTTTTTATTATCTTTGTCGCATGGTGGCCCGGCAAGGACAAATCGGCAAGCAATGGCAATATCGGTTGCTACCCATCTACGGAGTCTATTTCTTGAATTTCAAGTTGCCGGAGTTCACAGACTTCCGTACGGATGTTGTCCTCGCTAACGAGAGGACGGGAAAGGTGTTCAATGAGATCAAGATGAAGCAGATCTACATATCGTTCCCGTTATTCAGTTTAAGCAAGGAGGAGTGCAAGAGCTCCTTCGAACGTTGGATTTATACATTGAAGAATATGAACCTATTTGAACAATCTCCCTTCAAGGAGGAACAGGAGACCTTCCTTCGCTTACTGGACGTGGCGAACGTCAACTCACTCAGCGAAAAAGAACGTGCGATCTACGAGGAAAACCTAAAGAATTATCGGGATTGGTATGCGACCATCGATTACGCACAAACGGAAGGGATTGAAAAAGGAATGCAGGAAGGAATGCAAAAAGGGATGCAGAAAGGGATCGAGAAAGGGATCGAGAAAGGCCGTCAAGAGGAAAAACTCCAGATAGCCCAAAAGATGAAGGAGCAAGGACTTGACTCCGAACTTATCGCCCAATGCTCCGGACTTTCTGTTGAAGACATTGAGCGACTATAACCCGAATCAACCGATTCAATTCGATCCGGACCGCTTCCATCCACTATCCGGAGGAAACGGCCCGGATTACTTTCGTACATTCACGATACCTAGAAAGCGTAATTAAAATCCAACGGAATAAAGAAACTGACGATTGTTCCGCTCCCCATCCCCTTCTCCTTGCTTTGGACCGAATATGTGATCTTCTCTTTATTTCTCCTATTCAACAATAGGATCGTACGGTAAAGGACTTTCGTTCCCATCCCCGTACCGTTATGTCCCGCATTCGTAAACAGACGATACCCGGGTCCATTATCCTCTATACGGATATGGATGCCTTTCCCGTCGCGCTCCACGAAAACAGATAATCGCTTCTCGCCCTCGATCGCACACAAGCCATGTTTCACGGCATTCTCTACGGGTATCTGGATCAGCATGGCCGGGAGATAGATTGCGTCCGTGTCAAGGGAGGGATCGAGATTCCATTCCAGACGGAAGTCCGGCCCTAATCCTTGCGCCTGCAAATTCAAGTAAGTCCGGACAAAGCGTAATTCTTCCTCCAACGTGATACTAAGCTTTTCCGTGATCTCCAAACTACTACGTAACAACTCCACCAATCCGGAAAGTTGCGTACGGCGGGAACTTCCTTCTTCCTCCGAGCTAATCTCCCGGTTCAATATATTGAATATAAAATGAGGGGATACACGGTTGCGAATACTCTCCATCTTTAACTTCGTCACCTGATCGATATGGCTTAACCATTGGGCATGCCGTTTACGTTTCATAAAGTAATAAGCCATGCCGCTGACGATCGACAAGATCGCAAAAAGCAAGATCCAAACCCAACGGCTCATTTCCAAGTATTCCATCCGGCCGGCCTGTTGTTTAATAATAGCCTCCCGCTTGAGTAAAGTCGTATCTTGGCTATAACGCATATCGATCTCGGTGACACGCATCTGGGTCCGTTCGCTACGAATATTGTTCTCAATGACGCTATTCTTCGTTTGGTACTCATAGGCACGCCTAAAATCGCCCGTGGTAGCGAAATAATTCTGCAAGTTCTTATTACGGATCGCTACCATCTTGGGATCTATGCCTACCGTATCCGTGTAACTCCTCAACAATTGATAAGCCAGCCCGGAGTTCCCCTCTTTTAAGGCTAGCGAAGCCTTCAAGGTCGTCAAATGGTACAAGGCCGTCTTATTATTATAGGTATGGAAGTACCTAAACCCTTTTTCCAGATAAAAACGAGCGGAATCCAACTGATTCAGACATAGATAGATCTCCCCTAAATTGATCTCGCATACGTTAGTATAGAAATCCATATGAGTAGGACGTACCACCTCACGGGCTTTCAAGAACCAAGGAAGCGCCTTCGCATACTCTTCCTTGTAATAATAGTAATTTCCCCGGCTATTGCAAAAGGTGAATTTCTCGCTCAAGTTACGAGAATCCAGTTCTTTCTCCGCCAAACGGTAAAAGTGATCGGATAAGTCAAAGTCCCTCAATTCCATATACGTCTCGCCCAAACCAAAATAAATAGGAAAGGACATCCGATCCATAATACCCAATGAATCACTCACGAAAAGAGCTTGGCGAAAGTAGCGGGCTCGCTGATCGTAAGCTCCTTTCCGGGTATATATATCCGCTATATTGATATAAATATCCGGGATTTTATGCTCCATCTCACTCTGCCGGATCTCTTGATACGCCTCGGAATAGCAAAGGAGGGCCGAATCCGTTTTATCCAAAAATGAATAATAATTGCCAACCGTATTTTTCAACGTCCCTAAGAGTCCATGTATCTTGGGAGACATCGGTACACGGTCGCAATAATCTATAATTGACCGATGTAAAACAAACCCGGAATCATATACACTATTTGCAAAATAAATCTGGCTTTTAACCGCAAGTAATTTATAATATTTATCGCTATCTTTAGTTAGACTTAAAGCTTCATCCAATGCGGAATGAGCATATCGAGGATTCCGGTAAATCGAATCCATAGCCATATGTTCCAAAGAGTCAATCCGCAGGTTATCAGAAAAAGCAAATGTTTTTTCCGGTAGCTTTCCACAAGAAAACAGAAACACAAAATGAAATAGCAATAATAAAATGGACATAAAAGTCATACACACCCTATATTTCGTCATCATCTTGGCGGTTTTAAAGTTCATATGCAAAAATATTTAAAAATTTAATCTACGCAATTATTTCTCCTAATAAATATCGAAAATCGATTACATTTGTAAATCTAAAATAGAGTACACATGAAAAACTTGATGATTCCTGCGCTGGCGTTATTTTTATCGGCGGCGGCGCAAGCAGACGACAGTCCGTTATGGATGCGTTACTGCGCGATCTCCCCGGACGGGCAGACGATCGCATTTTCTTACCAAGGGGATATCTACACGGTCCCTTCTTCCGGAGGAAAAGCCCGGCAGTTGACAACACATCCGGCGCATGATACCCGTCCGGTCTGGTCGCCCGACGGACAGAGAATAGCCTTCGCCTCCAACCGTAGCGGCAACTTCGATGTATTTCTCATGAACAAGGAGGGAGGGGAACCCAAGCGGCTCACCACCCACTCCACAAACGAATATCCCACGACTTTTAAGGATAACGGACACATCTTGTATCTGGCCAACGTATTGCAAGATGCCAAGGATATCCAATTCCCCGGCACCCGCTTTATGCAAGTCTATGAGATAAGCACGGACGGAGGAAGGCCGGATTTATATTCTTCGTTATACATGGAAAATATAGCCCTCAGCAAAGATGGCAGTAAATTATTATACAATGACTACAAAGGTTACGAGGACCCTTGGCGCAAGCATCATCAATCTTCTATCACCCGTGATATCTGGTTATGTACGCTTGGAAAAGATCGCTCTTTCCAGAAAGTAACCACTTTTGGCGGTGAGGATCGTAATCCTGTATGGGCCGCGGATGGGGCGTCTTTCTATTACCTAAGCGAGGAGAAAGGAAGCTTTAACATCTTCAAGAAGGATTTGGCAGGCAACAGCGAGAAACAAATCACGACGCATACCACCCATCCCGTGCGTTTCCTTACCTCCGATAATTCCGGGACTCTATGCTATAGTTACGACGGCGAGATCTATACCGTTAAGGAAGGCCAGAAACCTGCCAAGGTGAATATCCAGATCGTCGCGGATAAGATCGAGAACGACGTGATCCATCGTCTTCTGACCGATGGAGCTACGGATATCGCCGTCTCCCCGAATGGAAAAGAGGTAGCGTTTATCACTCGTGGCGATGTTTACGTAACTTCTATTGAATACGAGACGACTCGTCAAATCACGAACACGCCGCAACAAGAGCGCAATATAGATTTCAGTCCCGACGGACGTTCATTGGTATATTCCGCCGAACGGGAAGGAACATGGGGGATCTACGAAAGTAAACTTACACGTGACGAAGATAAGCAATTCACTTACGCCCCGGAATTGAAAGAGGAGCCTCTTGTAGTCTCCGGACAAACCTCGTTCCAACCCTTATACTCTCCGGATGGTAACGAGGTGGCTTTCCTTGAGAACCGCACCACCTTACGTGTTATCAACCGAAAGACCAAGCAGGTCCGCACCGTATTGGACGGGAAATACCTCTATTCGTATAGCGATGGAGACCAGCATTTCCAATGGTCGCCAGACAGCAAGTGGTTCTTGGTAGATTACATCTCCGTCGGAGGATGGAACAATACGGATATCGCCCTCGTGAAAGCGGACGGTAGCGGCGAGGTAACGAACCTGACGGAAAGCGGTTATTCGGATGGCGACGCGAAATGGGTATTAGACGGTAAGGCCATGATCTGGTCCTCCGACCGTGCCGGTTTCCGCAGCCACGGTAGCTGGGGTGCTGAGCGGGATGTGTACATCATGTTCTTCGACGGTGAGGCTTACGATAAATTCCGCCTCAGTAAAGAAGAACTGGCCTTGGTAGAAGCGGATGAAAACAAAGATAAGGACGAGGATAAGACATCCGATAAAGATTCCGATAAGAAAAAAGAGGATAAGGATAAGCCTGTAGCCCCCTTGAAGTTTGATTTGGAGAACCGCAAGGACCGGATTATTCGCCTGACCGCTAATTCATCCTCATTGGGAGACGCCGTACTCGCCCCGAAAGGAGATAAACTATATTATTGCGCCGCTTTCGAGAAAGGCTTTGATTTATGGGAACACGACTTGAAGGAAAAGTCCACTAAATTACTGCTCAAGAATGTCGGTCGAGGCACTCTATTCGCCGATAAGAAAGTAGAGAACCTCTATCTTACCGCCGGCGGTAAACTGAAAAAGATAGAGTTGAAGGATAGCAAGGAAAAACCGATCGCTTTCAAGGCCGAGTTCGCTTATCGTCCGGCAGAGGAGCGTGCTTATATCTTCCACCACGCTTGGCGTCAAGTCTTGGATAAGTTCTATGATCCGACACTCCGGGGCATGGATTGGAAAGGGTATGAGACCGCTTACGCCCGTTTCCTTCCGCATATCAACAACAATTTTGATTTCCAAGAGATGCTTTCCGAGCTATTGGGCGAGTTGAACGGCTCCCATACGGGCGCTCGTTACAATCCGGGACTAACCGGGCCGGAAACCGCCAGCTTAGGCGCTTTCTTCGATAACGCATACACGGGCGACGGATTGAAGATCGAGGAAATCATCGCCAAGGGCCCGCTGACATTGGCCGACAGCCAGATAAAGAAAGGCTGTATCATCGAGAAGATAGACGGAACACCGATAAAGAAAGACGCCGATTATTATCCACTGCTAAGCGGTAAAGTCGGTAAGAAAGTAATGCTTTCTGTCTATGATCCTACCAGCAAACAGCGTTTCGAGGAACAGGTAAAAGCGATCGGTAACGGAGAGCAATCGAACCTCCTTTATAAAAGATGGATCGAGAATTGCCAAGAAACCGTAGATAAATTATCGAACGGGCAAATCGGATATGTACATGTAAGAGGTATGAACAGCGAGAGTTTCCGCGAGGTCTATTCCGCCTTATTAGGCCGTTGCCGGAATAAGAAAGCCGTGATCGTGGATACCCGCCATAACGGAGGTGGCTGGTTGCATGATGATCTGGCTACCTTATTGAGCGGCAAGGAGTATCAGCGCTTCGAGCCTCGCGGACAATACATCGGTAGCGATCCTTACAATAAGTGGACCAAACCGTCCTGTGTCTTGATGTGCGAGGATAATTATTCGAACGCTCATGGTTTCCCTTGGGTTTATAAGACCTTAGGTATCGGCAAGCTGATCGGCGCCCCGGTTCCGGGAACCATGACAGCCGTATGGTGGGAAACGCAAATCGATCCGACCTTGGTGTTCGGTATCCCGCAAGTAGGCGTGAAAGATATGCAAGGCAATTATCTGGAAAACCAACAATTGCAACCGGATGTCGAGGTGTACAATACTCCCGAGGCGCAGCTCTCCGGCGAGGACACGCAATTAAAAAGAGCGGTAGAAGTGATGCTGCAAACTGTAAAATAGCTTTTCTAGGCCTCGGAAATGACTTTTCAACCTTGTAAAATGCCTTCCGAGGCCTCAGAAACGACTTTTCAACCTTGTAAAATGCCTTCCGAGGCCTCAGAAACGACTTTTCAACCTTGTAAAATGCCTTCCGAGGCCTCGGAAACGACTTTTCAACCTTGCAAAATGCTTTCCGAGACCTCGGAAATGACTTTTCAACCTTGCAAGGTGGTTTCCGAGATCTCGGAAGCCTCTTTCACTCACATCGAACAGAAGAAAGAAACGAAAAACGGAACTGTGAAGTCCACCAAGATTCCGTGAAAGATAGAGACAAAGACCAAATCCTTTCCACAATAACGGGTGATAATCGGCAATGTCGTATCCATCGTAGTAGCTCCTCCCGCGCAGATCGGAGATAGCCTTCCGAAATATCTAACGAACAACGGAGCGCCCAGCAAGGCGAATATCTCACGGATAATATTAGCGATCAAGGCGATCGTCCCTAACTCCGCCGCCAATTGCGCCCCCAGCGTCGGTTCTTTTAGCTCTGTTATCAAGATGGAGGATAATGAATAATAGGCGAAACCGCTTCCGACCGCCAAACAATCGAACACACTCCATTTGGTAAGAGCAAGGCTGATCAGGGCGGAGAAGCTCAACGTCCCGATAATAGTAGCCAGAGGCACCAATAAGAGTTTCGGCCGTATACTCGATAAAATATCTTTCAGTTTCTTATCGCTTCCTATGCTAATCCCTACTTGAAACATCAAGAGGTAAAGTACATAAACCGTTATATCATTCTCGATAATGACCCCGGGCAGATAACCGCTCCATCCCAGCAAGCACCCCAAGGCAAAGAAGCCCACGACGATCAAACTCCCTTTCATCCCCGGCTCCTTTCCTTAAAAAAGAAATGATAAACTCCCCACGCCGCCAAGACGCTACCCAACGTACCGGCCGAAGCAATCAACAAGGCTTGCCCGCCCAACGTCGTAAGATTATTCACGATAGACTCATTAGCCCCTACCGAAATTCCCAGCAGGAACAAAAGAAGAAGAATCGTATAAGAAATAGGCTTACCGATCTTTTGCAGCAATTCTACTTTACGAAAGAAATACCCGACGGCAATGCCGCAGAACATGATTCCGATTACTGTAAACATCCTTTTGTAGTTTTTGCCGCGAAGTTAACAGAAACTCACAGTACCACAAAGCGGTTACTTCTTCGTTTTCTTGAATTTCACGGGAATCTGCATACCTCCGGCGTCGGCCATTCCCTCTAACTTATTTCCTTTCTGGGTCATAGTTAAGTCTACAGGCGTTCCATCCACATAAAAAGAGCTGGTATAGGTATCTCCTTTCGCCTTGATATCATTTATCTCCAAGGTACTACCTTGTATATTCACTTTAGCGGTCAACTTGCCGTTCTCTTGCTTTATCTGAAAACTTCCATCTTGATATCCATACGGAGCGTCGGGGGCAGAGAAGGACCAATCGCCTACGAGCTTACTGAGATCTGCGGCTTTATCCTGTGCCGAGATCGTGATACAAAACAAAAGGCATAAAAGGGTGGTAAAGGCTTTCTTCATGTTCGTTCCCATAATCTTATGAATTAAATGAGTAATAGATTTAAATAACGTTCCAAATGTAGTGATTAATTTTCGATCTTCCGAGATATGTTCTAATATACGAGCATCAAATTCTTTCCCCAAAGGGGGTAATGCCTCGGCCTCATGAGATACGAACCAAGCCTTATAGGGTAATAAGTCGGGAGGTACCACCGCTGAGGAGAAAAACTGGCGTAATTCCCGCTCTTCCTCCACGGATGTGGCGCATTCCCAATATTTATCCAGCAACTTATTTATTCGTTGATAGTCCATACACGATCCATAAACAGATTACCTTACCGCATACCGCTCCATCCTTTCCTTATTTCCGGAATACGTTTCCCTCAATGCCAGATTACGCGCTACCATCATGCAATAGGAAGGTAAGTTCTCAATGACAATCCAGCTATCCCGGTCTTCCCAAACCTTAAGCAGGGCTTCCTGAACGATCTGCTCAGACTGCTCCACGTCTCCGGTAATCCGGAAAACAACCCGGAAAAGGTTATTCTTCAGCGGCAATATCTTTGTCGTAAATTCGTTTGTTCCCATACTTTTTTATCTATAAGACGAGCCAAGCCCGAAAAAGGTTGCAGATTTTAAAAGGAAATTTCCAATATTCCCCCAAAGCCATTATCTTTGTGACAGATGATTGATAATTCGCTTATTACAAACTAAATCAATAATAACAGTGAAAAGAACGATCTTATTTTTTCAGGCCGCTCTTGCCTGCCTGCTGGTAGGATGCAAGCAAGCGCCGGAGTCGCCGCGACTACAAGATGAGGTGAGGTATGTAGACCCATTCATCGGAACCGGGTTCCATGGACACACATTCCCCGGAGCTACCCGTCCGTACGCGATGGTACAACTAAGCCCGGATACCCATATCTTGGGATGGGACGCAAGTAGTGGTTACCATTATGATGATGACCATATCTACGGGTTCAGCCACACGCATCTTTCTGGTACGGGTATCGGCGATCTGGGTGACGTAGCTTTATTACCTTTCTCCGGTGGAGATTCCATCAAACCGGTAGCTACCTTCAAGAAAGACACTGAGAAAGCGACACCGGGGTATTATGCCGTACGCTTGGATAACTTTGGCATCAACGTGGAATTGACTTCTACGGATCGTGTAGGTTTCCACAAATATACATACGACAATCCCAAAGAACGTCGTGTCCTGCTTGACTTAGGGCATATCCTTCAACCGAACTGGGGACATAAGCTGATCGGTAACCAATATTTACTTGTAAACGACTCCACGGTGGAAGGAACCGTGAAGACACAAGGTTGGGCACATTTCCACTCCATGTCCTATCGGATTACTTTCTCGGAACCGATCGAGACCGTATACCAATACATCGGAGGGAAATTACGTAAAGACTCCTTGTTCTTACGCCTAAATACGGCAGAAGATTTGAAGTTCCATTACAAATTCGCTGAAAAGGCACAACCGCTTTATGTAAAAGTAGCCTTATCCGTAGTCGATCCGGAAGGCGCCGAGAAGAATCTCGAGGCAGAATTGCCCGGATGGGATTTCGATAAGACCCGTGAGGAATCAACGCATATTTGGAACGAGGCGTTAAACTTGATCCAGATCGAGGCAGATCCGAAAGTCATGGTCAATTTCTATACGGCGCTCTACCATACCATGATCGCCCCCTTCGCTTATCAAGACGTGGACGGGCGTTATTTGGGTATGGACAAGAAAGTGCATACCGCCGAACCGGGTTACGTAAATTATTCCGTATTCTCCTTGTGGGATACGTTCCGTGCGCTTCATCCGTTAATGACAATCATTAATCCGGACTTAGCGACTGATTGGGGTAAGGTACTCGTGCAAGGTTATAAAGAAGGAGGAATATTACCCAAATGGCCTTTAGCCTCTAGTTATACAGGTTGTATGGTAGGATATCCGGCCGTCTCGGTCCTCGCCGACCTTGTAGCGAAAGATTTAGCGGAAGGTGATATGAGCACGTGGGCGGAAGCCGGCGCACGTTCTTCCGTTTACCGTGAGGATCTTGCCGAGAAGTTCAGAGGAACCCGTGAGCTGGATCTGATCACGATGCATCCTTACTATAAGGAGAAATATGGTTTCGTCCCCGCCGATTCTGTTCCTGAATCCGTATCGTGGGGATTGGAGATGGCATACGAGGATTGGTGTATCTCCCAAATCGCCAAGAAGGCAGGTAATATAGAGTTGGCGAATGAGTATGCCAAGAAAGCCGAATACTACAAACGCTATTTAGATCCCGAGACGAAAATGATGCGTCCGGTAATGGGCGACGGTTCTTTCCGTACTCCATTCAACCCTCGCTATTCTTCGCATATGAAAAGCGACTATACCGAAGGGAATGCCTTCCAATGGAGTTTCTTCGCACCACATGATATGGATAACTTCATCGCCGCTATCGGTGGCAAGAAAGAGTTGGAAACACGTTTAGACACCCTGTTCACCACCTCTTCCCAGATTGACGGGGCGGAAGCCTCCGGAGATATTACCGGATTGATCGGCCAATACGCTCATGGAAACGAGCCGAGCCACCATATGGCCTATCTTTATAACTGGACAGATTCTCCATGGAAAGGGCAAGGGTATTTAGATTATATCATGCAGAATTTCTACACGAATGAACCGGATGGTATCATCGGTAATGAGGATTGCGGACAGATGTCTGCTTGGTATGTCATGAGCGCCCTAGGTTTCTATCAGGTAAGTCCGGGTATTCCGGTTTACACATTGGGCCGTCCGATGGTAAATAAGGCTTCTATGCACGTAAAAGGCGGTATTTTCGAGATCGTGGCGACCAACAATAGTCCCGCCAATAAATACGTTAAAGAAGTCAAGCTAAACGGTAAAGTCCTAGAGACTCCTTTCATCAGCCACTCCGATATCATAAATGGAGGTAAGCTTGAGTTTATCATGACCGATCAACCGGTAAAATAAATTCATATAAAGAAACATAAAAACAAAGGGCGAATCAGTACACTGGTTCGCCCTTTATCTTATATTTGCCCTCAAACGATTAAATTGAAAAGCTATGTTACTCACAACAACTAACACGATCGAAGGAAAAGAAATTACCCAGTACTTCGGAATCGTATCCGGTGAAACGATCATCGGAGCGAATGTATTCAAAGATTTCTTCGCAGGCATCCGGGATATTGTCGGAGGACGTGCAGGTTCTTACGAGAGTGTCTTACGCGAAGCGAAAGAAACGGCCTTGAAAGAAATGAGCGATCATGCGGCACGAATGGGCGCAAACGCTGTAATCGCCGTAGATCTAGATTATGAGACCGTAGGAGGAAGCGGAAGCATGCTGATGGTTACCGCCGCCGGGACAGCCGTACGCTACCAATAATCCCCAAAATGAAATACTTTGGAGCCGGATTAAGCGAATCACATAAAGAACTAAACCGCATTATCCGTAAACCGGAATTAATAGAGCAAACCAAGGAGCTCTTTCTTGAGATTCATGGAAAATTACACCTCTCTGTGGTGTCTGGTAATGAGAGAAACGAGGTCGATGAGCTAGTCGGAGATTTAAGAGAGGATGAATATGCCATTATGCCTACAGCGAAAGATGAAACCATCGCTTGGGTATTATGGCATATCAGCAGAATTGAGGATCTGACCATGAATATATTAGTTAACGGGGAAAAGCAGATCTTCAATGAAGACTGGCAAACCCGAATGAATTCCCCTATCAGAGACACAGGAAATGCCTTATCTGATAACCAGATTATTCAGCTAAGCAAAAGTCTACGTATTCAAGAACTCTTAGAATACAGGAATGAAGTAGGACGAAAAAGCAGAGAAATCATCCGAACCTTATCTCCCGATGATATACGTCGCAAAATCCCAACTCAAAGGATAAGCCGGATATTAGAAGAAGGTGGTATCACAAATCATGAAGATTCGATTTGGTTGCTTGATTTCTGGGCTAAAAAAGATATAGCTGGTATTTTATTAATGCCTCCTACCAGACATGTCATGTTACATCTAAATGACTGTTGTAAATGGAAGCTAGCAATAAGAGGCAGACATCATTGAAAATTAAACGGCTGGTGTATATACCAAAAAAAGGAGTCAACCCTTTCGGACTGACTCCTCTCTCTTCCGGCTTTCGCCTTTCTCAAGACGGCGGCTACCTACTCTTCCACTGTTACGCAGTACCATCGGCGTGACGAGGCTTAACT
>PPYF01064804.1_pt1 | contig 152845 bp, 122 predicted proteins | sample 1559871 | NCBI WGS metagenome assembly PPYF01 (sample SAMN08240021, study PRJNA423297) | Human gut metagenome, whole genome shotgun sequencing project. | reverse complement strand
TGTTGGACTCTTTCGCATTGTTTTACACATTTTTTATTGTTCATAAATGTGTCAACTTTTGCCAGGACAAGACATTTTGTGGAACGTCTGATATTTTGTGTGATAAGCCTTAGTTGTAAGCGTATTTATGTTTGCGATTTTATGATGCCTTTAATATCAATGCCAGACTATTTGTTTTCTTTTAAGTGAGGCACTCGGTAATTGTCATTCCGCGCTCCGACGCGGAATCCAGAAGACGCCAAGGATACTGATTTACGTTGGCCGCATACACTGGATTCCGCGTCGGAGCGCGGAATGACAATTACCGAGTGTCTCACTTGAAAACGATTGTTTATTATAAATAGGTAAAAATATACGCCCATAATTCTCGATGCACTGCCTTTTGTAAACCTCTTTGCTGTTAACCGCAAACTAAAAGCCCCTAAAAGCGGGGGCTGCTTTTAGAGGCTTGCATGTTGATGCGCCTGTAGCCTTGGCGCGTCAGGCGGTATGGGCCACGGCCTTTTCCAAAAGTTCGGGCAGTTGGAAGGTTGTTGCTTTAATCCGCGTGATTAGCTCCCGGCCTGCGGCTGTCGGTATGAAGTTCATCTGCCGCTTGTCTTTCTGCCCCACCTGACGGGTTATCAGGTCTTTTTCCTCGGCCGAACGGATTACTTTCGACGCGTTCGAGTGCGACAGTCCGAGTGCGTCGGCAAGCTCGCTCGATGTCATCCGGCCTTTGTCAAGCAGGGTGCAGAGAAGCATCCCCTCGTTAAGCGATATGCCGTAGGTCTTCGAGAACGAACTTTCAAACTCGGCTATGGCGCGGTACAGGTCGCGTATTTTGCATAAAGTGTTGTCCATCTTGCTTTTAAGTCTTATGGTGATGACGATGCGTTAATCCGTGCCGGGGCATCAGATGAAGAGGTTTACATTGGCCTTGTCTGCGCGTTCCATGTAGGTTGCCACGCCTCCTATGGTCACGCCGTCAAGCAGTTCTTCGCGGCTTACGCCCATCACGTCCATCGACATTTGGCAGGCGATGAACTCTACGCCCTGCTGCCGTGCCTGTTCGCGCAGTGTTTCAAGCGAGTCAACGCCCTTTTGCTTCATCAAGTAACGCATCATCCGGCTGCCGATGCCCAGCATGTTCATCTGCGACAGCTTCAGCTTCAGCGAGTTAGAGGGCAGCATCCAGCCGAACATCCGTCCGAAAATGTCTTTCTGTACGACGGGTTTATGCACTTTCTTGATGACGTTCAGTCCCCAGAACGTGAAGAATATCGACACTTTCTGGCCAGTGGCCGCCGCGCCGTTGGCAAGCACGAAGGTTGCAAGAGCTTTGTCAAGGTCGTCGCTGAACATGATGAATGTCTTGCCGCGGCCGCCCGTCGGGGCTGTCGCCGGGGTGGGGCAGGCGTTGCCTTTCTCAATAACCACCGTGTAGCGGCCTTTGTTCTCGCTCTTTCCGATGAGCTTGTTGCCTGTCGTGTTGCACCATGCGGACGCGTCGCGGGCAAATCCGGCGTCGGTAGCCGTCACCTCCACCCGTTGTCCCGGCGCGGCGTTGTCAATCGCCTGCTTCACTTTCATTATCGGTCCGGGGCATTGCAGTCCGCAGGCGTTAATCTTCAGCGTGTCCGTGCCGTTGCTGCCGCCTGCCGTCGGGGTGGCTTCGGTGTTTTGAGGGGAGGGCGGCGGAACCGTTGCCGTTGCCGCGGCGAATGTCTTGTAGCCTCCGGTAAGGTTGCGCACGTTGCTGTATCCGTGCCCTGTGAGTATGCGCAATGCAAGATAACCGCGCAGTCCGACGGCGCAGAACAGCACCACGGGCTTGTCCGTCGGTATCTCGTCAAGGCGGTTGCGCAGTTCGTCCACCGGGATGTTTACCGCTCCTGGTATCGTGCCGAACGAGTGCTCCTCGGCTGTGCGGACGTCAATCAGCGTCACATTGTCCTTTTCCGCCTGCAGTTCGCGCCATGTGATGACAGGCATCGCGCCGCTGATTATGTTGGAAGCGACGTAACCTGCGATGGCAATCGGGTCTTTGGCCGATGAGAAAGGCGGTGCGTATGTGTGCTCGGTCAGCGTCAGGTCATACACCGTTCCGCCGCGCTTGATTAGCTGCGCAATCTGGTCTATGCGCTTGTCAACGCCCTCATAGCCCACGCATTGCGCCCCGTAGAGCTTCCCCGTGGTAGGATGGAAGGTCAGTTTCAGCGTAAGCGGAAGTGCGTCGGGGTAATATCCGGCGTGCGATGACGCATGAGTCACCGAACTGCGGTAGTCCATTCCCATCTGCTTCAGGCGCTTGGCGGCCAGTCCGGTAGAGGCCACTGTGAGGTCGAACACTTTTGCGATGGACGTTCCTATCGCGCCTTCGTATTTCACGGTGTTGCCCAATGCCATGTTGTCGGCTACTATGCGGCCTTGCCGGTTGGCAGGGTTCGCAAGGTAGTTGAGCCACGGCTTGCCGGTAAGCGGATGCGGAAACTCGATTGCGTCGCCGACGGCGTAAACGTCCTTTGCCGATGTTTGCAGGTAAGAGTCAACCCAAATGCCGCCTGTTTCGCCGGTTTTTATGCCTGCGGCCTTGGCCAATGCCGTGGCCGGGCGTACTCCGATAGACAGCAGCACCATGTCGGCCGCGATGCTTTTGCCGCTTTTCAGGTGTGCCGTCAGGCCGTTTTCGTCGCGGCTGAAGCCGGTTACTCCTTCTTCAAGATACAGCGAAACGCCCTTGTCGGCAAGGTGTTGGTGGATTGGAGCAGCCATTGAATAATCTATTGGTGCCATCACCTGGTTGCCCATCTCGACAACAGATACCGCCACTCCGGCGTGGTGCAGGTTTTCCGCCATTTCCAAACCGATGAAGCCCGCGCCCACTACAACGGCGCGCCTTACCTGCTTTTCCGTGATGTAACGCTTTATGTTGTCGGTGTCTTCAACGTTGCGCAGCGTGAAGATATCGTCCAAATCAATGCCTTCCAATGGCGGACGAACCGGCGTTGAACCGGGCGACAGCAGGAGCTTGTCGTATGTCTCTTTGTATTCCGAGCCGTCGGCTCTTCGTATAAGCACGGTTTTCTTCTCAGTGTCTATTGCTGTAGCCTCGTTTTCCACACGCACGTCAATGCGGAAACGCCGTCCGAACGACTCCGGAGTCTGCAACAACAGCTTGCCGCGTTCTTCAATAATGCCGCCTATATAATAAGGTAATCCACAGTTGGCATACGATATGTACTTGCCCTTCTCCAACAAGATGATTTCCGACATCTCGTCAACTCTCCTCAATCGTGCAGCTGCGGTTGCTCCACCTGCCACGCCGCCAATAATCACATACTTCATAATATATTCCGGTTTGTGGTTTTCATTCATGCCGCAAAGTAAATAATAATTCTTCAAAGAGTATAATTTCCAATGGAAAATGTTTGCATAAGAATTGTTAAAGGTGCTGTTTTGCCGGAATAAGGATGTTTTTTGGTACAAAAAAACGAGGGCGCATCCGTAAAGATACGCCCTCGTTGTATAGTCATGTAATGAAATTACAGGTTCGGGTTGATTTCGTTCCATTTGGAGATTTCGGGCACGATGTTCAGAGTTACCAGCTCGTCGCGCATCTTGCAGAGGTGCTCGTAGCTTGCGTCAAGCTTCGCGTTCTCCTCAGCTGTGCCTTCGGGTACGGTGTAGTGAGCGCCGGTTGTGTCGAGAGTGGTGTTCATCGCCATCATGATGTGGTTGTACTTGTCTGTTGAAACGTAAGTTCCTACAGGGTACTTGAACGCCTCGCCGCCCATCACTGAACGTATCATCTCAACTGACAGGTAAGCCGGGCTTTGGAAAGAAGAACGTCCGCGCAGCTCGATAATCTTCGCACCGCCCTGTGTAACGTCTTTCTTCATCTGCTCCCACTCAGCCTCGGGGAACTCGTCTGTGCCGATGATGTCGGTCAGCTTGCGTCCGTCGATTGTAACGTGTGAGCCGAATACAGCCATCTGCTCGCCGTGTCCGCCGTATGTAGCGCATCCCTTAACCTCGCTCTGCATAACGTTGAACTTCTTTGCCAGCGCGCTCTGGAGGCGTGTAGAGTCAAGAGCTGCGAGTGTTGTAACCTGTGAAGGTTTCAAACCAGAGTACAGAAGAGTTACAAGACCGGTAAGGTCGGCCGGGTTGAAGATGATAACCACGTGCTTAACATCGGGGCAATACTCCTTTATGTTCTTGCCAAGTCCCTCTGCGATTTCGCAGTTTCCTTTCAACAGGTCTTCACGGGTCATGCCTGCCTTACGGGGAGCGCCACCTGAAGAGATGATGTATTTAGCGTTGGTGAACGCCTCTTTCGGGTCGGTTGTGGCAGTGATTTTCACGTCGCCGAAACCGCTCTGGCGCATTTCCTCTGCCACGCCTTCGGGTGAGAACACGTCATAGAGGCAGATGTCGTTAGTCAGACGCATTGTGAGGGCTGTCTGAACCATGTTTGAACCAATCATTCCGGCTGCGCCGACGATTGTAAGTTTTTCATTAGTCAAAAATTCCATAATAACCAATTTTTATATAATGTAAGACATTCTGTACTTAGTCAACAAGCTACGGGTCAACAAGTTGACAAGTGAAACTTGCCTCCGCCGGTTGTTTTCAGCGTAAGGCAAACGGCCTTGTCTGCCTGTTGCTTGTCTGCTCGTCCCTGAACTACGTGCAAAGTTAGGCAAAAAAGCTGAATATGTAGTATTTATTCTCCTTTTAGTTTGTTATTAAAATTAAAAAGACATATCTTTGTAATGTCCGTTTTACAACTTCAACCGCATAACCGTAAACCCTCACAGTCTTGCAAAGCCGCATAACCTCAAAACCTCACAACCGTAAGACCTTACAACCGTATAACCTTGACAACCGCATGACCCGATAACCTCACAACCGTAAAACCCCATAACCTCAAAACCGTATAACCACAAAAACCGCATAACCCAATAACCGTAAAACCCAATAACCCCAAACGATATGAACGAAACAATATGTAAACGAGTGGAAGCTCTGCGTGAAGTGATGCGCAGGGAGGGCATTAACGCCTTTATATTTCCAAGTACTGACCCCCACAACGGCGAGTATGTGCCGGCTCACTGGGAGGGCCGCAAGTGGATAAGCGGCTTCGACGGCTCCGCCGGAACAGCCGTTGTGACGATGGACGATGCCGCCCTGTGGACCGACTCGCGCTATTTCCTCGCCGCCGAAGAGCAGCTGCGCGGCACGGGCTTCAGCCTTATGAAGGAGCGCGTGGAGGGCACGCCGTCAGTCAGCCGGTGGCTCGGCATGAAGCTGTCGGCGGTGAAAAGTCCCGTAGTGGGTGTCGACGGAACGGTGAACGCGGCGGCTTCGGTTGAGGCTCTGATAGCCGAACTGCGAGCTGAAGGCGGCATTACCGTGCGCACCAACTTCGACCCGTTGGACATTATCTGGGCAAACCGTCCGCCTGTGCCAGCGGACAAGGCTGTAATCCATACCTTGGAGTATGCCGGGGAACCGTGTCACGAGAAACTGGCGCGCATCCGCCAGGCACTGAAAGAGCGTCATGCCTGTGGCATGTTGGCAGCCGCGCTCGACGACATAGCGTGGACTTTGAACCTGCGCGGCACCGACGTACACTGCAACCCGGTGTTCGTGTCGTACCTGCTCATCGAGCCTGAACGCGCGACCCTGTTCATTGACCGCGACAAACTGACGCCCGGCGTTGAGGCTTACCTCAAAGGCGAGGGAGTGGGTACGGCCGGATATGCCGACGTAAGCAAGGCTCTTGCCGCCTACGGGGAGTACAACATACTGATGGACGACGGCGAAATAAACTACAACCTGTTCAATGCCGCGCGCTGCCTGAAGGTTGTAGCGCCATCGCCGATACCTGCAATGAAGGCCGTTAAGAACAATGTAGAGATTGAAGGCTTCCGCAACGCCATGCTGCGCGACGGCGTCGCCCTCGTGAAGTTCATGCGCTGGCTGCGCCCGGCGGTTGAGGCCGGAGGGCAGACGGAGATGAGCGTCAGCGCAAGACTTGAAGAGCTGCGCGCCGCACAACCGCTGTACCGCGGCCTGTCGTTCGACACCATTGCGGCGTATCAGGAGCACGGAGCCATCGTTCACTATGAACCTACGCCCGCGACAGACGTCCCCCTGCGCCCCGAAGGTTTCCTGCTGCTCGACTCCGGCGCACAGTATCTTGACGGAACAACCGACATCACGCGCACCGTTGCCCTTGGCCCTGTCACCGACGAGCAGCGGCTTGTCTACACCCTCGTGCTAAAAGGCCACATCGGGCTTGAGCTGTGCCGCTTTCCGCGCGGAGCTTCCGGCACTCAGCTTGACGCCATCGCGCGCAAGGACTTGTGGCGTTACGGCCTTAACTACCTGCACGGAACGGGTCACGGCGTAGGCTCTTACCTCAACGTTCACGAAGGGCCGCACCAGATACGCATGGAATATAAGCCTGCGCCGCTCGTCGAGGGCATGACCGTTACCGACGAACCGGGCATCTATCTGCCGGGACTTTTCGGCGTGAGGACGGAAAACACACTGCTCATAGCACCTTACAAGGAGACGCAGTTCGGCCGTTTCCTCCAGTTCGAGCCGCTCACTCTCTGCCCGATTGACACCGAACCAATCATCCTCGACATGCTTGCCGCCGAGGAACGCGACTGGCTTAACGCTTACCACAAGACCGTTTACGACCGTCTTTCGCCGCATCTCGACGGTGAAGATCTCGCCTGGTTGGCAGCCGCCTGCGCCCCGGTTTGATGCTGTAAAACGCCGTTTGCAAGCCGCTTCACTGCTGCCTGCGTAACGCCTTGACATTCAATGTATTATAAAAGGCCGTCTTTTACACGCTAAAAGACGGCCTTTTAGCGTGTAAAACGTGGCATATTGGAACGCAAAAGATGACCTTTTGAATTAAGAATTAAGAGTTAAGAACCGAAGGTCAGCGTTAAACTAATTAAGAAAACATGCTTTGTTGGATGTTTGCAGGTGCTTTTGCAAGGCATATTTTCTTAACTCTTAATTAGCTTAACGCTGGCCTTCGGTTCTTGACTCTTAATTTATTTCCCAGCCTGTTGCTTCAACAAATCGCGTATTTCGGCGAGCAGCTGCTCCTCTTTGGTCGGCTCTGCCGGTTTCGCCTGCTCCGTTTCCTTCTTTGTCTCCTCGTTTTTCTTTATCATTTTGTTGACTGCCCGTAACATTATGAATACGCAGAGAGAGATGATGAGGAAGTCGAAAGTGGTCTGGATGAAGTTGCCGTAGTTGATAGTTGCAGGCTCAAGCTTCTCAATGCCCATGTCGATAGCCGGTAGTGTTACCTTCAGGTCGGTGAAGTTTACGCCGCCTATGAGCCATCCGATGGGCGGCATGATAAGGTCGTTGACGATTGAAGACACAATCTTTCCGAACGCGCCGCCGATGATTACACCGACGGCCATGTCAACAGCGTTGCCCTTTACGGCGAACTGTTTGAACTCGTTGATTCGTTTACCCATGTTGCTGATTGTTTAATGTAGGTTTGCACTTTCAAGCAAATATACTGACTTTTGTTGCATTTTGCAATATTTTGCATCTGTATTTAGGTTCTCTGCGCATAAAATCCGCATATCGGGGAAAAACAAATGTTATGGATTTGGTGCTATGGCGGTGTTTGCAGGTCGGCTTGCGGCATGGCCGTGCGTCGGGCGTTTGCCAGTTTTGTAAATATTGTGTGCTGCAAAACGAAAAAAACGCGTAATCTTTTGCAAATCAGAAAAAAACGCCGTAACTTTGCAGCCGCAAATAAAAGCATCTGTAAGAATATAAGTTTAACACATTAAAAATAAAAAGACAAAACATGATTATTGTACCTGTAAAAGATGGCGAGAACATCGAAAGAGCATTGAAGAAATTTAAGAGGAAATTCGAGAAAACGGGCGTTGTGAAGGAACTCCGTGCACGTCAGCAGTACACGAAGCCGTCAGTCTTGAAGCGCCTCAAGATGCAGCATGCCATTTACGTACAGAAGCTTAGGGCTGCCGAGGAATAATCATCCTCTTTCCCAAGCTTTGTCGTATCAAGAAAGATAAATACAAGTCGGCGACCCGTAGCGTTGCGGCCTGATGGCCGGAAAGGTACGTGTGTGTCGGTTTTTGATGTTGCTTTTGCGCATCCATGTGCATACACGCGCATGGATGCGCTTGTTTTTATGTGCGTGGCTTTTCCCGGTAGTGGCTTCGTTTCTATTTGCTTGCTTGTGTGGCTTTCGCTTTTTGCACGTTTGCTATTGCCGGACGTATGCTGGAACGAAAATGTGGGCGAAAAATTTGGTGGTTCGGTTTTAATTTCGTAAATTCGTTGCCGAAAACATACGGGAGACAACGTTCTTATGTTAGTGAAAGAATTTCTGAAATACCTGTGTTCTGAACGGAATTATTCCGAAAGAACTGTCGGGGAATACGGCGAAGACTTGCAAAAGTTCGAGTCGTTCTTCAAAGGTTTGGACGCTACGCTCACATGGGAAACTGTTGATTCCGATGTTATCCGTGACTGGATGGAGAGCATGATGGACGAAGGAAACGTTGCGACCTCGGTCAACAGGCGGCTGAGCGCTGTGCGTTCCTTTTATCGTTTTGCCTTGTCGCGTGGCTTTGTCGCCGCCGACCCGTCGTATGGCGTAAGGGGGCCGAAGAAGGAAAAGCCGCTGCCGCAGTTCGTGAAAGAGGCTGACATGGACAGGCTTCTTGACGAAAGCATGTGGAATATGGACAGATATGAGGATGTACGCGCGCGTACTATTATATCAGTGATATATGAGGCAGGCGTGAGAATTGCTGAACTTCTAAGCCTTGACGACGCGGCGGTGGATATGTCGGCGTGTCAGCTGAAGGTTACGGGTAAAGGCGACAAGCAGCGCATTGTCCCGTTCGGCTCTGAACTGCGCGACGTTCTTCTGACGTATATAAATATGCGCGATGCGGCGGTTGAAAGGAAGTCGCCAGCTTTCTTCCTCTCTTCCGGCGGCTTGCGGATGAACTATTACAGCGTACGCCGTGAGATAGCCAGGCGTCTTTCGTCCGTCTGCACTTTGAAAAAACGCAGTCCGCATGTGCTGAGGCATACTTTCGCTACGGCAATGCTTAACAACGGGGCTGGCATAGAGAGCGTGAAGAAGCTTTTAGGGCACAGCCGTCTCACTACGACGGAAGTGTACACGCATACCACATTTGAACAACTTAAGAAAGTATATGAATCGGCCCATCCGAGGGCTTGACCTTTAATAACCTTATAAAGCAAGGAGGTAACTATGGAAATTAGAATTCAATCAGTCAATTTTGACGCTACCGAGCAATTGAAAGCTTTTGTCGAGAAGAAAGTATCCAAGCTGGAAAAGTCTTTTGAGGATATTCAGACAGTGGAAGTCAGCCTGAAAGTTGTAAAGCCGGCCACGGCGCTTAACAAGGAAACAAGCCTGACGGTGATGGTTCCCGGCTCGCGTCTCTTCGTCGAGAAAGTGTGTGACACTTTCTTGCCTCTTTAGCTCAGTTGGCCAGAGCACGTGATTTGTAATCTCGGGGTCGTTGGTTCGAATCCGACAAGAGGCTCGACTGCGAAGAAAGGATAGTCTGAAAAACAACAAGGGTGGTTACCAGAGTGGCCAAATGGGGCAGACTGTAAATCTGCTGGCTTTCGCCTTCGGTGGTTCGAATCCATCACCACCCACTCAGTAGAAGTCTTTTGCGGAAATAGCTCAGTTGATAGAGCACTAGCCTTCCAAGCTGGGGGTCGCGGGTTTGAGTCCCGTTTTCCGCTCTCGCTGCTGTAATAGCTCAGTGGTAGAGCACTTCCTTGGTAAGGAAGAGGTCCCGAGTTCAAATCTCGGTTACAGCTCTACGACTTTATTATTGTGACTAACGAAGCAAAAATACACGATTATTCATTAAAATAACAAATAATTAAAGCTATGGCTAAAGAACATTTTGAACGTACCAAACCGCACGTTAACATTGGTACTATCGGTCACGTAGACCACGGTAAGACTACTCTGACTGCTGCCATTACGACAGTGCTCGCAAAGAAGGGTCTTTCTGAAGTTAAATCGTTCGATCAGATTGACAACGCTCCCGAGGAGAAAGAGCGTGGTATCACCATCAATACAGCACACGTGGAGTATGAGACTGCAACACGTCACTATGCACACGTTGACTGCCCGGGACACGCTGACTACGTGAAGAACATGGTTACTGGTGCGGCTCAGATGGACGGTGCCATCATCGTTGTTGCTGCAACAGACGGTCCTATGCCCCAGACACGTGAGCACGTGCTCCTCGCACGCCAGGTGAACGTTCCTCGCTTGGTCGTTTTCCTGAACAAGTGCGACATGGTAGAGGACGAGGAAATGCTCGAACTCGTTGAAATGGAAATGCGCGAGCTGCTCGACCAGTACGAGTATGACGGCGACAACACTCCTATCATCCGCGGTTCTGCACTCGGTGCTTTGAACGGTGTTGCAAAGTGGGAGGAGAAGATTATGGAGCTGATGGACGCAGTTGACAACTGGATTCCGCTGCCTCCGCGTGACCTTGACAAACCGTTCCTTATGCCGGTTGAGGACGTGTTCTCAATCACTGGCCGTGGAACTGTTGCTACTGGCCGTATCGAGACTGGCCGTGTAAAGGTTGGCGACGAAGTTGAACTGCTCGGCCTCGGTGAGGACAAGAAGTCTGTCGTTACAGGTGTTGAGATGTTCCGCAAGATACTTGACGAGGGTGAAGCTGGTGACAACGTAGGTCTGCTTCTCCGCGGTATTGACAAGAACGAAATCAAGCGTGGTATGGTGCTCTGCCATCCGGGACAGATTAAGCCTTACAAGAGGTTCAAGGCTCAGATTTACGTCCTGAAGAAAGAGGAGGGCGGCCGTCACACTCCGTTCGGAAACAAGTATCGTCCTCAGTTCTACCTCCGTACAATGGACTGCACGGGTGAGATTTCTCTGCCGGAAGGCGTAGAGATGGTAATGCCGGGTGACAACGTAACTATCACCGTTGACCTTATCTACGCTGTTGCATTGAACGTAGGTCTGCGCTTCGCAATCCGCGAGGGTGGCCGCACGGTAGGTGCTGGACAGATTACTGAAATCCTCGACTAATTTCAGAATTGGCGAAAAACCAAATATGGCTCTCGCCTTAAGGACGGGAGCCTATTTTTACGGGAATAGCTCAGTTGGTAGAGCACTGGTCTCCAAAACCAGGTGTCGGGAGTTCGAGCCTCTCTTCCCGTGCTAAAAAGAGATAATATGTTTAAGACTGTAACAAATTATTGCAAAGTTTGCTATGACGAACTTGTGCATAAAACGTCATGGCCTACACGGGCCGAACTTACTCACACCGCAATGGTTGTATTATCTGCTTCCTTGATCATTGCGATTGTGGTGTTCATTATGGATTCCGTGTTCAGGTTTGTCATGAGTACTGTTTATCCTTCCTAATTAATCCGTTAAGAGTAAATGGCAGAATCAGGTAAGAAATGGTATGTGTTGCGTGCCGTTAGCGGTAAGGAGGCTAAGGTGAAAGAATACATCGAGGCTGAACTTAAGCACAACGCAATGCTCTCCTCGTATGTTTCCCAGGTGCTTATTCCTATGGAGAAGCATGCAATGCTGCGTAATGGCAAGAGGGTGGTAAAGGAAAAAATCGCCCTTCCCGGTTACGTGCTTGTCGAGGCGGAGCTTAAGGGCGATGTCGCGCATACCTTGCGCTTTGTTCCTAACGTGTTAGGTTTCCTGGGTGGTTTGGATAATCCGACCCCGGTAAAGCAATCTGATGTAAACCGCATACTTGGCACGGCAGATGAGTCGGAGCTGGCAGAGGAGGTGAATATTCCTTTCAGCGTAGACGAGACTGTAAAGGTTACGGATGGACCGTTCAGCGGCTTCACGGGTGTCATCGAAGAGGTGAATTCCGAGAAGCACAAACTCAAGGTTATGGTAAAGATTTTCGGACGCAAGACGCCTCTGGAACTCGGTTTTATGCAAGTTGCAAAAGAATGACGCATTGTTACGGATGCGTGTGTTCTTTTATATCTACCAATTTTTAATTAACAAAGAAAATGGCTAAAGAAGTTGCTGGATTAATCAAATTACAGATTAAAGGTGGCGCTGCAAATCCCTCTCCTCCCGTAGGACCGGCTCTCGGTTCAAAGGGTATCAACATCATGGGATTCTGCAAGGAATTCAACGCCAGAACCCAGGATAAGGCTGGAAAAGTTCTTCCGGTCGTTATCACTTACTATGCTGACAAGTCATACAGCTTTGAAATCAAGACTCCTCCGGCAGCAGTTCAGCTTATGGAAGCTGCAAAGGTGAAAAGTGGCTCGGCAGAACCTAACCGTAAGAAGGTCGCTTCTGTTACGTGGGAACAGGTACGTGCCATTGCAGAGGATAAGATGGCTGACCTCAACTGTTTTACAGTAGAGGCTGCTATGAAGCTCGTTGCAGGAACAGCAAGAAGCATGGGTATCACTGTTAAAGGGGATTTCCCTGGTAAATAATTTATAACTTCAAGAAGATGAGTAAACTGACAAAAAATCAAAAATCAGTAGCTGATAAGGTTGAAGTAGGGAAAGCATACTCTTTGATGGAAGCTGCAGAACTTGTCAAGGAGATTACTACGACAAAGTTTGACGCTTCTCTTGATATCGATGTACGTTTGGGCGTTGACCCGCGTAAGGCCAACCAGATGGTTAGGGGCGTTGTTTCTCTTCCCAACGGTACAGGTAAGGTTACGCGAGTTTTGTGCCTTTGTACACCGGATGCTGAGGCTGCTGCAAAAGAAGCCGGCGCTGATTATGTTGGTCTTGACGAGTATATCGAAAAGATTAAAGGCGGATGGACAGATGTCGATGTTATCATCACAATGCCGTCGTGCATGGGTAAGATAGGCCCTCTCGGACGTGTTCTTGGTCCTCGCGGATTGATGCCTAACCCAAAGAGCGGCACTGTCACCATGGATGTTGCCAAAGCGGTTAAGGAGGTAAAGCAGGGTAAGATAGATTTCAAGGTTGATAAGACCGGTATCATCCACGCCTCAATAGGCAAGGTGTCTTTCTCTGCCGAGCAGATTTATCAGAATGCGAAAGAATTTATCGCTACTGTTATCAAGCTGAAGCCTGCTGCTGCTAAAGGTACGTATGTAAAGAGTATCTATATCTCAAGCACGATGAGTAAGGGTATCAAGATTGATCCGAAATCAGTTGAATAACTCTAAAAGTTTTGTAAGATGAGAAAAGAAGTAAAAGATACTATAGTTGTAGAACTCGGAGAGAAGCTGAAGGAATATCCTCATTTTTACCTTGTCGATGTGACAGGTCTGAATGCAGGGGCGACAAGTAAGCTTCGCCGCGAGTGCTTCAAGAACGAAATCAAGATGGTGGTGGTGAAGAACACTCTTCTCCACAAGGCTTTTGAAGCTTCGGATGTTGATTTCGAACCTTTGTATGCCTCTCTTAAGGGTAGTACAGCCGTGCTTTTCTGCAATACGGCAAACGTACCTGCAAAGCTGCTGAAGAACTATTTGAAGGAGGGAGTTCCCGCTTTGAAGGCTGCTTATGCAGAGGAAAGCATCTACGTGGGAGCTGACAAGCTTGAAGAACTTGCAGCACTCAAGAGCAAGAACGAGGTTATCGCAGAGATTGTCGCTTTGCTCCAGTCTCCGGCGAAGAATGTTGTTTCGGCTCTTCAGTCAGGCGCACATACCATCCATGGTGTGCTCAAGACATTGGGCGAGCGTCCTGAATAATTAAACATCCAACATTAACATTTAAAAACATTAAAAATTAGAATAAAATGGCAGATATCAAAGCTATTGCTGAAGAATTGGTAAATTTGACAGTTAAGGAAGTTAACGAGTTGGCAACAGTCCTGAAGGACGAGTATGGAATTGAGCCTGCTGCTGCAGCTGTTGCTGTTGCTGCTGGTCCTGCTGCTGGCGGTGCAGCTGCTGAGGCTGAGGAGAAGACATCTTTCGATGTTGTCCTCGCTGAGGTTGGTGGCGCTAAGCTGCAGGTTGTAAAGGCTGTTAAGGAAGCTTGCGGTCTTGGCTTGAAGGAAGCTAAGGACCTCGTAGACGGTGCTCCTTCTACTTTGAAGGAAGGTCTGTCTAAGGACGAGGCTGAGAACCTGAAGAAGGCTATCGAAGAGGCTGGCGCTAAGGTTGAGCTTAAATAATTTAAGCTTCCAAAATATAATGGGTTAAGATTCTCCCAGTCGGAGAGTCTTAACCTTTTTGTGTCTTTTGTGATGCAGTCATCCACCACTGTGTTTGCAGTTATTTGGAAAGTGTGTGCTACTTCGCATTGCGCTGATTTTTGAAAGGTGGTATTTATAACGGTAACATAAATCTGTAATGGCTTCAAAAATTGTTGATAACAGAGTAAACTTTGCCAGCGTGAAAAATCCGATGCCTTATCCGGATTTTCTCGATGTGCAACTAAAGTCTTTCAGGGATTTCTTGCAGTTGGATACTCCGCCGGAAGAACGTAAGAACGATGGCTTGTATAGGGTATTCGCGGAGAACTTCCCCATCACCGATACGAGAAACAATTTCGTTCTTGAGTTCTTGGATTACTATATCGACCCGCCGCGTTATACGATAGACGAGTGTCTTGAGCGTGGGTTGACGTACAGCGTTCCCCTCAAGGCTAAAATGAAGCTGTACTGTACAGACCCTGACCATGAAGATTTCGGCACATTCATTCAGGATGTCTTCCTGGGTACGATTCCTTACATGACTGACAACGGCACGTTTATCATAAACGGTGCCGAGCGTGTGGTTGTTTCACAGCTGCATAGGTCGCCAGGCGTATTTTTCGGGCAGGGCGTACATGCCAATGGTACAGTGCTTTATTCAGCTCGTATTATCCCGTTCAAGGGTTCTTGGATAGAGTTTGCCACTGACATCAACAATGTGATGTATGCTTACATCGACCGAAAAAAGAAGTTGCCGGTAACGACTTTGTTGAGGGCCATTGGTTTTGAGACCGACAAGGATATTCTTCAGATTTTTGATTTGGCTGAAGAAATCAAGGTTTCCAAGAAAAGCATGAAGGAAGCCATCGGCCGCAGACTGGCTGCGAGGGTTCTTAAGAGTTGGAATGAGGACTTCGTTGACGAGGATACGGGTGAAGTTGTTTCAATCGAACGCAATGAGGTTATCATGGAGCGTGAGACGGAAATCACGAAAGACAACATTGATGACATCATTGACAGTGGTGCTTCTACCATATTGTTGCACAAGGATGCCGATGCTGCAAGCAAGTATTCGATAATATTCAATACTTTGCAGAAAGACCCGAGCAATTCGGAGAAGGAGGCTGTACTTTATATTTACCGCCAGTTGCGCAATGCCGACCCGGCCGATGATGCAAGTGCGAGGGAAGTCATACAAAACCTGTTTTTCTCTGACAAACGCTATGACCTCGGAACTGTAGGCCGTTACCGTATAAACAAAAAACTTGGTTTGGACACGGATATGGATGTCCGTATCTTGACCAAAGAAGACATAATCGAAATCATCAAATATCTCATACAGTTGGTAAACTCCAATGCCACTGTAGATGATATCGACCACTTGAGCAACCGTCGTGTGCGCACCGTTGGCGAGCAGCTCAGCAACCAGTTCTCCATCGGTTTGGCGCGTATGAGCCGTACCATCCGTGAACGTATGAACGTTCGTGACAATGAGGTGTTCACACCGACTGATTTGATTAACGCTAAGACAATTTCGAGCGTAATCAATTCGTTCTTCGGAACAAACCCACTGTCACAGTTCATGGACCAGACCAACCCGCTTGCAGAGGTTACACACAAGCGCCGTTTGTCAGCCCTTGGTCCTGGCGGTCTGTCACGCGAGCGTGCCGGATTTGAGGTTCGTGACGTGCACTATACCCACTACGGCCGCCTTTGCCCGATTGAAAGTCCTGAAGGCCCGAACATCGGACTTATTTCGTCACTTTGCGTATATGCGAAGATTAACGACCTTGGCTTTATCGAGACGCCTTACCGTAAGGTTAAGGACGGAGTGGTAGACTTGGATAACGACCATATCGTTTATCTCACGGCAGAAGAAGAGGAAGACCACATCATAGGGCAGGGCAATGCACCGCTTAATGATGACGGAACATTTATCCGTGAAGTCGTGAAGTGCCGTCAGGACGCCGATTTCCCCGTTGTTCCGCCGTCGGAAGTCGACCTTATGGACGTTTCTCCGCAGCAGATTGCTTCGATTGCTGCAGGTCTCATTCCGTTCTTGGAGCATGATGACGCCCACCGTGCGTTGATGGGTAGCAACATGATGCGCCAGGCCGTTCCGTTGCTTCATAATGAGGCTCCTATCGTGGGTACGGGTATCGAGCGTCAGGTATGTGTTGACTCACGTACCATGATTACAGCCGAAGGCGACGGTGTCATCGAATACGTTGACGCTACAACAATACGAATACTTTATGACCGTACGGAGGATGAGGAATTTGTAAGCTTTGAGCCTGCTCTGAAAGAGTATAGGATTCCCAAGTTCCGCCGTACGAACCAGAATATGACAATCGACCTCCGTCCTATCTGCGACAAGGGACAGAGAGTCAAGAAAGGCGACATCCTCACAGAAGGCTATGCTACCGAGAATGGCGAACTTGCCCTCGGACGCAACCTCCTCGTTGCTTATATGCCTTGGAAGGGATACAACTATGAGGACGCTATCGTGCTTAACGAGCGTGTTGTACGTGAAGACATCCTTACTTCCGTACACGTTGACGAGTATTCGCTTGATGTCCGTGAGACCAAGCGAGGCATGGAAGAGTTTACAAGCGACATCCCGAACGTCAGCGAGGAAGCTACCAAAGACCTTGACGACAACGGAATCATCCGCGTCGGGGCGCGTGTAGAGCCGGGCGATATTCTTATTGGTAAGATTTCGCCGAAGGGAGAGAGCGACCCGTCGCCCGAGGAGAAACTGCTCCGTGCTATCTTTGGCGACAAGGCCGGCGACGTAAAGGATTCTTCATTGAAGGCCAATCCGTCACTTACAGGCGTTGTCATTGACAAAAAACTGTTCTCGCGTGCAGTCAAGACACGTGCTTCCAAGCAGCAGGACAAGGTTGTGTTGGCTAAGATTGATGAGGAATATGCAGCCAAGATAGAGGACTTGAAAGACATCCTTGTTGACAAGCTGCTCACCCTTACAGACGGTAAGACTTCTATGGGTATAAAGGATTATACCGGGGCGGAAATCATTACCAAGGGTAGCAAGTTCACCATGGCGCAACTCATGAACCTTGAGTATGACGGCATACAGTCTAATAACTGGACCGAGGACGAGCATACGAATGAGCTTATCCAGAAGCTCATAATGAACTTCATAAAGAAGTACAAGTTGCTTGATGCAGAGCTGAAGCGCCGTAAGTTCGCCATAACCATCGGCGACGAACTGCCCTCAGGCATTCTCCAGATGGCCAAGGTCTACGTTGCGAAGAAGCGTAAGATTGGAGTAGGCGACAAACTGGCCGGACGCCACGGTAACAAGGGTATCGTGTCGAAGGTGGTACGTCAGGAAGACATGCCTTTCCTGGAAGACGGACGCCCCGTCGACCTTGTGCTCAACCCTCTGGGTGTGCCTTCGCGTATGAACCTCGGACAGATTTTCGAGGCCATTCTCGGTGCCGCAGGAAAGCGTCTCGGCGTTAAGTTCGCAACTCCGATTTTCGACGGTGCGAAGCTTGACGACTTGCAGGAATGGACCGACAAGGCCGGCCTACCGCGTCTTTGCTCAACCCATCTTTACGACGGTGAGACAGGCGAGCAGTTCGACCAGCCTGCAACGGTCGGCATAACCTACTTCCTCAAGCTCGGCCACATGGTTGAGGACAAGATGCACGCCCGCAGCATCGGCCCGTACTCGCTTATCACTCAGCAGCCTTTGGGCGGTAAGGCGCAGTTTGGTGGCCAGCGTTTCGGAGAGATGGAGGTCTGGGCTTTGGAGGCATTCGGTGCGAGCCATGTGCTTCAGGAGATACTTACAATCAAGTCAGACGACGTTGTAGGCCGTTCAAAGGCTTACGAGGCTATAGTAAAGGGCGAGCCTATGCCTACGCCGGGAATACCCGAGTCGCTCAACGTGCTTCTGCACGAGCTTCGCGGTCTCGGTTTGAGCATAACCCTCGATTGATAACAGAACCTCTTTACATAACAAACACATTTTTGACAATATGGCTTTCAAGAAAGATACAAAGATAAAGAGCAATTTTACGAAGATTACCATCAGCCTCGCGTCGCCTGAGGAAATCCTCGAAAATTCTTATGGTGAGGTGACAAAGCCCGAAACCATAAACTACCGCACTTACAAGCCTGAGCGTGACGGACTGTTCTGTGAACGCATTTTCGGTCCGACCAAGGATTACGAGTGCGCCTGCGGAAAGTACAAGCGCATCAGATATAAAGGTATTGTCTGCGACCGTTGTGGCGTAGAGGTTACAGAGAAGAAGGTACGTCGCGAGCGCACGGGACATATCGAGCTTGTTGTGCCTGTAGCACACATCTGGTATTTCCGTTCCTTGCCGAACAAGATTGGTTATCTTCTCGGACTTCCTACAAAGAAGCTCGATGCAGTCATCTATTACGAGAAGTACATCGTTGTGCAGCCTGGCGTTATGGAAGGCAAGAAAGACGCTGAGGGCATGGAGGTCAACGGTTCGCACAAGATGGACTTGCTGACCGAAGACGAGTATATCGACATCATGGACAACCTGCCTGACGGCAACGAGTATCTCGATGACAGCGACCCCAACAAGTTCATTGCCAAGATGGGTGCCGAGGCTATTTACGACCTGCTTGTGAACATCGACCTCGACTCCTTGTCTTACGAACTGCGCGACCGTGCCAACAGCGACTCTTCACAGCAGCGCAAGACAGAGGCATTGAAGCGCCTGCAGGTTGTGGAGGCGTTCCGTGCGAGCCGCAACATAAACAAGCCGGAGTGGATGATTATGAAAATCATTCCTGTAACTCCGCCTGAGCTTCGTCCCCTTGTTCCGCTTGACGGCGGACGCTTCGCCACGTCAGACCTAAACGACCTTTACCGTCGTGTCATCATACGTAACAACCGCCTTAAGAGGCTCATGGAAATCAAGGCTCCCGAAGTCATACTGCGCAACGAGAAGCGTATGTTGCAGGAAGCCGTTGACAGTCTCTTTGACAACTCGCGTAAGAGCAGCGCGGTGAAGAGCGAGTCAAACCGTCCGTTGAAGTCGTTGTCTGACTCGTTGAAGGGAAAGCAGGGACGCTTCCGTCAGAACCTTCTCGGTAAGCGTGTCGACTATTCAGCGCGTTCGGTTATCGTCGTAGGTCCGGAGCTTAAGATGGGCGAGTGTGGTCTGCCTAAGCTGATGGCAGCCGAACTTTACAAGCCGTTCATCATCCGCAAGCTCATCGAGCGCGGCATTGTCAAGACCGTAAAGAGCGCGAAGAAGATTGTAGACCGCCGCGAGCCGGTAATCTGGGACATCCTTGAGAACGTTATGAAGGGACACCCTGTATTGCTCAACCGTGCCCCGACGCTTCACCGTCTCGGTATTCAGGCATTCCAGCCGAAGCTTATCGAAGGCAAGGCCATCCAGCTTCACCCGTTGGCATGTACGGCGTTCAACGCCGACTTCGACGGCGACCAGATGGCGGTTCACCTTCCGTTGAGCAACGAGGCTGTGCTTGAAGCGCAAATCCTGATGCTCCAGAGCCACAACATCCTCAACCCTGCCAACGGCGCACCTATTACAGTGCCGTCGCAGGACATGGTGCTCGGACTTTACTATATAACCAAGCTCCGTCCGGGCGCTAAGGGTGAAGGTCTTACTTTCTACGGCCCTGAAGAAGCAATCATCGCCCATAACGAGGGCAAGTGTGATTTGCACGCTCCTGTAAAGGTTGTGGTGAAAGATGTTGACAAGGACGGGAACTATTACAGCCACATGGTTGAGACTTCCGTTGGCCGTGTCATCGTCAACGGCATCATACCCGAGGAGGTTGGCTTCGTCAACAAAATCATATCAAAGAAGAGCTTGCGCGACATCATCGCCGACGTAATCAAGAATGTAGGTTTTGCACGTGCCTGCGAGTTCCTTGACGGTATCAAGAACCTTGGTTACCGCATGGCTTACCTCGCCGGACTCTCGTTCAACCTTGACGACATCATCATACCTAAGGAGAAAGCCGAGCTTGTGGAAAAAGGTAACGAGGAAGTACGCCAGATTACCGACAACTACAACATGGGCTTCATCACCGACAACGAGCGTTACAACCAGGTTATCGACGCATGGACGCACGTCAACAACGAGCTTGGCGACGTCTTGATGAAAGAGATGACCGAGGCCGATCAGGGCTTCAACGCCGTTTACATGATGCTTGACTCCGGTGCCCGTGGTTCTAAGGACCAGATTCGCCAGTTGGCCGGTATGCGTGGACTTATGGCAAAGCCGCAGAAAGCAGTTGCCGAGGGCGCGCAAATCATTGAGAACCCTATTCTGTCGAACTTCAAGGAGGGTATGAGCGTGCTTGAGTACTTCATCTCTACCCACGGTGCCCGTAAGGGCCTTGCCGACACCGCGATGAAGACCGCCGACGCAGGTTACCTTACCCGCCGTCTTGTCGACGTTTCGCATGATGTCATCATCACCGAGGAAGACTGCGGCACGCTGCGCGGACTTGTCTGCACGGCGTTGAAGAACGGCGACGAGGTTATCTCGTCCCTCTACGAGCGTATCCTCGGCCGTGTGTCTGTGCATGACATAATCCATCCTACCACAGGAGAGCTTATTGTGGCTGCCGGTGAGGAGATTACCGAGCCTGTAGCTCAGATAATAGAGGAAAGCCCAATTGAGAGTGTAGAAATCCGCTCCGTGCTCACTTGCGAGAGCAAGAAGGGTGTCTGCATGAAGTGTTACGGACGCAACCTTGCCACAAGCCGCATGGTGCAGAAGGGCGAGGCTGTGGGTGTCATCGCGGCTCAGGCCATCGGCGAGCCGGGTACGCAGCTTACGCTCCGTACATTCCACGCCGGAGGTGTGGCTGCCAATGCCGCCGCCAATGCTTCTATCGTTGCGAAGAACGACAGCCGCATCGAGTTCGACGAGCTTCGTACCGTTCCGTTCGAGGAAGAAGGCGACAACGGCCCCGTAGCTTGCGAGATGGTTGTAAGCCGTCTGGCCGAAATCCGTTTCGTCGACCCGAACACAAACATCGTCCTCTCTACGCTCAACGTACCTTACGGCAGCTCGCTCTACTTCAAGGGCGGTTCTGTAGTGAAGAAGGGCGACACCATAGCCCGTTGGGACCCGTTCAACGCCGTAATCGTTACCGAATACGCCGGAACGCTTAAGTTCCGCGATGTCATCGACGGCGTTACGTTCCATTCGGAGACCGACGATACTACCGGACTTACCGAGAAAATCATCACCGAGTCTAAGGATAAGAGCAAGGTGCCTACCTGCGACGTTCTCGACGCTAACGGCGATGTTGTCGGCACATACATCTTCCCCGTGGGCGGCCACGTAGTTGTTGAGGACGGACAGAAAGTAAAGACTGGTACAACCCTTGTCAAGATACCGCGTACAGTCGGTAAGGCCGGCGACATCACCGGAGGTCTTCCCCGTGTCACCGAGCTGTTCGAGGCGCGTAACCCGTCAAATCCCGCCGTTGTCAGCGAAATCGACGGTGAGGTTACAATGGGCAAGGTTAAGCGTGGTAACCGTGAAATCATCGTCACGTCGAAGACCGGCGAGCAGCGCAAGTATCTCGTGTCGCTGTCGAAGCAAATCCTTGTGCAGGAGCACGACGCAGTGCGTGCCGGCACGCCTCTGTCTGACGGTGTAATCACGCCTAACGACATCCTCGCCATCAAAGGCCCTACCGCCGTTCAGGAGTATATCGTCAACGAGGTGCAGGACGTTTACCGTCTGCAAGGTGTGAAAATCAACGACAAGCACTTCGAGATTATCGTGCGCCAGATGATGCGCAAGGTGCAAATCAACGACCCGGGCGACACGACCTTCCTCGAGCAGGAAATCGTCGACAAGCTCGACTTCGCCGAGGAGAACGACCGCATCTGGGGCAAGAAGGTTGTCGTTGACGCCGGTGACAGCGAGACGCTCAAACCCGGACAGATTGTCACAGCGCGCAAGCTGCGCGACGAGAACTCTACGCTGAAGCGCCGCGACCTCCGTACCGTTCAGGTGCGTGATGCCGTGCCCGCAACGTCTACCCAGATACTTCAGGGTATCACGCGCGCCGCTCTCCAGACAAAGAGCTTCATGTCGGCCGCTTCGTTCCAGGAGACGACCAAGGTGCTCAACGAGGCTGCCATCCGCGGTAAGGTTGACTATCTCGAGGGAATGAAGGAGAACGTCATCTGCGGCCACCTCATCCCGGCCGGAACCGGTCTGCGCGAGTTCGACAAAATCATCGTCGGTTCGCGTGAGGACTACGACCGCATAGAGGCTAACCGCAAGAACGTAATCGACTACAGCGAGAAAGAAAAGGTAGAGGCTGAATAAGCCGATCTTGTCTGAATATAATAAAATGTGGGCGTACCGAGAAAACCGGTGCGCCCACATTTTTATGGTTTCAATGCTTATCCCATAACCTCACAATCGCGTATCGGCGGATTTGCAATCCGCCGCATGCACAATAGCGGATTTGTAATCCGATAAAGTTTAGGTATATTATTTTCTGTGGATTACAAATCCACAATCTTATAAGTGCGGATTGCAAATCCGCACGGACGCTACCCAAACCCCACAATCCCATAACCCCATACAACTAACGGCATTTTAGCCGCCAAAAGACGGTCTTTTGCATTGCAAAACATGCTCTTTGGGGCAGTAATAGATGCTCTTTTGCATTTCGCTTTGACATTTCCCGTGTACCTGTTCGCTTTTATGCCTATGTTTGATACAAACAAAGGCGGTGCGGAAGCATTGTTCCGCACCGCCTTTTTCATAGCATTGTGTTAGTTGAGATTTGAATTTATTATTTATTCGTAAAAGCTGAACGTCGTAGGCTCGCCGCTGCTGTCGTCGCTTAGCAACAGACTGTTGTCAGTCCAGATGAAATTTACTGTTGTTCCGCTATTCGATGTTTCCGTTTCAGGCAGGTTTTTGGGAGCTTTGCCCAGCAGGCCGGCGTAGTACAGGCACTGCACTTCGTCAATGTCTACGGAATACACCTTGTAGTAGAGCAGCAGGCAGTTTGAGTTCGGCTGGTTGCCGTAGGTATAGCTGTATGTGTATTCGTTGCCGCTGTCCGAGAGCCAGTGTACCTTTGTCAGGTCGCCGTCAGTCCATGTCAGGTCGTACAGGCGGCCGTTGCGGTCGTCGCTCATGGCCGTGAGGTGTCCGTCGGCATCGTATTCAAAGGTCTTTGTATATACGTTGTCGCCGTATTGGTCATGGCTTGTCTGTACTACTTTCTCGGCGAAACCTTGCTCGTTGAGCGTTATGTCAAATTCGTCGTCGCCGTCGCCTGTCATGGTTACATATACGTCAGGCCCTTCCGCGCCTGTCGCGTAGTTGTAGTGGAAGGTGGTGGTTTCGTCGTCGTTTACAATCTTCGTCAGGTAGCCGTTCTCGTAGAAGAACTGGTCGTCGCCCATCTGTTTGAGCAGTTTGCCGGTGAATACGTTGGCGAGCGGCGACTGGTCTTCAGGCAGATCGATGCCGGGTGTGTCTGGAGTTTCTGGAGCGTTTGCGGCCACGAGGTAAGTCCACGACTCGTCGCGTCCCTCTTCGTCCTCCCACTTGTCATGCACAACGGCTCTGTTGCCGTCGAAGGTTATCGTGGCGTAGTCGCCCGTCCACTCGCCGTCCCAAGCGTAGTAAAGTTGGCCCGCGCCGCGGTCTTTCCATTTCCATTCGGCCATTTCGATGGTGCCGTCGAGGCGCGTTATGAGGTACGTGCCCGACTTTGAGAACATCACCTCTTTGCCCATGTCGCTGCCGAACTCGCCCGGGTTCTCCGGCGTTACGGTTACGTCGCTCTCCTCGCCGGTATTCTTGTCAAAGTATTTGTCGCGTATTTTCTCTACCTTCCACGTGCGGCACAGGGCGTTGGTTATGTTGTCGTCGCCCATCGTCGGGGCTTTCTCTGCGGTGTAGCTTGTCGTCGTGCCGTTTGTAGTCACCTCGATGCCTGTCACCTCGCCGCCGGTGGTCTCCAACTTGATTGTGCCGAAGCCGTCGAGTGCGTACTCGTTCTCGCCCGTCTCGGTGAATGTGCCGTAGATTATTCCGCCGTACTCCGTCGAACGAGTCGTTGCGCCGCTCTTTGCCAACATCGATTTCCTTGTTCTCGCGCCGGCCTGTGCCGTCATGCTGTATCCGCCGTAGCTGCGCGTCACGATGTAGTTGCCGCTCGCGCCAAGCTCTATGCTCTCGTATGGCGACGAGGCCGACGTGATTTCATACTTTCCGCTTACGCTTTCGTAGGGCGGTTTGGGCAAGTCGATGTTGCCTGTTCCGCCTTCATTGTCGTCGCTGCAGGATACAAATCCGATGGCCGTGCATACCAGCATTAAGGCCATGACTAATAAATAACTTCTTTTCATCTTGTTGTGTTTTTTATTGGTTGTTAAGCGTAAATCCGGGATTGGATGAACGGGACGGATATTGCAAGCGGCACGCCCGATGGCTATGTGCATGAGGATATTGTCCCGGACTCACATGAGTCCGGGTGTAAAGCCTGTGTGTATGCGCGTGTCGTGGCCGGCGCGTCAGGCCGGATAATGATGATATCTGTCTTGGCATAGAACAATTATCATGGCAAGCGCCAACAGGCTGGCTTGCCGTTGTTAATCATTCCTGCAAGACGGGACGCAGTAAATAAAAATGGTTTAATCGTTGTGAGGGGAGAAGAGCCGTCCCATTACTTTCAGCCGTTTAGAAGCTTTTGGCTTCAGCCGAATTGCCAAGGTAATGTAATCTCCCTATCAGAAAACTCTGATTTGCGCTGCAAAAGTATTAAATATTTCGCGAATATTTATCGGATGAGTGGTAAAAAATATTAATTTGCGGTTGTGGGGTTATGCGGTTATATGGTGTAAGGTTTTAATGTTTACCTCATAACCGTATAACCCTATAACCCTATAACCCTATAACCTCACAACCTCATAACCGTATAACCTCATAACCTCAAACATTGTGTTGGCATTGACATAATAAGAGCCGTCCAAACAACCCGTTTGGACGGCTCTTGCGTTTTGCCTTGACGGCGAAAGTGTCTTGTTTTGACGGTGTAAAGGCTTTTCACCTTTCCATCACCTTTTTACTTTTTAATGAATTTCTTGCCGTCGCGTATGTATATGCCCGGAGCAAGCGGCTCTTTCACCTCCATGCCTTGCAGGTTGTATATGCGGCCGTTGCCCGGCTTCTCCTCTGTGGTTACTTCGTTGATGCCTGCCGGGGTGTCGGGGTACAGTGTGATAATCCATACAACTTGGCCGTCACCTCCTACGCGGAAGCGCAGGCTCTCGGTGGTTGGTTCGGCTAAGGTTATACTGTGTGTGACTGCATTTTGGCCGCTGTCACGTGCGGGGAAGGTGTAGTCTGTATTGGAAAAGCTTTGGTTGCCGAGGTCTGATAAGTATGAGGTTTGTCCGTCACCATTGCTGTAGCCCGTAATGCTCAAACGTGCAATCTCAATGCCGTTAGGAATGTTTATCGTATAGTCGCGGTTGCGTGAGAACTTGATGCCTGATATGCCACAGTCGTTGCCCGTAGAGTAATTTCCTGATTCCGGCGTTATGCTGAAGCCGTTGGTGAACAGCCAGTCTCCGTTCTCGTCCGTATAGTCGTATGTTATCGGTGACAGTTCGTATTCAGTTGCCACGGGGTCGTCGCCAACGTAGCGGTCGATGCCCATCACTTCGCCTCCTTCAAGCTGGCCTTCGGTAATGTCGGCCACAAGGCTGTTGAGGTAGTTCTCAAGGTTGGTGTAGCCGTTGTCGCCGGTTTCTGTGCCGTCGGCAGCGTTGTTCGGGTCAAGGCCGTTCTCCGTCTCCCATGCGTCAGGCATGCCGTCGCCGTCAGTGTCGGTAGCCACTGTGCCCGGTGTATATGTCAGCTCAGGCCATGCGCTCCAGTCGGCAGGAGCGTCGTCCGGTCGGTTGTCCTCCTGCGAGTTTATCATGCCGGGGTTGTTGTCGCGGTGTCTGCCGTCATCTTCATATCCGTCGCCGGTATATGTGGCCAGTCCTTTTTCGGTTTCGTTGATAATGAATTCGTCGTAAGAGTCCCTAACCTTGCTGCATCCGGCGTATGACAGTACACGGGCGTAGGCGTCGGCGGCAGAGTGGGTCGTTACATGTACGAACTCTATCGGTTCGTCGATACGCATCGTGTCGCGTGTAGCCTGTGTAAAGGTGTTGTCGTTGTCGGAACTGCTGATTTGGTTATACACGCCGTATGTCCAGTTGTCGTTTGTAACGTCGTCATACTTCGTGTTCACGTTGCCGTCGATGTAGAACTTGCCCCATACGTGCAGCGTCGGCGCGTAGTCGGGATAGTTTTGTATGTATTCGTTGGTGCGCACCCCGATGCCTGCTATGCGGCGTTGTATCGTCGTGCTGCGCTTTTCCGTGCCGGGGCCTGGCTTGTAGTAGTTGTTCACTATGTTCACGTTCATGGCCTCGCCGCCGTAGCATCCGTTGCCGGCCCAGTTGTAGAACACGTTGTTGCGCATGTCAAGGCGTTCGTCAAGTTGGGTTGTGTAGCGCGGGCCGAGGCGTGGCACGCGGCTCTCGTGGTGTGCCAGCAGGTTGTGGTGGTAGGTCACGCCCGAACCGCCCCAGTTGCCGCCGTAGCCGTGGGCGCCCTTTGAGTGTCCCGAAGCCTGGAGGCTTTGCGATGCTATGCACCATTGCACTGTGGCGTTGCGCACGCCGTACACTGACAGGCATTCGTCTATGCTCCAGCTTACCGAGCAGTGGTCTACGATGATGTTCTCCTTGTCCATGCCGCCGAGGCCGTCCCAGCCATCGGCGTTTTCTTTCTGTACGTATTTGTTTCCGAGCCTGAAGCGCATGTAACGTATGATGACGTTGTTCGCATCTATTTGGAACGGGTTGTCCGCGATGCAGATACCGTCGCCCGGTGCGGTCTGTCCGGCGATGGTAACGTTGCCGTTTTGCAGGTAGAGCGGTGTCTCGAGGTGGATTGTTCCGGCCACGTCGAACACTATTGTGCGCGCTCCAGTCTGCTCGCAAGCCCAGCGGAACGAGCCTTCGCCGCTGTCGTTAAGGTTGGTCACATGGTAAACAGCGCCGCCACGTCCGCCGGTGGTGTAGCGTCCGAAGCCTTCCGCTCCGGGGAACGCCGGCGTTTTTTCTACCTGCTGGCCCATGCCGGGAGCCGCTGTCAGCAGTCCCAATGCAAGCAGTGCGGACTGTAGTAATCGTTTTCTCTTTAACATAATCTTTTTACTTTAAAATGTTGTACAAAGCAATTCCGGCCTTGCCTGTGCGTTTTCTTGTCCACACAGGCAAGGCCGGAACAGGTCGGAAGTGTTATTTGTTTATGATTTTCTTCGTTGTCTTGCTGCCGTCCGCCATGGTGCTCACTTCAATTACCACGCCGCGGAAGTTGCTGCTCACGCGCGTTCCGCCTATGCTGTAATATTCAGTGCTTACGGCTTCGCCTGCCTCCGCATTGCCGATGCTGCTTGGCGCGGTTGTGCTTGCCGCCTTGCCGAAGCCTCCGTGGCTGTTGGCGGCGCGCACTGTGTACTTGTTCATGTCGCTTTCGGTAGCGTCATAGTAGGTGTTTGTCGTCATGCCGGCGAACTTGCCGTCGTAGAACACGGCGTAAGCTATCGCGCCGTCAGCTGCGTCCCATGTTATCTGGTTCCCGTTCTCGGTGCGTAGCATGCCGAGTTCTTTCTGTGCCGCATACTCGTTCGGAGTCCAGTCTGCGAACACTTTGTCGAGCGCATAGCCCTGCGCCTCTTCGTCGGTGAGTATTGTCTCGTAAGTGTTCTGCTTGTCGTCCTTTGTGAATGTGAGTACGAGTGACTCCGGCGAGATTACGTTTCCGTTTTCGTCCATCGTGTTGTATTCCACGAACTTGTAGGCGGGAACGTTCATGCCTCCGAGCGTCCAGCGGTTTTCGTTGATGCGGTCGGGCTGCAGCAGTGTTGTGTTCAGGTAAGCGCAGCGTGCGAGGTTCTGCCATGCGCGGCCGTAGTTGAACTTTTCAGCCTTGCTGTCTATGGTGCATTCGTTGAACACGTAGCCGAACTCTGTTGTCGTTGTCGGCGCCGTTATCGTGCATTCGCCGCTTCCGTCGGCGTTGCGCGGCTCAACGGTTATTGTGCAGCGGTTGAAGAACACGTCGCCGCCTCCGCAGATGAAGTCTACCGTTCCGTGGATGTCAGAGTCCTCGAAGTAGAACTGTGCGTCATTGTTGTTTGAATAGTAAGTGTCCTGGTAAGACAGCATCCTCACGTTCTTGCAGATGGTGTGGTTGCCCTTGTCCTGAATTACCACGGCGCGGCCTGCGAAGCCCGGCTGGTAATAGTCGTATGCGTTTTTAAGCGTAACGTCCTGTATGTAGGTGTTGCTGCCCGTAATGAGGAATGTCGCCGAAACGCCGATGCCTTCTTTCTCGGCCTCGTTCACAATGATGGTGTTGTCCATGCTTTGCCCTATGAGCGATATGTTGTCGCCTGAAATCGGGGTGAGCACTTCGTGTCCGAGGTCGTATGTGCCGTCGGGCACGAATATGTAGGTGCGCTTGTCGGCTGAAGCCTGTGCGTTGGCGATGTCGATGACGTTGAGCAGGTTGAGTCCGTCGTTCTGCTTTACGATGTAGTAACCCTGTTCGTTTTGCTCTACCGGCGAGCCTTCCACGTTGATTATGGATATTTTGTGCAGGTAGGTCTCGTTGGTGGTGGTGAGCGTAAGCGTGCCTGCCGCGCCGGTGTATTCCATCATTACCGTCTGTCCGTCGGTCGAGCTGTAGCCGTCAACGGTGGCTATCGTGTTGCCGCTGGCGTCGCTCAGGGTCATTACGGCGTCCTCCTTGCTGTATCTGCAAAGGGTGGCGATGATGTATGCGTGTCCGCCTACGAGCAGGTCTATTTTACCGTCGCTCTCAAGCGTCCAGCCGTGAGTGCCGTCATGCCATGCCGCGCCTTCGGCGTTGAACGCCTCGTGGTCTTCGTCGTAGAAGTATTCGTCGGTAAGGTTGAACGAGTAGCGCGCCGTGGTGCTTGCCGTCTCGATGTCTGTAGCTACGGCGTACATGTTCAAGTCTGACGTCACGATGTCCTCTGTGCTGTACTTGCGTCCGCCTTCAGTCCCCACGAACCATCCGCGGAACGCCTTTCCGTCAGCCACGGTAACCTTTGCGCCGTCGTTCAGCGTGCCTATCTCCGTGTCCTTTTCCACCTTCTGTGTGTTGTCTATTACGGTTGTGCCGTCAGTGTCGATGTATGTCAGGGTGAAATACGGCTTGTGCTTGAACGTTGCGTAGTAGGTCATGGTCTCGCCGTTGGCCGTAACTTTTATCGTTACAAGCACGGTGTGCTCGTCTTTCTGTTCGTAAGTCACTTCGCCGTCCACTTCGCCGTTGTCGCATGTTATGCCGGTTATCGGGTTGCTTGCCGACGGCAGTTCCACTGCGTTGAACAGCTCTATCGTCGCCTCCTGTACTCCTTCCGCGGTCTCGTCGAAGATGTCCACCGCCTCGTATGTCACGCCGTTGAATGTGAACGTGCCGAGCGCGGGGTATTTCGACATGTCAACCAGGCCGTAGAGCGCAAGGTCGGTAAGGTAGGCGTTCTGGTCAAGGCCGCCGGAATAGTTCTCGAACTTTATCTGGCAGTTCTCCCTGTTCACCTGCAACGTCAGCTCCTCGCCCTGCGCGCTGCCTACCGACTTGTCGTGCAGCACCACCCAGTCGGCGTCGCCGTCACCCTTTACCGATACCTTTATGCCGCGCGTGCCGCCGGTGGCAGCCTGCGTAAGCACGATTTTTGACAGCGACTTGAGCGGTGACGTCAATACATACGGCTCAACGCCGCCAAGCTCGTTGTTCTTCTTGCCTGTTATTATGTAGCCCAAGCCCTTGTCGGCAAGGTTGGTGAATTTGTCTTGTGTGCCGTCAGGGTCTACGCCTGCTCCGCAGAAAGTGAACGTTACCGTCTCCTTGCTGTATTTTGTCGTCACCTCGTGGGTGCTGGGAGCGGTCGTGTTTTTCTTCCTGTCGATTTCCGGCCATTCCTGGAACGATGTCGAATATATTTCCCTGCTCTGGATTTCGGAAACGAAGGTTACGCTGATTTCCCACAGGTAGCTTCCGGCCGTCGTCACAATCTCTACATATCCGGCTTCCACTTCGGCCACGGTGGCCTTGTGTTCGGTCGGGTTTACAAGGTCGGCCGCCTCTCCGCCGATGGTGAAGTTGCCGTAGTTGGGGCTTGGAGTCAGCTTCACGATGTCCCTTGCCGACTTTACCGGCACGCGGATTATCGTTCCGGCGTTAACCTGCGCGTCGCCGGTTCTGGCTGCCGAGTTGAACTTGCCGTTGGTGGCGTCGATGTAAAGGCTCACGCCTTCAACGTTTGAGGCCACCTCGCCGGTGCTTCCTTCCAATGCTACTTGTCCGGCTTCAACGGGTATCTTGTTCTTGAAGTCCCATGTGGCCGTTACGTCTTGTGCGCTGATTTGCAAAGGGATGGCTGTCCCCATTATTGCAACAAGCGTACAGATAAGTGCGTGTAAATGCTTTCTTACCATAGATTTGTTGTTTTGATTAGTAATATTAATAATGTGTAAAGTATTCATCGTCGGTTGCAGGCTGTCCGCATGTCCGCGGTAGCGTTGTAGTAGTTAGCAGTAATAGTTTGTGTCGGGTGGCAAAGATATACATAATATTTGAAATTCAAGCGGTTTTGAGTGGAAAAGTTGCTGTTTTTTTGTGGGGTTGTGGGGTTATAGGTTGTGCGGTTATAGGGTTGTGGGGTTATAGGTTGTGGGGTTATGCGGTTGTGGGGTTATACGGTTATGGGGTTGTGCGGTTGTTCGGATAGCACGTACATGGGAGGTGCTTGCTTGAATGTAAATAAAAGGCAGGTTACAATTTAACACTGTCACACAAATGTCGGATGAACCTGATATGCCGTCTTTCGCATTGCAAAAGGTCACCTTTCGCACGCTGAAAGGCCGTGTTTTGCATTGCAAAAGGTGACGTTTTGCAACTTGCTGGATTTCAATGCGTTGCGCGGCCCGTGGCGCATGTTATAGTGTTATCGTATGCGCCGGTTAAGTTTCGTTTATTGCAAAAAACAACATAAAGCAAAAAAGTTTTTGTAAAAAATGTTTTTCCATTGAAAAAAACTATTATCTTTGCGGCAGTAAAACAATAATTCAGCTATGAAGAAAATCTTATACTCATTTTTACTCGTGTTCTGTTTCTCGGTTGCTGCCGAAGCGCAAATACCGTCGGTTACGTTGAAAGACATTAACGGAAAGACTGTGAGGACAGATACTTTGTCGAACAATGGCAAGCCGATTATCATCGACTTCTTTGCAACGTGGTGCAAGCCGTGCAACCGTGAGCTTTCGGCCATAAGTGAAGTGTATGAAGACTGGCAGGAGGAAACGGGCGTCAAGCTCATCGCCGTGTCAATCGACCAGGCTCAGAACATCAACAAGGTGAAGCCGCTTGTCGACAGCCACGGATGGGAATATGACGTGCTGCTCGACCCCAACAGCGACCTGAAGCGCGCACTCGGCGTGCAGACCATACCTTATACTATTATAGTTGACGGCAAGGGAAACATCGTTTACCGCCACAACGGATACGTTGAAGGCGCCGAGGAAGAGCTGATAGAGAAAGTAAGGGAACTGGTGGCCGAATAACATTACATACAAGATGAGCCATACATCACGCAGACTGCTGTGCGTGGTGGCCGTATCGGCCGCCACGCTTTGTGCCGCCGCACAAGACGATGGCGGCAACAAAATCTCTGTGACCGGAAGCGTGCAGAGCGACATTATCATACCGCAGGAAGACAAGGCCATCAACGCCCGCGATTACGACGAGTGGGCGCTGACCAATACTTACGCCGACGTTGCCCTTACGAGCAAGTATATCGACGCAGGCGCCCGTTTCGAGTTCGTGAAGTTCCCGCTGCCGACATTCTATGACGAGGACGGCTTCAAGGGGTGGGGTGTGCCCAACATATACGTCAAGGCGCATTTCAAGTCGTGGGACTTGACCCTCGGCAACTTCTACGAGCAGTTCGGCTCGGGCTTCATCCTCCGCACCTACGAGGAGCGCACGCTCGGTATCGACAACTCTCTTTTGGGCGGACGCCTCGTTGTGCGCCCCGTCAAGGGCGTAACGGTTAAGGCGCTCGCCGGCAAGCAGCGCCGCTTCTGGGACCTGAACAAGAGCTGGATAAGCGGAGCCGACGTAGAGCTGAACCTCGACCAGTGGTTCAAGGGTATGGCTGACAAAGGCACTTACCTTACCCTCGGTGCGTCATGGGTAAACAAGTATGAGAAAGAAGACGACATAATGGTGGGCGGCACGCATAAGCTGAACATGCCTTCCACTGTCAATGCGTTTGACGTAAGGGCGAATTTCCAGAAGGGAGGCTTCAACATCCTTGCCGAGTACGCATGGAAAGGCGAAGACCCCGCACAGGGCAACGCCTTGACCGGGCGCGACTATTCTTACATATACCACCCCGGAAACGTTGCCATGCTCTCGGCTACATATTCAAAGAAAGGCCTTAGCGTACTGCTCCAGGCAAAGCGCAGCGATGCGATGTCGTTCAAGAGCAAGAGAAACGAGACAAGCGGCATAGCCTCGGCTATCAACCACCTGCCCGCTTTCACCATGGACCAGACTTACGCCCTTGCGGCGCTCTATCCATACGCCACACAGCCCGACGGCGAGTGGGCATACCAGGCGGAGCTTGCTTACCGCTTCAAGCGCAACACAGCACTCGGCGGCAAGTATGGCATGAACGTGAAGGTAAACTTCTCACATGTGCATTCAATTGACCGCAGAGACCATGCCGGAAACGAGTTCGACGGTACGGCAAAGGGTACCGACGGCTACGGCTCGGCCTTCTTCAAGTGGGGTGACGAAATGTATTATCAGGACTTCAACATACAGATTGAAAAGCGATTGTCGCGTTCTTTCAACCTCAACCTGATGTACATGAACCAGTTTTACAACCAGACCATCGTTGAGGGCGAGGGAGGCATGGTGCATTCAGACATATTCATAGCCGATGCCAAATACCGCATCAACCGCAAGCTCACACTGCGCGGCGAGTTGCAATACCTCTCGACCGACGAGGACGACGGCGACTGGCTCTACGGACTGCTTGAACTCTCGTTCCTGCCGCACTGGATGTTCACTATCTCCGATATGTACAACAGCGGCGTTACCAACCAGCACTATTATCAGGGCCTCGTCACTTTCAGCCACGGCTCGCACCGCCTGCAGCTCGGCTACGGACGAACGCGCGAGGGATGGAACTGCGCCGGAGGCGTATGCCGCCGCGTTCCGTCGAGCAAGGGTGTAACATTGTCGTACAATTATAACTTCTAAAAAGACAGCATGAAACTGAAAAATATAATATACAGCGTTTCTTTGTGCGCTGCGGCACTTATCCCTGTGGCGTGCGATGATGTCGCAGAAGACGACAGGTTCATCTATGTTGAACCGGCGGAGGTTTCCAAATGTGTGCTCCTTGAGGACTTTACGGGGCAGGGGTGCGTCAATTGCCCGGCTGCTGCGGAACTGATAGAGCTTATGCAGGAAACTTACGGCGCGGAAAATATCATTGCAGTTGGTATATACGGAGGCGATTTGGGTACTACAGCACGCGATGGCTCGCTTTATCCGCTTTACACTGAGGACGGAGGCTGGTATTATGACCATTGGGGCGTGACTTCACAGCCGCGTGGTTTGGTTGACAGACGTGGCGGATTGTTGGGCACAAGCTCATGGCCGGGGGCTGTATATACCAGCATACAGCGGCAAGATTCTGTTCAGCTTGAAGCTGTATGTAGTTATGATGAAAGTTCGCGCAAGGTGGATATTTCTATCAGTGCAGCTAATATAGCAACACAGAAAGGCGTTACGGGCAATTTGCAAGTGTGGCTGGTGGAAGACTCCGTTGTCAGCGTACAGTGGTTGACAGGCAATGTTGAAAATGAAGATTATGTTCATAATCATGTTTTCCGCGCGACAGTTAACGACCGTATGGGTGACCCGATAAGCTTGACTGCCGGTGGCGCGGAAACGCGTGACTTCTCGTATGTTCTCGACGAAGATTGGAATGAAAAGTATATGTCTGTCGTTGCGTTTGTTTATAATGATGCTGACGGAGTGCTTCAAGCGGTAAGAAAAAGTATCATAAATATTCCCGATGATGGAACAAATGATGATAATAGTGCAGAAAAAGGTGCATGATATAATGACGAAATAAATAAAAGAAAATCAATTATGAAAAAATCTTTACTGTTATTTGTTTTTGCGCTGCTTGTCGGTGGAGTTGCAAGCGCGCAAGTAGACAACACGCTCCAGTTCGTCGATGCCAGCGGAAATGTAGTACCTGACGGCAGCACGGTACAGGGTGTTGTTGAAGAGATAGACGGATCTTATCAAGTCTCAACAGGGTTGTCTGTGATAAACAATTCGGGGGAAATGGTAGCCGCACACGTGGAATTTGAAATAACCCGAATTGATAATGGTGGGCTTTCATGCTGTTTCCCTGGATCTTGTCAGCAAATGAATGCAGTTGGTAGTTATGTAACTGAACCTGATGTTTTGGCTGTAGATAACGGTACATTGTATTCTTTTGATACAGAGTGGTTTCCTGACGCTTACGGACAGTGTACAGCTACATTTCGACTTGTTTTGCGTGAAGTTATAATGCAGAATTTTGGAGGTCTTGAAATACCTGCAGCTGGTGATGTTATAGCGCAAGGCCCTTCTGTAACGGTTAACTTTGTTTACGATGAGGAGTCTGCGGGCATTACTGGCATTGAAACTGTTGAGAACAATGAGCCTGTAGGTTATTATACTCTTGACGGCCAGAAACTTTCAGCTCCGCGCAAAGGTGCGGTGAACATCGTGAAATATGCAAACGGCAAGACTGCCAAAACATTTGTTAAATAAAAATAAATCTTCGTTATGAAAAAGACTTTACTTTGTGTAGTGGCGTTGTTGTTGTCGGTGACGGCGATAAACGCACAGAAGGTAGATTTGAGCGGCAACGCTTCAAATTTGTTCAGCAGAAAGTCGAACGCTCCTGTACAGAACGAGGCTCGCAAGGCCATGTTTGGCCCCAGCCGTATTAATCTTGACGCTAACGAGCGTATCTTGGGATTCTATGACACGGACGAACTCGACATGACCGGTCAAAGTTCTTTGGGATTGAACATCGCTCCGGGTACTTATACCGTAGGTCTTATATTCACGCCCGACATGATAGGTAATTTCGCCGGCGGTACAATGACAAAACTGCGTTTCGCTGTTGCCGAAAGTATTGGACAGACAACGGTAACTGTTAGTCCTGTAGAGTTCAGCGGAAATTCGTATTCAATAGGCGATGCTGTGGCTACGCAGACTGTTGCGTCAACCGTTGCGGGATGGAACGACGTTACGTTGAACACACCTGTGACGCTTGAAGCAAACATGGGATATATGATTACTTACACATATCCGCAAGAAAGCACATATAACCCTTATTACGGGGCGTATGAAGCTTCGAGCTATCCGATTCTCGTGGACTTGAACGTGAATTCGCTGAATACCGGCGACCCCTATGGCTTCATGTTCAATGATGGCACACGGTGGGATTTGTATGGCGCCCAGGGTTTTGGTAATATTTGCATACAGGCTGTAGTCAGTGGCGGTTCGTTCATAGATAATGACATCACGTTGAACAGCATCGTTCCTGAAAGAACGTTCAATAAAGGTGGTGAAACTGTGAACTTTACTTATGTAATAAAGAACAGCGGTAACAACACGCCTTCTTCATATAACTTGAACGTGTCGGTGGACGGCAATGTTATAAGCACCCTCACTACTCCCGTTGCTTTGACGGGCAGCCTGCAGACAGCACAGGCTTCAGTACAACTGCCTTCAGACCTTGCGGCAGGCAGCCATACCCTTTCTTTGTCCGTAGCGTCAATCAATGGCAACACTCCTACAGAGAACGTTGACGACGATGAGGTTTCTGCCACTCTGAACGTATATACTACAAGCGTTGGACGCCAGATGAACCTTGTTGAGCAGTTCACTTCTACAAACTGCACATGGTGTCCGGTAGGCGTGCAGCTGTTGGAAGCTATCCAAGACCTGCGTGACGATGTTGTTGTAATTGCTGTCCACAACAGCTTAATGGGCAGTACTGACCCGTTCATAACAGAGGATGGTGATTCTTATGCATACACAATGGTTGGAAGAGGATTGCCTGAAGGTGCATTTAACAGGTATTATGTAACAGACACTTCTATAAATAGTTACGGAAACCTTAGCTTGTCTCTCGGTTACGATGAGGCATACATTTCGCAGATTGCGCGGGTATTTAGCGAAAGCGTTATTGACGCGTCTAATACAATTCCGTCTTTTGCAACTGTTGATATCGCCACATCTTACAACGCTGACACAAGGCAGCTGACCGTTACAGTATCGGGAGAAGCCGTTGACGGATTTACCGACTTTGTAGGTGACGACGCAGCGCTGACCGTAAGCCTTACTGAAGACGGCCTTGTAGCACGCCAGACGGGCGGTTCTGCAAATGAGGTTCACAACAATGTATTGCGTGACGTGCTGACTGCAACATGGGGCGACCTTCTGCAGTGGACAGACGGCAACCACTATTCAAACACTTACACTGTAACATTGGACAGCGAATGGAATGCTGACAACATGCGTGTTGTGGCATTTGTTGGAAGGCCGGTTACGGAGGGCAGCTACATTGAAGATGTATGGGTTAACAACGCCAACGTTGCCAAGGTTGGAGGAAATTCGACAGGTATCAGCGGTGTTGTGACGCCGGACGAGAATGCTACCGAGGTTGCACGTTACAGCATCGACGGACGCCAGATTTCAAAGGCGGAGAAGGGCATCAACATCATCAAGATGTCTGACGGCACTACAAGGAAAGTCATCGTAAAGTGATAATGTCACCGGACATTTCACTGGACGGAAAATAAACGCTGAAGCAGGTCGTGAGGCCGGCGGGTCCTGCACGGTCTGCTTCAGCTTTCCATTTTTTTCTTTGTTCTTACGGCGTATGCTTTGCCGTAATTGAAGCATATTTAATTTTTTAGTTTCTAATTTTTAAACATTTATGTTATGAAAAAAAACAAACTCTTTATTTGTGGTCTTGCGGCTGCATTGCTTGCTCTTCCCTGCAGCGGCCAAGTGACATGGGAGAACGGTTGGACGGTGCTTCCCGACCCTAATGGTCTTTATTACATGGGTCTTGACATTTCTTCAAATGGGCAGTACGTGTGTGGAACTACTGGCGAAGGATATATGTTTATCACCGACCTTACGACCGGTACGACAAGTATCTCTGAAGGCGAGATGGTAGAGGCGCGCGGTGTTTCCGATGATGGCGTGGCTGTAGGCTATAATCCAAACGCCGTGACACTGAATATCGACGGCACGCTGACCGAACTTGAACCCGGAGCCGAATTGGGCAGTCTGGCCGAGGACATTACACCTGACGGTTCGCTGATTGTGGGTTACTCGGACTTTGCCAGCTCTTTTCCCCATGCCTGCGTCTATAAGGACGGCGTGAAGACAATGTTGCCTGAGCCTACAGACAAGTGGCTCGGCTTTACAGACAACGGAACGCAGGCCAAGTATGTCAGCGACGACGGCAGCGTGATAGTAGGATGGCTGTATGACGACATGGCTACGCTTCCGGCCATTGCATGGCGCGAGAACAAGGACGGTTCTTATTCTGCCGACCCCATCATGCGCGGCCTGTTCGAGCCTGCTTATGGCGACAACCCTTATTGGGCTTTCCAGCCCACCGGCCTTAGCGGCAACGGCCGTTATGTGGCACTGATATTGATGGAGTCTGACAGCTGGGAGTACACCGTAGGCCGTTACGACCTTGAGAACAATACTCTTGAGGTGTGTGAAAAGAGCGGCGAAGTGACGGGTGACCTGTCTTCAACCGGCATTGCTGATGACGGCACAATGATAGGATATATCAACAGCAGCACCGGTGGCATGTACGGACGTGTGGGATGGATATGGAAGGCCGGCGAGACTGCGCCGCAGTACATTTCTACGGTTTACTCTAAGGCTGGTTTCGCAGATTTCGAAGGTGGCGCCGCCACTGCCAACTCGCCCATAAAGATTTCTGCCGACGGGCGTTATATTGTCGGTTTCGGTGTTTCAGCCACAGGCATACAGACATACGTGCTTGACACGGAGAGCTATTCAGACGACTATGAGCCTTCAAGCATCAGCAATACTGTTGCAGGCAACGAGGGCGGCAATGAAATCAAGGACGTTTATTCAATCAACGGTGTCAAGCTGCACACCCCGATGACGGGCGTAAACATCGTAAGGAGGGGTAACGGCACAACACAGAAAGTTATCATGAAGTAATGTGCTGAAAGCACTGATATTATAAGATTTTGCCGGACATTTTGTAATGCCCGGCAAATTTCCGTTAATTCAAAAGGCGAAGGTTGCATGGCCGGCTGCCGCAATAGCTGCGGCGGCCGGAGTGCGGCTTGCGCTTTTTAGGCTGAATAACAGTTACACTTTAATTAATATTTAAAACCTATGGTGAATTTTACAAGTAAAGGCCGCCTTATGGGCAGCCTGTTTGCTGCCGCCTTGCTGGCTGGCGGTGTGAATTGCGCGAGCGCGCAAAGTATCAACGTTCTTGAGAACATGACCGGCGGGGACGGCGTGGAATACCAGCCGGTTGTCCAGGCCATTTCTCCCAATCACAGGTATGTTGCCGGCCCGGCGTTCTCGATGGCCAGTGGCTCGATGGGTATGTTCGTATATGACACCGAGACGGGTGAGTATGCGGTGGCTCCGGCCAACGACGAGATGTACGGTGCAGACATACGTGCCGTGAACGACGAGGGCACATGCGTCGGCTACAACGGCAACGCCGTACTGTACAGCATAAACGGCGAGGCTACATATTACGAGCCTGAAGCAGAGGGCGAGGCCACCCAGGCGCGTGACGCGAGCGACGACTTGAGCGTTGTTGTAGGCTGCCATTATTCAGAGGCTACATACGTTACTACGGCCTGCGTATGGGTAAACGGCGAGAGGAAGGATTTGCCCGTGCCCTCTGACGACGTGTTCGGCTTCGAGACAAACGGCTCTGTGGCTTACTATACCAACTCTGACGGTTCGGTGATTGTGGGCTATGTGGTTGACAATTACAGTTCAAACCCTCTTGTTGTATGGCGCCTGCAGGAGAACGGAGAATATGAGTGCGACCCTGTGTGCGTTGATTATTTCTCTTTAATGGGTGATGTCGAGGGCCATCCTTACGTGGTATTCTCGCCGCAGGGCTTCAGCCGTAACGGCCGTTATGTGTCACTTAACCTCATGAAAGGCGGCGACACCTTCACCGAGCAGTATATGGGAAGGTATGACCTGGAGACAGGCGAGCTTGAGGAATACCGCGCCGACGGCAACAGCGACATTCAGGAAGGTGCTGAGATGGCGGCTACGGGCGTGGCTGACGACGGTACAATCCTGGGCTATGCGCTCGCAGGCTCATGGGCTATGCAGCAGCGCAGCGCCGTAATCTGGAGCAAGGGCGAGGATGCGAAGGTTCTTGCCAACGTTTATCCCGGAATTACCGAAATAGCAGAGTATGACATGTTGGGCTTCAACACGGCCATAGACTTCACTCCGGACGGACGCTACATCGCAGGCTTCGCCAACGATGCGATGTACAATTACATCGGTTATGTCATCGACCGCGGCACTTCTGCCGGCATCGACAACGTTACTACCGGAAGCGAAGAGGCCGTAGAGGTAGCCCGTTACGCCCTCGACGGCACGCTGCTGTCAGCTCCTGCAAAGGGTGTGAACATCGTAAAGATGTCTGACGGCACAACGAAGAAGGTTATTGTAAAGTAAGGACTGACGGCGCACCGCCGCCTGAATGTTATGTGACAGGGATGCCCGCAGGCCGGGCATCCCTGTTTTTGTTTGTGCGAAGAACGGCGATTCCGATGATTTGTGGATATATATTTACGTGGGTTCGGTATAAATAATCCTCTCTTTGAACTAAAAAATTGTATTATTTTGTATTTCAAATAGTCGGTTGGTAACTGTCATTCCGCGCTCCGACGCGGAATCCAGTGACTTCCGCCAGATTTTTTTATTATGCTTTTTGTACTGGATTCCGCGTCGGAGCGCGGAATGACAGTTACCAACCGACCGCTTGAAGTAGGATAATAACCACATTCCCTTATACCGAATTCACGTTAAATTATGTCCCTACAGAGGATAATTCTAATATTTACGAGACATTGCCTTATATCGGACTCACGCATGTCCTAATGCACTGAAACCGCGGACGACATCCCAAAACACGGCAAATTGGAATGCAAAAGGACGCCTTTTGCACGCTGAAAGGCCGTCAATTGCAGGCTAAAAGATGGCCTTTGTGTAACTTGCTGGTAATCAGATGGTTGTCGGCGGCTTTGCTGCTGTCGGTTGAATAGGCCATATAGGCCTTATAAGTCCTATGCTGCCAATCGGCAAAAGTCCGGCAGAGTCAAATCAAAAAACTTCGTTTTTCATTTGCCTTTGCGCTCGCCTTTCACTATCTTTGCCATCACAAACCAAGCAGGAGCGTATTATATGGACAGCATAGACAGATACTTGTTAGACTTCTTGAAGTACACCGCCGGGGTGTCAGAAGACATCATGGTATGGGTTTATCCGCTTACGGCGGTGTTCGCCGTGGCGTTGTTCTCGTATGTTTGTACGGCCTTGTTCCGCTTCGTTGTGATGCCGGCAGTGCAGCGTCTTACGGAGAAGACCAAGGCCACTTGGGACGACTACCTTTTCCATCCGCGTGTGATGAAGGCGTTTCGCCGCATCATACCGCCTGTCATCTGGTATGTCACGCTGCCTTATGTGTTTGTACATTCGCCCGGCATGCTGTCGGTGCTGCTCAAGGTGTGCAACATTTACCTTGTAATCGTGTCGCTGCTGTTCGCCAGCCAGTTCCTGCATTCGCTTTACGACATTTCCTCCGAGCACCAGCGGCTGCGCAACCGTCCGCTTAAGGGCATTTACCAGATGTTCAATTTGCTGGCGTTCATAGTGGGCTGCGTGCTCATCGTCAGCATAGTCATTGACAAGAGCGCGGCTGCCGTGCTGGCAGGTCTCGGCGCATCGGCTGCCGTGCTGATGTTGATATTCAAGGACTCCATACTCGGTCTTGTGGCAGGTGTACAGCTGTCGGCCAACGACATGCTGCGCCCCGGCGACTGGATAACCATGCAGAAGTATGGGGCGAACGGCTTTGTGCGCGAGGTGTCGCTGACAACTGTCAAGGTGCAGAACTTCGACAAGACCATAACCACCATTCCGCCTTACGCCCTTGTAAGCGATTCTTTCCAGAACTGGCGCGGCATGCGCGAGGCCGGCGGACGCAGGATGAAGATGTTTGTCAACATCGACGCCAACACGGTGCGCTTCTGTACGCGCGAGGAAATCGAGGGGTTTGTGGCCAAGGGCTACATTCCGGCTGAGCGTTACGCCGATGCGGGCTTTCCCGTGGCCAACACGCAGGTGTACCGCGATTTCATGTTCAACTTCATGAAGACACACCCCGACGTCCAGACCGACCTCATGATAATGGTCAGGATGTTGCAGCCTACGCCTGAGGGCTTGCCACTTGAGCTGTACTGCTTCTCCACGTTCGTTGAATGGCAGCCTTTCGAGCGGTTCCAAAGCTCCGTGCTCGATTATGCCGTAGTCATGGCGCAGGAGTTCGGGCTGAGGATATTCCAGCGCCCGGCAGGAAGCGATTTTAAAGGTGAGAAGGTGAGAAGGTGAGGAGGTGAGAAATAAAAAAAACAAGGATGCGATATGTCCGCATCCTTGTTTTTTCTCTTTTACTTTTTTACTTTTTCACCTTTTTACTTTTTTACCTTTTCTCACCTTCTCACCTCCTCACTTTCTCACCTTTCCAATGTTACTTTTACCGTTTTGAGTGCCTTGCTGTCTGACGTCCCGCCGTACAGTATTTCGTACTCGCCGCTTACGGGGCGGACGGTGTTCGACTGTGTGTCAAACCAGTTGAAGGCCTCGCCGTCGAGCTTGAACGCCACATCTTTTGTCTCGCCTTTTTTCAGCGTTACGCGGCGGAATGCGCGCAGGGTTTTCACCGGTCCTTCCTTGTCAGACGGGCGGCGCAGGTACACCTGCACAACCTCGTCGCCGTCGCGGTTGCCCGTATTGGTGACGGGTACAGTCAGCGTGCAGCCCTCTTCGGCGTTGATTGCGGCTGACGATACCGTCGCGTCGCCGTAGGCGAACGTGGTGTAGCTAAGTCCGTGGCCGAAGGGGAAGAGCGGCTCGTCGGTCATGTAGCGGTATGTACGCCCCTTCATGGAGTAGTCTTCAAATCCGGGCAGCTGCTTGGTGCTCTTGTAGAATGTAATTGGCAGTCGTCCGGCAGGGTTGTATTCGCCGAAAAGCACAGAGGCGACGGCCTCTCCTCCGGCCTGTCCGGGATACCATGCCTGCACAATGGCGTCGCACATAGCGGCCTCGCGGGTCAGTGCCACGGCCGAGCCTGAGAAGTTGACGAACACTATTTTCTTGCCAGTTTTCTTCAGTTCGGCCAGCAGGCGTGTCTGCACTTCGGGCAGTTCTATCCACTCGCGGTCTCCTCCGCGGAAGCCGGGCACCTTTATAGGCATCTCCTCTCCCTCAAGTCCGGGCGTTATTCCGCCAGCGAAGATGATGACATCGGCGTCTTTCACCTTGTTGACGCTCTGCTGTATGTCGAGCGGAACTTCGCGTCCGAAGTCGAAGTTGAGCGTTGCGCAGTCGCCTTCGCTTGCCCTGAAGTCCACCTTGATGTCATATTTCTTGCCTGCTTCCACCTTCATTGCGTAGGCCCTGCTGTTCTTTGTGTTCAGCGCTTCGGCCACTTCCTTGCCGTTGATGTGCAGGTGTGCCTTGCCCTGTGTCTGGAAGCTGAAAACCACTTCCTCGCTCTTTTTCGGGGTGAACGATGTCTCATATTCGGCGTAGAAGCCTCCCAGCTGCACTCCCGGGGCGAAGACGATGGCTCCGGCGGTGGTGAAGCGGAACGGGTCAGACACGTGCGTAACAACGTCAGGCTTGCCTTCGGGGTCGAGCATGTTCCAGTATGAAGCCCTGAAGCCGCGTTTGCCGTCGGCCTCGCAGTCGGCGAAGAGGCTTTGCAGAGCTACCGACGACGTGTAGTCGCATCCGTATTCGTATATCAGCTTGTCGGCCGGCACCCTTTTCTGCAATCCCTGCAGCAGTGTGACGGTGTGCGATGGGAAGCCGTTGTAGTTGCCCCATTGCATCACGCTGTCGTTGGCGTTAGGCCCTACGAGCGCTATTTTCAGTCCCGTTTCGGGCAGCGGCAGCAGTCCTCCGTTGTTCTGCAGCAGCACGATGCTTTGCTGGGCCATGCGCAGTGCCAGGTCGCGGTGCTCCTTGCTGTCAACGACGCTGTAAGGTATTTTGCGCCAGGGCACATCCTCGTCGAACTCGCCAAGCTCGATGCGCGCCTTCATCAGGCGTGTAACGGCGGTGTCAAGGCGGCTCTCGCTTATAAGTTTTTCGTTTACGGCGTCAACGAGCGAGCGGTAGCTTTCGCCGCATTCAAGGTCGGTTCCGCTCGCCACCGCCTTTGCCGAGGCGTGCGCCGAGTCAGGTTCGGTGTAGTGATGCCCTTTGGTGTAGAAGTCGGATATTGCCCAGCAGTCAGACACCACGATGCCTTTGAAGCCCCATTCGTCGCGCAGTATTTGCTGTAACAGGCGGTTGCTGCCGCAGCACGGCTCGCCCTCGTAGCGGTTGTAGGCGCACATCACCTCTTTTACTCCGGCGTCCTGCACTACGGTCTTGAATGCCGGCAGGTATGTTTCCCAAAGGTCGCGCGGGTCGATGTTCTCGGCGTTGAACACATGCCTGTTCCATTCCGGCCCGGAGTGTACGGCGAAGTGCTTTGCGCATGCGTGCAGCTTGTTGTACTTGCTGTCCTTGGGGCCTTGCAGTCCGTTGACCACGCTTACGCCCATGCGCGCCGTGAGGTAGGGGTCTTCGCCGTAGGTCTCCTGTCCGCGTCCCCACCTCGGGTCACGGAAGATGTTGATGTTTGGCGTCCAGAACGTAAGGCCCTGGTAAATCTTGGCGTTGCCCTGCTTTGCAAACTCGTTGTTCTTGGCCCTCGCCTCGTCGCTTACGGCGGTGAACACGTCTTGCACCAGGCTGTCGTTCCACGATGCGGCCATGCCTATGCACTGCGGAAACACCGTTGCCAGACCTGCGCGCCCTACGCCGTGCAGAGCCTCGCTCCACCAGTTGTAGCCCTTGATGCCGAGGCGTTCAACGGGCGGAGAGTCATATTGCATGAGCGATACTTTCTCTTCCAATGTCAGTCTGCTTACAAGGTCGGCCGCCCGTTCGTCAGCCGGCAGGCCGGTGTCTTGGTACGGCATGTTGTTGCCGCATGACAGGGTGAGCATGGCGCAGCCTGCCATCAAGAATTTGTTAAGTAGGTTTTTCATTGTTTCAGATTTTATCTTTAGTGATACTTTGATGCGCTAAGGAAGGTTGTCTGCGTATTACGCTTTTGCAAGCCATGCGCGCGCGTGCCGCCGATGGCTGTGCAAATATAATGGTTTAATTTGATTTTACGCTGCAGAAAGCGCTTTTTATTGTCTCAAATCCGTTAACTTTTGACGCACGGCGTTACGTGCTGGCTGTCAGCGCGTTATGCTTCCGGGACGCCGGCCTGTGCCGCCCGTATTCCGGAATGCCGCCTTTTACGTGGCGAAAGGACGTCTTTTGCACGGTGAAAGGTGGCCTTTTGCATGGCGTTTTGCCGCCTTTTGGAATGTGGCCGTCGGCCCGGTGCATATTGAAAACGTAATACTGATGGTAAAATCAGTAATCGGTGCACATGGTTTTCAGCGGCAAATCAGTAATTTTGCATGCGATAATAAAATCAACTTGACGTAGTACTAAAAGTGAGCAAAGCATGAAAGTATTGTTGATAAACGGCAGTCCGCGCGGCAAGGGCAACACGTATGTAGCCCTGTCGGAAGTAGCCAGAACCCTTGAGGAGAACGGGGTTGAGGCAGAGATAGTGTCGATAGGAGCCAAGGCCGTGCAGGGCTGTATAGCCTGCGGCCGCTGCATGGAGCTTGGCCGGTGCGTGTTCAACGACGCGCTATATAACAATGTAAGGGAAAAACTTGAGACGGCAGACGGCATTGTGGTTGGCTCGCCGGTATATTACGCCGGCCCCAACGGCTCGCTCTGCGCCCTGCTTGACAGGCTGTTCTTTTCAGCCTCGCCGCTGTTGCGTTACAAGCCTGCGGCGTCGGTGGCCGTGTGCCGCCGCGGAGGGGCGAGCGCCACGTTTGACCGGCTGAACAAGTATTTCACAATCAGCTGCATGCCGGTAGTCAGCTCGCAATACTGGAACAGCGTGCACGGCCGTCTTCCCGGCGAGGCCGCACAAGACGCGGAAGGCCTGCAGACAATGCGCACGCTGGGGCGGAACATGGCCTGGATGCTGAAAAGCCTGAAGGGCGGCGGCCAGCCCATGCCCGAACGGGAAGAAGGCATAATGACAAGTTTCATAAGATGAAACCCGTCCCGGCCCTGCCGGGGAAGGAAGCTTGGTTCCCTGTTTCATTATTCGGCCACAATTGCCGGCAGCCTAATTTGAAAGTGATTGTGAGATATGGTAATGGTAACAGGCATTATGCCAATTGCCGGGTGAAATGCAAATGGGGTTTTGGCCTGACGGACACTGCACGTCAGGCCGTTAACTTTTTTAAACCTGAAATAATCAGCCTAATGTTGTAGTTTACCGCCGTCTTTGCGTATATTTGCAAATGATAAGTTGTATGCGGAACGCCGCAGGCCGGTTGGCTTCCCGTCCGCATACATTGTAAGTATTGACTGAAACCAAAACGCCCGACACTATGAAATACAAACTGTTGGTTCTCGATGTAGACGGGACATTGCTTAATAACGAGAAGGAGATTAGCAAGCGCACACTGTCGGCCTTGCTGAAAGTGCAACACATGGGAATACGCATCGTGCTTGCCTCGGGCAGGCCCACTTCGGGCTTGCTGCCCATAGCAAAGACACTTGAACTGGGCAACTTCGGCGGCTTCATGGTGTCTTACAACGGTTGCCAGATAATCAGGGCGGACACGGGCGAAGTGATGTTCGAACGCCGCATCAATCCCGAACAATTGCCTTATCTGGAGAAAAAGTCACGGAAAAACGGCTTTTCAATCTTCACATACCACGACGACTACCTGCTTACCGACAATGCCGACAATGTGCACATACGCAAGGAAGCGTGGCTGAACCACCTGAAAATCGTGGAAGAAGAGGAATTTTCAATCGCAATCGACTTCGCTCCGTGCAAATGTGTCCTGGTCAGCGACGACGAGGAAGCCCTGCGCGGACTGGAGAACCACTGGAAAAGACGGCTTGCCGGCGTGCTTGACGTGTTCCCGTCGGAACCGTATTTCCTTGAGGTGGTGCCGTTCGGCATCGACAAGGCCAACACCTTGGGCGTACTGATGGAGCAGCTGGGCGTCAAGCGCGAGGAAGTCATTGCCATCGGCGACGGCGTGGCCGACGTGACGATGCTCCAGCTGGCAGGCAAAAGCGTGGCAATGGGGCATGCGCAGGATTCCGTAAGGATGTGCGCCGACTATGTGACGGGCACTAACGAGGAGGATGGCGTGGCGCAGGCCGTGGAGAAACTTATCCTCTCGGAAGTTCACGCGTCGGAAATTCCGCTCGACCTGCTCAACGCACAGACCAAGCACGCCCTGATGGGCAACCTCGGAATACAATACACTTACGCGTCGCCTGACCGCATAGAGGCCACCATGCCCGTTGACGAGCGCACGCGCCAGCCTTTCGGCATACTGCACGGAGGCGCTACGCTGGCATTGGCCGAGACCGTGGCCGGGCTTGGCTCGATGATAACCTGCCAGCCCGACGAGATAGTTGTGGGTATGCAGGTAAGCGGCAACCACGTTTCGTCGGCGCACGAGGGCGACACGGTGCGCGCCGTAGGTACAGTGGTACACCGCGGACGCTCTTCTCACGTGTGGAACGTTGACGTGTTCACGTCAACCAACAAGCTCGTGTCCACCATCCGCGTGGTGAACAGCATACTGAAGAAGAGGTGACGGCTTTTGGGCGGTTTTGCCCGTTTCAAATCCTTTTAATCGTTCAAATACGCATTTTCCTGTCGTTATGTCGTAAAAAATTAGTAAGTTTGCAACTCGTAAAATGTAAGCTCACAAGAAAATAAACATAAAATGGGAAAAATAATTCTTACCGGCGACCGTCCTACGGGGCGTCTGCACTTGGGACACTACGTGGGTTCGCTGCGCCGCCGCGTTGAACTTCAGAACGAAGGCGACTTTGACCGTATGTTCGTTTTCATCGCCGACGTACAGGCGTTGACGGATAATGCTGACAACCCTGAGAAGGTAAGGCAGAATATCATAGAGGTGGCCTTGGACTACCTTTCGGCCGGTCTTGACCCGGAGAGGGTGACGCTCTTCGTGCAGTCTATGATACCGGAACTGGCCGAACTCACGGTATATTACATGAACTTGGTGACCGTTTCGCGCCTTCAGCGCAATCCTACTGTGAAGACGGAGATACAGATGCGCAACTTCGAGACGAGCATACCTGTCGGCTTTTTCACTTATCCGATAAGTCAGGCGGCGGACATAACGGCTTTCAAGGCTACCACCGTACCTGCAGGAGAAGACCAGGAGCCGATGCTCGAACAGACGCGCGAGATAGTTAAGCGCTTTAACTACATATATGGCGATGTGCTGGTAGAGCCGCAAATCATGCTGCCTACAAATTCGGTGTGCTGCCGATTGCCGGGAACAGACGGCAAGGCGAAGATGAGCAAGAGCCTCGGCAACTGCATATACCTGTCTGACCCGTCGAAGGAGATGCAGCAGAAGGTCAAGAGCATGTACACCGACCCCGGCCACCTGCGTGTGGAAGACCCGGGAAAGGTTGAAGGCAACACGGTGTTCACATACTTGGACGCATTCAGCACGCCAGACGACTTCGCAGAGTTCTGGCCGGAGTACAAGAGCCTTGACGAACTGAAAGACCATTACCGCAGGGGCGGACTTGGCGACATGAAGTGCAAGAAGTTCCTTATCAAGGTGCTTGACCGCCAGCTTGAGCCAATACGTCAGCGCCGTCGTGAGTTCGAGCAGGACATACCCGAGGTGTACAACATCTTGAAGCGCGGCTCTGAAGCTGCGCGCGAGGTGGCTGCACAGACGTTGCACGAGGTGCGTGAGGCAATGAAAATAAATTATTTCGACGACGAGGAACTGATACGCTTGCAGGCGGAGAAGTATAAATAGGTCGTGGAGACAGATAAACATAAAGCGCCAAGGCAGTGTGGTCTTGGCGCTTTGTGTTTTGCGTTTTTTGAAGAATGCTTAGGGCGGAATTGTCGTATTCAGCATGTATGTCTGTGTGTGACAGTTGTATTAATGAAAGTTGAAAAAGCTTATGCGGCGGAATTTAGTGGCCGTATAATTTGTTTCTTCGGCAAAATGGATTAACTTTGCAAGTGCTTTCATGTTCCGCGGTGTTGCGGACGTATATAAATATAAGAAATACCTTAATTAATATATAAGATGGACAATAACACTAACAGAAACAACCAAGGACAGTTGCAGATAGAGCTGCCCCAGGATGTGGCACAAGGAGAGTATGCCAACTTTGCGATAATAACCCATTCAAGTTCAGACTTCGTGCTTGACTTTGCGCGCATATTGCCGGGAGTGCCCAAGGCAATGGTGAAATCACGCGTGATTCTCGCGCCCGAGCATGCAAAGCGTTTGCTGATGGCATTGAAGGACAATATCGTAAGATATGAAAACGCTTTCGGGCAGATAAAGATGCCGCAGCAGGAAAAAGGCACTATTGCTCCCTTCAACATCAATAAGGGCGAAGCCTGATTTTGTAACCGGTTATTTACCCTTATTCATCTGATACGCTGCCTGTTATCGGATAATGATAAGTTAATTTATTTTAATAAAGTCTATACTGTCTAAAAATAATGGCGGTATAGGCTTTTGTAGTTCTTTATAATTAGGTAGTTTGAATATTTATTCGTACCTTTGCAGCCCAAATATGGCTTGTGTCCGAGCCATGCTTAGTCGTGATAATAACAAAAATAAATATATAACTAAAAATTAACAACAATGCCTACAATTCAACAATTGGTAAGAAAAGGTAGAAAGGCGCTTGTTGACAAGAGCAAATCGCCTGCGTTGGACTCATGTCCCCAGCGTCGCGGCGTATGTGTTCGTGTGTACACAACAACCCCGAAGAAACCTAATTCGGCAATGCGTAAAGTTGCCCGTGTCCGTTTGACAAACCAGAAGGAAGTTAACTCTTACATACCGGGAGAGGGACACAACCTTCAGGAGCACTCTATCGTGCTTGTGCGTGGCGGTCGTGTAAAGGATTTGCCCGGTGTGCGTTATCACATTGTACGTGGTACACTTGATACCGCCGGTGTGGCTAACCGTACACAGCGCCGTTCAAAGTACGGAGCAAAGCGTCCTAAGGAGAAGAAATAACAAGCCTTGACGAGCAGTAAGTAAGGACACAACAGACATTTTAATAAACGTTTTGCTGGAGATTTGTTATAAAGGTTGAGTAAGTGTTTCCGGAGGGAACCGCTGAAGAACAGGTAAACAGCCCCATGCAGAATTAATTTCAAAAAAAGAAATGAGAAAAGCAAAACCAAAGAAGCGCGTGATCCTGCCGGATCCCGTTTACAACGACCAGAAGGTCTCGAAGTTCGTTAATCATCTGATGTATGACGGAAAGAAGAATACATCTTATGAGATTTTCTACAAAGCATTGGATACTGTAAAGGAGAAGATGGCTAATGAGGAGAAGTCGGCTCTCGATATATGGAAGACGGCCCTCGACAACATCACTCCCCAGGTTGAGGTGAAGAGCCGCCGTATCGGTGGTGCCACTTTCCAGGTTCCTACGGAAATACGCCCGGACCGCAAGGAGAGCATCTCGATGAAGAACATGATAAACTTCGCACGCAAGCGTGGAGGAAAGACCATGGCCGACAAGCTGGCAGCTGAAATCATGGACGCTTACAACAACCAAGGCGGAGCCTTCAAGCGTAAGGAGGATATGCACCGTATGGCTGAGGCTAACCGTGCGTTTGCACACTTCAGGTTTTAAAATATAGTTAGGTAAAAAGAAACATGGCAAAGCAAGACTTACATTTGACTCGCAACATCGGTATCATGGCGCACATTGATGCCGGTAAGACAACCACTTCGGAGCGTATCCTTTACTATACGGGTAAGACTCACAAGATAGGCGAGGTTCATGACGGTGCTGCGACAATGGACTGGATGGCTCAGGAGCAGGAGCGTGGTATAACCATCACCTCTGCCGCCACCACGTGCTATTGGCATTATGACAACAAACAGTTCAAGATAAATTTGATTGACACTCCGGGACACGTTGACTTCACCGCAGAGGTGGAGCGCTCATTGCGCGTTCTCGACGGCGCTGTGGCTACGTATTGTGCGGTAGGCGGTGTTCAGCCGCAGTCTGAGACTGTATGGCGTCAGGCTGACAAGTACAATGTTCCGCGCCTTGGCTATGTGAACAAGATGGACCGTTCTGGTGCAGATTATTATGATGTTCTCCGCCAGATGAAGGAGGTGCTCGGTGCCAATCCTGTTTCTCTTGTCATACCTATCGGTAGCGAGGAAACCTTCAAGGGACTTGTTGACCTCATAAAGATGAAGGCGATAATCTGGCACGACGAGACTCAGGGTGCTGAATTTGAAATCGACGACATCCCGGCTGACCTTAAGGATGAGGCAGAGGAATGGAGGGGCAAGCTGCTTGAGAGCGCGGCTGAATTTGACGAGGCTCTCATGGAGAAATACTTTGAGGACCCGAACTCGATAACCGAGGAGGAAATCATTGCCGCCATCCGTAAGGGAACATTGGCTATGCAGTGCACTCCGATGCTTTGCGGTTCTTCGTTCAAGAACAAGGGTGTACAGACATTGCTCGACTATATTTGTGCGTTCCTGCCTTCTCCGCTTGATACGCCGAACATCGTTGGAACAAACCCGGCAACAGGTGAGGAGGAAGACCGCAAGCCGTCTGAGGACGCTCCTACTTCTGCTCTCGCGTTCAAGATTGCTACCGACCCGTATGTTGGCCGTCTGGTATTCTTCCGCGTTTATTCAGGAAAAGTCGAGTCTGGTTCGTATGTGTTCAACACACGTTCTGGCAAGAAGGAGCGCGTGAGCCGCCTGTTCCAGATGAACTCGAACAAGCAGGTGCCCATGGAGGTAATCGATGCCGGTGACATCGGCGCAGGCGTAGGTTTCAAGGATATCCGTACCGGTGATACATTGTGCGATGAGGCTCATCCTATCGTGCTTGAGTCAATCTCGTTCCCTGACCCTGTCATTGGTATTGCTGTTGAGCCTAAGAGCCAGGCTGACGTTGACAAGCTGGGTATCGGTCTTGCAAAACTTGCAGAGGAAGACCCGACCTTCACGGTTCACACAGACGAGCAGAGCGGACAGACTGTCATCTCTGGTATGGGTGAGCTTCACCTCGACATCATTCTTGACCGTCTGAAGAGGGAATTCAAGGTTGAGTGCAACCAGGGCAAGCCCCAGGTTAACTATAAGGAGGCCATCACCAAGACTGTCAACCTGCGTGAGGTTTACAAGAAGCAGAGCGGTGGTCGTGGTAAGTTCGCTGACATTATAGTAAACGTCGGCCCAATCGACGAGGATTACAAGGAAGGCGGATTGCAGTTCGTCAATGAAGTCAAGGGCGGTAACATTCCCAAGGAGTTCATACCTTCTGTGCAGAAGGGCTTTGAAACCGCAATGAAGAGCGGTGTGCTCGGCGGATATCCTATGGACAGCCTGAAAGTTACTTTGCTCGACGGTTCGTTCCACCCGGTAGACTCTGACCAGCTGTCGTTCGAGATTGCAGCCATCAATGCTTACAAGAACGCTTGCGTAAAGGCTGGCCCTGTGCTGATGGAGCCTATCATGAAGCTGGAGGTCGTAACTCCTGAAGAGAACATGGGTGACGTAATCGGCGACCTGAACAAGCGCCGCGGCCAGGTAGAAGGAATGGACGAGACACGTAGCGGTGCCCGTATCATCAAGGCTATGGTTCCGCTTGCCGAGATGTTCGGTTATGTAACTGCACTCCGTACAATCACTTCTGGACGTGCTACAAGCTCGATGGAGTATGACCATCACGCTCCGCTGTCAAGCACTATTGCAAAGACAGTACTTGAGGAAATCAAAGGACGTGTAGATTTGGTATAACAAAATAAAAAGAGAGAGAGGCGTTACGTTAGCGAATGACTCTTAACGGGCGTACCTCCTCTCTTTCAAACAATAATTATTAATTGAAGTAAAATGAGTCAGAAAATCAGAATCAAGCTGAAGTCTTACGACCATAAATTGGTAGACAAGTCAGCGGAGAAAATCGTGAAAGCCGTGAAGGCTACAGGTGCAATTGTCAGCGGTCCTATACCTCTGCCTACGCACAAAAGAATTTATACAGTAAACCGCAGTACTTTCGTAAACAAGAAGGCACGTGAGCAGTTCCAGCTCAGCGATTACAAGCGCCTTATCGACATCTATAGCTCTACAGCCAAGACTGTTGACGCGCTTATGAAGCTTGAATTGCCGAGTGGTGTTGAGGTTGAAATCAAAGTGTAGTATAATTTTTTAATATTAATTGAAATGCCAGGATTAATTGGAAGAAAAATCGGAATGACATCCGTTTTCAGTGCCGACGGCAAGAATGTGCCGTGCACTGTTATCGAAGCTGGTCCTTGTGTTGTTACCCAGGTTAAGACTGTCGAGAAAGACGGTTACAAGGCTGTTCAGCTTGGCTTCGGTGAGGCTAAGGAAAAGAACACCACGAAGCCTATGATGGGAGTCTTCAAGAAAGCGGGAACGACACCGAAGAGACACTTGGCCGAGTTCAAGTTTGACGAGGAATACAACCTCGGTGACACTATTACCGTTGACATCTTCAACGATGCGACATTTGTTGATGTTGTGGGTACGTCGAAAGGTAAAGGTTTCCAGGGCGTAATGAAGCGCCATGGTTTCGGTGGTGTCGGACAGAGCACCCACGGCCAGGACGACCGTGCCCGCAAGCCGGGTTCAATCGGTGCATGTTCTTATCCTGCAAAGGTCTTCAAGGGAATGCGCATGGCCGGACAAATGGGAGGTGACAGGGTTACTACCCAGAACCTCAGAGTGTTAAAAGTAATACCGGAGCATAACCTCATCCTTGTGAAAGGTAGTGTTGCTGGTTGCAAAGGTTCAACCGTTTTAATTGAGAAATAATGGAAATTAACGTATTAAATATCAAAGGTGAAGACACTGGGAGAAAGGTTACGTTAAACGAATCTGTCTTCGGAATTGAACCTAACGACCACGTCATATATCTTGACGTTAAACGTTATATGGCAGCCCAGCGTCAGGGAACGGCCAAGGCAAAGGAAAGAAGCGAGCACTCTGGCTCAACCCGTAAGCTTGGACGCCAGAAAGGCGGCGGCGGCGCCCGTAGGGGTGACATCAATTCTCCGCTGCTCAGGGGAGGTGGTCGCGTGTTTGGTCCCAAGCCCCGTGACTATAGCATAAAAATCAATCATAAAACCACGATATTGGCTCGTAAGAGCGCTTTGTCTTACAAGGCTCAAGAGAATGCCATTGTTGTGATTGAGGATTTCAATTTCGACGCTCCAAAGACAAAAGATTTTGTAAATATTACTAAAAATCTTAAAGTTGACGGCAAGAAGCAGCTCTTCCTTTTGCCGGAAGAAAATAAAAACGTATATTTGTCGGCTCGTAATTTGCAGCGTACCAATGTCATGCGTGCGTCGTCGCTTAACACTTACAAGGTGTTGGATGCCGACGTTCTTGTCGTGACTGAGAATTCGCTGAGGGCAATCGATGAAATCTTAAACAAGTAAGAAGGAGAAAAGTATTATGGCATTTATCATAAAACCGCTGGTCACTGAGAAGATGACCAAGATTACAGACAAGTGGCCTAACCGCTATGGCTTCATTGTTCGCCCGGAAGCAAACAAACTCCAAATTAAGAAAGAAGTCGAGAGCCTGTATGACGTCACTGTTGAAGACGTCAATACGATGCGGTATGCCGGCAAGCGTTCGAGCCGTTACACCAAGGCCGGCCTGATTAAAGGACAGAAGAACGCATACAAGAAGGCTATCGTTACCCTTAAGGAGGGTGATACAATTGATTTTTACAGCAATATTTGAAAATAAAAAATGGCAGTACGTAAATTTAAACCGGTAACTCCGGGTCAAAGACACAAAATTATTGGTACGTTCGAGGAAATTACTGCATCCGTACCAGAGAAGTCTCTCGTTTACGGTAAACGTTCTACCGGAGGTCGAAACAATACAGGAAAAATGACCATGCGTTACATCGGCGGTGGTCATAAGAGAAAGTATCGTTTCATCGACTTCAAGCGTGAGAAAGATGGTGTTCCTGCTGTAGTTAAGACAATCGAATACGATCCGAACCGTTCGGCTCGTATCGCATTGTTGTATTATGCAGATGGTGAAAAACGTTACATTATTGCTCCTAACGGACTGCAGGTAGGTGCAACTCTGATGTCTGGAAAGGACGCGGCGCCTGAGATTGGTAACGCGCTTCCTTTGGCCAACATCCCCGTAGGTACTGTGATTCACAACATTGAATTGCGTCCGGGACAGGGTGCGCTTCTGGTTCGCTCGGCTGGTAATTTTGCTCAGTTGACTTCTCGTGAAGGCAGTTATTGCGTTGTTAAGCTCCCTTCTGGCGAGACTCGCCAGATTCTCAGTGCTTGTAAGGCTACTGTAGGTAGTGTGGGTAATTCTGACCATGCTCTTGAACAGTCTGGTAAGGCCGGACGTTCTCGTTGGCTCGGACGTCGCCCCCACAACCGTGGTGTTGTCATGAACCCGCATGATCACCCGATGGGTGGTGGTGAAGGACGTCAGTCTGGAGGCCATCCTCGTTCACGCAAGGGCTTGTATGCTAAGGGGCTCAAGACAAGAGCTCCGAAGAAGCTTTCTAACAAGTATATCATTGAAAGAGCTAATAAGAAATAATCAAGTTAACTAAGAGTATAATTATGAGTCGTTCATTAAAGAAAGGTCCATATATAAATGTTTCACTCGAGAAGAAAATCCTTGCGATGAACGAGAGTGGAAAGAAAAGCGTCGTAAAGACGTGGGCCAGGGCCTCAATGATTTCTCCGGATTTCGTGGGCCATACTGTTGCAGTTCATAACGGAAACAAATTTATACCTGTTTACATTACCGAGAACATGGTAGGGCACAAGCTTGGGGAATTCTCTCTGACACGTCGCTTCGGAGGCCATGCCGGCAATAAGAAGTAAGACAGGCAAACCATTGAAAATAAAAAGGTAATATAATGGGAGCAAGAAAGAAGATAGCGGCTGAAAAAAGAAAGGAAGCCCGTAAGACATTGTATTTTGCAAAGCTCAAAGGCGTGCCCTCTTCTCCTCGTAAGATGCGTTATGTCGTTGACATGATACGTGGAATGGAGGTAAATCACGCCCTTGGCGTTTTGAGGTTCTCGAAAAAAGCGGCTGCTGCCGATGTAGAGAAGCTTCTGCGTTCTGCCATAGCCAATTGGGAAGTTAAGAATGACCGTAAGGCTGAGGATGGCGAACTTTATATATCAAAGGTGTTCGTAGACGAAGGTGTTACGATGAAGCGTATGAGACCGGCACCTCAAGGACGTGGCTACCGTATCCGCAAGCGTAGCAACCACGTTACATTGTTTGTAGATGCCAAAACTAATGACGAAAAATAAGAAGCAGAATGGGACAGAAAGTTAATCCGATAAGCAACCGTCTCGGTATTATCAGGGGTTGGGATTCAAATTGGTTCGGTGGAAAGAACTTTGGCGACAACCTCGTGGAGGATATGAAAATCCGCAAGTACCTGAACGAACGTTTGGCTAAGGCCAGCGTATCTCGAATCGTCATTGAGCGCACTCTGAAGCTTGTCACCATAACAATATGCACCGCTCGTCCAGGACTTGTGATAGGCAAGGGCGGACAGGATGTAGATAAGTTGAAAGAAGAGCTGAAGAAGCTTTACGACAAGGAAATTCAGATAAACATCTACGAAGTTAAGAAACCGGAGCTTGATGCAACAATCGTGGCTAATAATATCGCACGCCAGGTTGAGGGTAAGATAGCTTACCGTCGTGCGATAAAGATGGCTGTAGCTAATACGATGCGTGCCGGAGCCGAGGGTATAAAGGTTCAGATAACAGGCCGCCTTAACGGTGCCGAGATGGCCCGTAAGGAAATGTACAAGGAGGGACGTACACCTTTGCATACTTTCCGTGCGGACATCGACTTCTGCCAGGCAGAAGCTCTCACCAAGGTAGGTTTGTTGGGCATTAAGGTTTGGATTTGCCGCGGCGAGGTTTACGGCAAGCGTGACCTCACTGTAAACTTCTCGCAGGAGAAGCAGGGCGGACGCCCTAACGGCAAGCCGAGAGCTAACCGTAAGAGAAACAATAACCGTTAAAGAAAGAATCTATCATGTTACAGCCAAAAAGAGTAAAATATAGAAGACCTCAAGACGGGCGCGGCAATAAGGGCAACGCTCATAGGGGCACGCAATTGGCTTTTGGTTCGTTTGGCATCAAGACTCTTGAAGCTAAATGGCTGGACAGCCGCCAGATAGAGGCAGCGCGTGTTGCTGTCAACCGTTATATGCAGCGTGAGGGTCAGGTTTGGATTCGTATATTCCCTGATAAGCCTATCACTCGTAAGCCTGCCGATGTCCGAATGGGTAAAGGTAAGGGAGACCCCGCAGGCTGGGTTGCTCCTGTGACCCCGGGACGTATCCTCTTTGAAGTTGAAGGCGTTTCGTTCGATGTGGCAAAGGAGGCTCTCCGCCTTGCAGCACAGAAATTGCCGGTAAAGACAAAGTTTGTTGTTAGACGTGATTACGATAAAAACGCTTGATTATGAAGATTAAAGAAGTAAAGGAACTTGAAACCAAGGATTTGGTTGAGAGACTTGAAGCAGAGGTTGCAAAGTACCATCAGATGAAGTTGAATCATGCAATCACTCCGTTGGAAAATCCTTCGCAGATTAAAGCGGCACGTCGTGATATCGCACGCATGAAAACGGTTCTCCGCCAAAGGGAACTTAATAAATAACAATGGTTCAGATGGAAAAGAGAAATTTAAGAAAGACAAGAACGGGTGTCGTGACAAGCAACAAGATGGATAAAACCATTGTTATTGCAGCTAAGTTCAAGGAAATGCACCCTATATATGGCAAATTCGTTCAGAAAACGAAGAAATACCATGTTCATGATGAAAAGAATGAGGCTAATGTAGGAGATACAGTCCTCATTATGGAAACCCGTCCTTTGAGTAAGACAAAAAGGTGGAGATTGGTTCAAATAATTGAAAAAGCTAAGTAATTATGATACAGGCAGAATCAAGACTTACAGTATGTGATAACAGTGGCGCGCGCGAAGCTCTGTGCATTCGAGTTTTGGGCGGTACGCGTCGCCGTTATGCAAGTGTTGGTGACATTATTGTCGTTGCAGTCAAGAATGTCATCCCGTCAAGTGATTTGAAAAAGGGTGCAGTATCTAAGGCTTTGATAGTCCGCACAAAGAAGGAAATACGCCGCGCTGACGGTTCATATATCCGTTTTGACGACAATGCTTGTGTCTTGCTGAACAATGCAGGCGAGCTTCGTGGAAGCCGTATTTTCGGCCCTGTCGCACGCGAACTCCGTGCGGTGAACATGAAAGTCGTTTCTTTGGCACCTGAGGTTCTTTAACGTTTATAAAGTGAATAAGTAATGAATAAGTTACATATAAAAAGGAATGATACGGTTGTTGTCTTAGCCGGTGAGGATAAGGGCAAGACTGGCAAGGTGCTTAAGGTATTGGTGGAGAAGCAGCGCGCCATCGTTGAGGGCGTGAACATGGTTTCAAAGAACATGAAGCCAAGTGCAAAGTATCCACAGGGAGGCATAATCAAGCAGGAAGCTCCTATTCACGTTTCAAACTTGAGCTTGATTGACCCGAAGAGCGGCAAGCCCACTCGCGTTGCAATCAAGAGGACTGAAGACGGCAAGAAAGTTCGTATAGCTAAAAAATCAGGGGAGGAAATCAAATAATGAATACAGCTGAATTAAAGAAGGTATATGCGGAGACGATAGCTCCCGCGCTGCAAAAACAGTTCAATTATTCTTCCAAGATGCAGGTTCCTGTCCTGAAGAAGATTGTTGTCAATCAGGGTCTTGGAGACGCGACACAAGACAGGAAAATCATAGACGTCGCCATCAACGAGATAACAACCATCACGGGACAGAAGGCTGTCGCTACGTATTCCAAGAAGGATATTGCTAACTTTAAGCTCCGCAAGAAGATGCCTATCGGTGTTATGGTTACATTGCGCCGCGACCGTATGTACGAGTTCCTTGAAAGGCTTATCCGTATTGCTTTGCCGCGTATCCGTGACTTCAAGGGCATTGAAAGCAAGTTCGACGGACGTGGAAACTATACGCTTGGCGTGCAGGAGCAAATCATATTCCCCGAAATCAACATTGATGCTATCGACAAGATTCAGGGTATGAACATAACGTTCGTTACTTCGGCTAAGACAGACGAAGAGGGATATGCATTGCTCAAAGCATTTGGTTTACCTTTCAAGAACGCTAAAAAAGATTAATAGATATGGCAAAAGAATCAATGAAGGCCCGCGAGGTTAAGCGTGCGAAGCTGGTTGCCCGTTATGCAGAGAAACGTGCGGCTTTAAAGAAAATCATTGCGACGGCCGAAGACCCGGCTGAAGCTTATGAGGCTGCAAGGAAATTGCAGAGCATACCGCGTAACGCTAATCCTATCCGTCTCCATAACCGTTGCAAGATAACGGGTCGTCCGAAGGGATATATGCGCCAGTTCGGCCTTTCACGTATCCAATTCCGTGAAATGGCTTCGGCAGGCTTGATTCCTGGAGTAAAGAAGGCGAGCTGGTAAATGCAGGCAAAGTAAGTTTTATTTAATATTGTCGGGGCAGTCCCGATTAATTAAACAATTATTTTATGACAGATCCAATAGCAGATTATCTGACGAGGTTGAGAAACGCAATCATGGCTCATCACCGTGTTGTTGAAGTACCAGCTTCAAACCTGAAGAAAGAGATTACGAAAATTCTCTTTGAAAAAGGTTACATCCTGAACTACAAGTTCATTGAGGATGGTCCCCAGGGAACCATCAAGGTTGCGTTGAAGTATGACCCCGCAACAAAAGAAAATGCCATCAGGTGTTTGAAAAGAGTGTCTACCCCCGGTTTGCGTAAATATACCGGATATAAGGACATGCCGAGAGTTATCAATGGATTGGGCATAGCTATCTTGTCCACTTCCAAAGGTGTAATGACAGACAAAGAGGCTTCCGCTCTCAAAATCGGCGGCGAAGTGCTTTGCTATGTATATTAATAAAGGGAGGATTGGAAAATGTCAAGAATAGGTAAATTGCCAATTAGCATCCCTTCTGGAGTTACAGTTACTCTCAATAATGGTGTAGTTAACGTAAAAGGTCCTAAGGGTGAACTTTCACAGAAAGTTGATTCTTCAATCATCGTAAAGATTGAGGACAATCATATTTTGTTTGAGATAGATGAGAACAGCCCGGTAAACAGCAAGCAGAAGCAGGCTTTCCACGGCCTTTACCGCGCTTTGGTCAACAATATGGTTGTTGGTGTAAGCGAAGGTTACAAGAAAGTGCTTGAGCTTGTCGGTGTAGGTTACCGTGTGTCAAACCAGGGGAATATCATCGAATTTGCTTTGGGATACACCCATCCTATATTCATCCAGCTGCCTAATGAAGTAAAGGTTGAAACTAAGTCTGAAAGAAATCAGAACCCTCTTATAATTCTGGAGTCTTGCGACAAGGCACTTCTCGGACTTATTTGTGCTAAGATACGTTCTTTCCGTATGCCTGAACCTTACAAGGGCAAGGGTATATTGTTCCAGGGTGAGGTCATCCGCAGGAAGTCTGGTAAGACTGCGGCTGCTAAGTAACTTTAATATTTTTACGATTATGACAACAAAGAAAATAGACAGACGAATCAAGATAAAGTTCAGAATTCGTAAACGTATAAGCGGAACGGCAGAGCGTCCTCGCATGAGCGTATTTCGTAGCAACAAGCAGATTTATGTCCAGGTAATTGATGATTTGGCAGGTAGGACTTTGGTTGCGGCCTCGTCGCGTGGTATGGAAGCCATGCCCAAGTGCGAGCAGGCTGCCAAGGTCGGGGAACTTATTGCGAAGAAAGCTGTTGAAGCTGGAATTTCAAAGGTTGTATTTGACCGTAACGGCTACCTTTACCATGGTCGTGTCAAGGAACTTGCAGATGCAGCCCGTAAGGGAGGACTTAATTTTTAATCGATTATGGCAATGAATAGAGTTAAGATAAACAGTGACATAGAGTTAAAGGACAGGCTGGTTGCTATTAACCGTGTCACAAAGGTGACAAAGGGTGGCCGTACTTTTACTTTCGCCGCAATTGTCGTTGTTGGTGACGGTAACGGAATCATAGGCTGGGGACTCGGCAAGGCTGGCGAGGTTACAGCTGCGATATCCAAGGGTGTGGAAGCCGCAAAGAAAAACCTTATTAAGGTTCCTGTCTTGAAGGGTACTGTTCCGCATGAGATTGAAGCTTCTTTCGGAGGTGCTCGCGTGTTCTTGAAGCCAGCTGCGGCCGGTACCGGCCTTGTGGCAGGTGGCGCTATGCGTGCTGTGCTTGAGAGCGTTGGCGTTAAGGACGTGCTCGCAAAGTCTAAAGGCTCGTCTAACCCTCATAACCTTGTGAAGGCCACAATAGTTGCATTGGGCCAGATGCGTGATGCTTATACTGTCGCTAAGACACGTGGCATAAGTGTTGAAAAAGTATTTAGAGGATAAGGAGGCGAAAAATGGCAACAATAAAAATCAAGCAGATAAGAAGCAAAATCGGTGCACCCCTCGATCAGAAGCGTACGCTTGAATCTCTTGGCTTGCACAAGATATCTCAAGTTGTTGAGCGTGAGGACACTCCTGTGCTCCGCGGCATGATAAGGAAGGTTCACCACTTGGTAACCGTTATTGAGTAAATAACTTTCAAAAACTAAGGAATTATTATGAAACTGAATAATTTGAAACCAGCTGAAGGGTCAACGCATTCACGTCGTCGTTTGGGTCGTGGTCCAGGTTCTGGCCTGGGAGGAACTTCAACCCGTGGACATAAGGGTGCGAAAGCTCGTTCCGGTTACAAGAGGAAAATCGGATTTGAAGGAGGTCAGATGCCTTTGCAGCGCCGAGTTCCTAAGTTTGGCTTTAAGAATATCAATCATAAAGAATATTTTGTGGTTAATCTTTCAACTCTTCAGGCAATTGCAGAGTCAAAAGGTCTTACCAAGATTGGTATCAGCGAGCTGAAAGAGGCGGGTCTTACCAATGGTAAGGAGTTGGTTAAGATTCTTGGCAATGGCGAACTCAAGGCTAAGCTTGAGGTTGAAGCCAACGCCTTCTCGAAATCTGCCGAAGAGGCAATCAAGGCAGCAGGTGGTAACACAACTATAATCTAAGTAAATGAAAAAGTTTATAGAGACACTGAAGAACTGTTGGAAAATTGAGGATTTGCGTCAGCGAATCCTCATTACCATAACGTTTGTCGCAATTTATCGTTTCGGGTCTTTCGTGGTTCTGCCCGGCATCGACCCTTCAATGTTGCAGAAGTTGCAAACGCAAACCAGCGGCGGACTTATGTCGCTGCTGGACATGTTCTCCGGTGGAGCGTTTTCCAATGCGTCTATATTCGCGTTGGGAATAATGCCTTATATCTCCGCGTCCATTGTGATGCAGCTCCTTGCCGTGGCTGTGCCTTATTTCCAAAAGATGCAGCGTGAGGGAGAAAGCGGCCGTAAGAAGATAAACTGGTATACCCGTATACTGACGGTTGCAATCCTCCTGTTCCAGGCTCCTTCGTACTTGATGAACTTGAAGGTTCAAGCGTATGGGGCTTTGGCATCCGGCATCGATTGGTCTGTATTCATGATTTCTGCTACGGTCATCCTTGCAGCAGGCAGTATGTTTGTCCTTTGGCTGGGTGAGCGCATAACGGACAAGGGCATTGGCAATGGTGTCTCGCTGATAATCATGATTGGTATTATCGCCCGTCTTCCGCAGGCTTTCATCCAGGAGGTAAGTTCGCGCTTTACGGCGATTACAAGTGGTGGCCTTATCATGTTCATTATTGAGATAGCCATTCTTTATGCGGTTGTATGCGCCTCTTTGCTCTTGGTTCAGGGTACGCGTAAGATACCGGTGCAGTATGCCAAGCGTCTTGTCGGAAACAAGCAGTATGGCGGAGCGCGTCAGTATGTGCCTTTGAAGCTGTTTGCAGCCAATGTTATGCCTATCATCTTTGCGCAGGCGTTGATGTTCATACCTTTGGCTATTTATCAGTATTCTACAGACCAGAGCGGTTACGTGGTACGTGCATTGATGGATCATAGAAGTTTGTTGTATAATGTTGTGTTTGCTGCGTTGATTATAGCTTTCACATATTTTTATACGGCTATAACTTTGAATCCGACCCAGATGGCAGAGGACATGAAGCGGAACAACGGTTTCATACCTGGTGTAAAACCGGGTAAGGACACGGCGGACTATATTGACAATGTAATGTCTCGTATAACTTTGCCTGGTTCGTTGTTCATTGCTTTCATTGCAATAATGCCAGCTTTGGCCGGTTTGCTTGATGTGCAAGATGCGTTTTCTCAGTTCTTTGGCGGAACATCGCTTCTCATTCTTGTAGGAGTTGTCATTGATACTTTGCAGCAGATAGAGAGCCATCTGATGATGCGCCACTACGACGGACTGCTTAATTCCGGACGTATCCGCGGCCGTAATACAGTCTCTGCATATTGATGGTGAGGGAATTTCTTTCTGAATGAAGATATTTCTCAAAACGGAAGATGAGATTGAGTTGATGCGAAATGCCAACAGGCTTGTTGGAAAGACACTCGGCGCGATAGGCAAACATATCGGGCCGGGTGTTACAACTCTCCAGTTGGATAAGATAGCGGAAGAATTCATAAGGGATAATGGTGCGGTGCCAACATTCAAGGGATTTCCAAATCCTTTCGGCAAGCCATTTCCTGCGAGTATATGTACTTCGGTAAACGATGTTGTCGTTCACGGGGTGCCGGATGCAGAGACTGTTTTAAGGGACGGTGATATAATTTCGGTAGACTGTGGCGTTTTACTCGACGGTTTTAATGGAGATTCTTGCTATACTTTTTGTGTCGGCGAAGTCGGGGCAGAAGTGCGGAAACTCATTGATGTTACCAAGGAAGCTTTGTTCTGTGGCATCGAAAACGCTGTAGCAGGCAGGCATATTGGGGACATAGGCCATGCAGTGCAAGATTGTTGCGAGACGCGAGGCTATGGTGTTGTAAGGGAACTTACGGGGCATGGTATCGGACGCCAGATGCATGAAGACCCTCCCGTTCCGAACTACGGTTCAGCAGGAAGCGGGGTGTTGCTGAAAGCCGGGATGTGCATTGCAATAGAACCGATGGTTACCATGGGGAACCGCTCGATATTCCTGATGCCTGACCGTTGGACGATAAAGACACGTGACGGCAAGCCGGCTGCTCACTTTGAACATACCGTAGTGGTAAGAAGGGGAAAGGCCGAGATATTGTCTTCTTTTGAAGAAATTGAACAATAGGAAGGAAATTCATAAAATTAACAAGAATGGCAAAGCAAGACGCGATTGAACAGGACGGAACCATAGTGGAGGCGTTGTCCAACGCCATGTTCCGTGTCGAATTGGAGAATGGTTGCCCCATAACGGCTCATATTTCCGGAAAGATGAGGATGCACTACATCAAGATTCTTCCGGGCGACAAGGTAAAGGTCGAGATGAGTCCTTATGATTTGACAAAGGGCAGAATAGTGTTCAGATACAAATAATTTATAGAGATATATGAAAACGAGAACATCAATCAAGAAGCGTACACCTGACTGCAAGATAGTACGTCGTAAAGGTCGCTTGTACGTAATCAACAAGAAGAACCCTAAGTACAAATTACGTCAGGGCTAAGAATTAATTTTTTAATTTATCAAAAACAAAAATGGCAATAAGAATTGTTGGAGTAGATTTGCCCCAAAACAAGCGTGGCGAAATCGCATTGACTTATATCTATGGTATAGGTCGAAGTAGTTCAGCAAAGATATTGGACAAGGCAGGCGTAAGCCGTGACCTGAAGGTCAGCGAGTGGACTGACGACCAGGCAGCCAAAATCCGTGAGATCATCGGCGCTGAATACAAAGTTGAAGGTGATCTCCGTTCAGAGGTGCAGATGAACATCAAGCGCCTTATGGACATTGGTTGCTATCGTGGAATACGTCATCGTAACGGTCTTCCGGTTCGCGGTCAGAGTACTAAGAATAACGCACGTACCCGAAAGGGAAAGAAGAAGACTGTTGCTAATAAGAAAAAGGCTACTAAATAATAATTAGTTATGGCAAAGAAATCAGCAACATCTAAGAAAAGAAATGTAAAGGTTGACGCTATGGGGCAGCTCCATGTCCATAGCTCTTTCAACAATATCATCGTGTCTTTGGCCAACAGCGAGGGCCAGGTTATATCTTGGTCGTCAGCCGGCAAAATGGGCTTCCGCGGTTCAAAGAAGAATACTCCGTATGCAGCCCAGATGGCAGCAGAGGATTGCGCGAAGGTTGCGTATGACCTTGGTTTGCGTAAAGTCAAGGCTTATGTCAAGGGACCGGGTAACGGACGTGAGTCGGCTATCCGTGCCGTACATGGCGCAGGCATCGAAGTGACAGAGATTGTTGACGTAACACCGTTACCGCACAACGGATGCCGTCCCCCGAAGAGGAGAAGAGTTTAATTCAAGTACACAAACAAACATTGGCTCCGCATCATTATCCCGTTTATGCGGAGGACAGAAAAGCAATTAAAATATTATGGCTAGATATATAGGACCGAAATCGAAAATCGCGCGCCGTTTTGGAGAACCCATCTTTGGTGCGGACAAAGTTTTGTCCAGAAGGAACTTCCCTCCTGGACAGCATGGCAACAACCGTCGCAGAAAGATGTCTGAGTACGGTGTCATGTTGGCAGAGAAGCAAAAAGCTAAATACACATACGGTGTACTTGAGCGTCAGTTCCGTAATATGTTCGAAAAGGCAGCCAAGGCAGACGGCATTACCGGTGAGGTTCTTCTCCAGAACCTTGAGTGCCGTTTGGACAATGTCGTGTTCCGTCTTGGCATAGCTCCCACCCGTGCGGCTGCCCGCCAGTTGGTAGGCCACCGTCACATCGTGGTTGACGGCCAGGTAGTGAACATCCCCTCTTATTCGGTAAAGCCGGGTCAGGTAGTGGGTGTCCGCGAGAAGGCTAAGTCGCTTGAAGTGATTGAGGCAGCTCTTGCAGGTTTCAATCACAGCAAGTATCCTTGGATTGAGTGGGATGAGAATACAAAGAGCGGTAAGCTCCTCCACAAGCCGGAGCGCGCCGACATTCCAGAGAACATAAAGGAACAGTTAATCGTTGAGTTGTATTCTAAATAAATCATTAAGTTAATGGCGATATTAGCATTTCAAAAACCTGATAAAGTCGTAATGTTGGAGGCCAATGACAAATTCGGCAAGTTCGAATTCCGTCCTCTTGAGCCTGGCTTCGGCGTTACTATCGGCAACGCCCTGCGCCGCATTCTTCTTTCATCGCTTGAGGGGTATGCTATCAACACCATACGCATTGCGGGTGTTGAGCATGAGTTTTCCTCTGTACCTGGCGTAAAAGAGGATGTCACCAACATTATCTTGAACCTGAAGCAAGTAAGGTTCAAGCAAGTAGTAGAAGAATTCGAGAACGAAAAAGTTAGTGTCACCGTGGAGAATTCTACCGAGTTCAAAGCAGGCGACATCGGTAAGTATCTGACTGGATTTGAAGTGTTAAACCCTGACTTGGTGATTTGTCATTTAGATGCCAAAGCCTCAATGCAGATAGACCTTACCATCAACAAAGGCCGCGGCTACGTCCCTGCTGACGAGAACCGCGAGTTCTGCACTGACGTCAACGTAATTCCTATCGATTCTATTTACACTCCTATTCGTAACGTGAAATACGCGGTTGAGCCGTACCGTGTCGAGCAGAAGACCGACTACGACAAACTCGTGATTGAAGTTACGACGGACGGTTCCATACACCCGAAAGACGCGCTGAAAGAGGCCGCCAAAATCCTGATTTACCACTTCATGCTGTTCTCTGACGAGAAGATTACTCTTGAGAACAACGATGTTGACGGCAACCAGGAATTCGACGAGGAAGTTCTCCACATGCGCCAGCTGCTCAAGACCAAGCTCGTGGACATGAACCTCTCGGTACGTGCCCTGAACTGTCTGAAGGCAGCCGACGTCGAGACACTCGGCGACCTTGTACAGTACAACAAGACCGACCTCTTGAAGTTCCGCAACTTCGGTAAGAAATCGCTTTCAGAGCTTGATGATTTGCTCGAGAGTCTGAATCTGTCGTTTGGAACTGACATTTCAAAGTACAAATTGGACAAAGAATAAATCCTGGCACCGAGGCTGCCGACTTGCTTCGGCAGCCACGGACGCAGGTTGTCCCAAAACGAATTAACAAAAATGAGACATAATAAGAAATTCAACCATTTGAGCCGTACTGCATCTCATCGTAAGGCTATGCTCGCAAACATGGCCATCTCGCTGATAATGCACAAAAGAATCACTACGACTCTCGCAAAGGCCAAGGCCCTCAAGATGTATGTGGAGCCTCTGATTACCCGTTCAAAAACCGACACTACGACTTCGCGCCGTGTCGTTTTCCGCTACTTGCAGAACAAGTATGCCGTAACAGAGCTTTTCAAGGAAGTTGCTCCTAAGGTGTCCGACCGTCCCGGAGGCTATACCCGCATCATCAAGCTCGGTACCCGTCAGGGTGACGCTGCTGATGTTTGTTTCATCGAGCTTGTTGACTTCGATGAGAACATGGCCAAGACTCCGAAGACAGCCAAGAAGACACGCCGCAGCCGCCGTTCAAAGGGTGCTGAAGCAGCTCCTGCTGCAACCGAGGCTCCCGTAGCTGAGGAGGCCAAGGCTGAAGCTCCTGCTGAAGAAGCAGCAAAGGCTGAATAATCAAGTTAAGAAGTATATCTCTATTATAACGCTCCTTCCTGTGACGGGAAGGAGCGTTTTTTCATGTGTATTCCGGCAGCTGTTTTTGTAGGTTGCCATAATAGTCGGGTCAGATTTCTTGTTTTGGCAAAATATTGTTACTTTTGTAAAGTGATAATAATACAGCGCAAGTCCGGTATAATCATGTCCCTACAAAGGATAAGTCATGACATTTATAAGTCATTGCCATTATACCGGGCTTACGTTAAAACATGACAGCAATGATTAAAGACGATTCTTATCCCATGTTGGGAATTGCCGAGGCGTTGAAGGCTGCCGGTAATAAGATATTCCAGTTTACCGGGCGTTCGCGCCGTTCGGAGTATTGGTGGACGTTTCTTGTCGTGTTCCTTGCCAATTTCGTGCTTACGCCGTTCGGTGCGTTTGTGCTTTCACTTCTTACTATACCTCTTACGTTCCGCCGTTTGCACGACACAGGGCGCAGCGGATGGTGGTGGGGCGGACTCGCCCTGCTAAAGGTTGTGCTTCTTGTTGTTTTCGTTTATGATGTGCTTCGTCTCAGCCTGTACCATGTTGATGCGGGTTTTGAGGATATAGGCGTTATTGTTTCCCTGCTGGGAAAGTATATTTTGTTGGTAATCTTGGTCGCGGTTTACAGGATTGTCTTAATCGTAATGCTGTGTATTGACAGCGACCCGGAACCCAACCGTTACGGAGTATCTCCGAAATACGGTGCGGAAGCTGACGTGTAGCCGCTTTTCCGTTTAGAAAAGTCCCTGCTGTTTGAACATGGCAAGCAACTCGCGGTTGGCCTTGTCGTCGATGGCGAGGGAGTTGTCGTCGTCAAACAGGCGGAGCGTTACGGGGCATTCGCCGCAGATGTCAATGCCGATAACTTTTTCATGCTTCAGGATAAGGTGCAGCACGCGCTTCATTTCGTCGAGCGTCAGCGTACCCTGTTCCCAGTCGGTACGTGCCGAACAGGTGTCGAGCACGTCCTTGTCTATTGAGATGTACAGCGGTTCCGATATTGACAGAGGACGTTGTTCTGCCGCATGGCCGTGCAGTTGACTGTCGGTGAATGCCATGACCCGGTTGAGATATATTCCGGGAATTGTGGCTACGCTGTCTTCCGGGATGCCCAGTATTACGACGTGCGACAGCAGACTGTTGCTGTCGAGCATGTCTTTCACCCAGCCTCCGCACGACAATACGCCGCTCCAGCGTGACGGCTGCATGTCAGTGTGGTGGTCGAAGAGTACGAGCGAGAACGGCGTGTTGATTTTATCCGTCCAGAATTTTGTTACGTAATGGTAGTCGCCCGAGTCGATGAAGTGTATGCCCCGGGCAGGGTAGGGCGCTATGATGCGGCGTATTGAGCGTTGCCCTTCCTCGTCGCAGTAGCAGTCTGTGCCGTGCAGGTGTGTGCAGTCAAGATGCGTGAAGCGTGGGTTTCGTGCAAAAGGCTCTTCATTGTACACGCCCGAGAAGTTCATTATTATAACCGACTTGTCCATGTCTTTTCCTGATTTTCTTTTTCATTGTCACCCCAAAAGTCTGTCTGCCATGCGTCTGAAGTTGTCGGCAGGCCGGCTGTGTGTGCCTTGTCGTGTCTGTCGCATGCCCTTTTACGGTATTTCCGGTGTTTACTTGCCGAGCCTTGATAGGGTAAGCGCGTCGCGCTTGCCGTCATAATACTTTTCCAGAGCGGTGGCGAAGATGCCGCCGGGGGCTGCTGCGTCGAACAGGGTCATGCTCGATTTCACTTTCAGTGCGTCTATTCCGCCGAGTATTTCGGTTGCCGATTTGCCGTCGATGGCGAGCAACGCCTGCGTTATTTCGTGCAGGCGAGGGCCGAGAGTGCTGTCGGCAAGGTAGGCTTTGGCCTCGGCCAGGCATGAGATGCCGTAGTATTCGGAATTGTAGCTGTGCCCCAAGCTTTTTATTTGTGGAAACACATACCATATCCAGTGCGACCGTTTGCGCCCGGCTTTCACTTCCGCCAAGGCTGTGGTGTAGCCTGAATAAGCAGCGTCTTGCGCCTTTATAAATCTTTCCAAGTTGTATTCTGCCATGTCGTTTATCGTATGTTGTCCTGCAAAAATACAAAAAACATCGGTCTTTATGCCTTTGGCGTGGCGGAATAATATGATGTTTTTCAGGTATGCCAGCCATTGGCTGTCGTGTGGAGTTTTGTCATGCAGTGTCTCATGTCCGGCCTGTGGCAGGCTGAGGGGCCGAGCCTTTGCCAGTGGCCTGTTTACGGGCGTTTCCCAAAAGGTGGCCTTTTAGCTTCTAAAAGGCCACCTTTTGGCGTGCAAAACACGGTCTTTTGCAATGCGATTGACGGCCTTTTGCAAAGGCGGTGGTTATCAGGCGTTTTGCTGTTTCGTTTTTCTTGATGTGAGGCTCTTCATCACCTGTTTCCTCACCGCCTGCCAACTGGGCATCTGTTTGAGGTTTCTCCGCATCGGAGCGTCGTACAGAAGGAACAGCAACAGCAGGAAGATGCAGGCGTATGCCGCCCATCCGTACACCTGTTTGATGCTTATTTCGGTCATTTGCTGCATGAAGGTCTCCATCAAGTGGGGAACGTTCACGGCCTCCCTGCTTGCCGCTACGTTGTCAACCGCCGCCCCGTAGCGTGTCATGTTGTCGGGAATGTAGTACTTCATTGCACGCGTGAAGATGGCCGCACCGATAACTCCGCCCATCACCATGTGCAGCATATTGAACACCGACAACGCCTGGAAGAAGTGCTGGAAGCTCATAATCTCCTCCGCGCAGGTCATGAACGTCACGCTCAGCACTGCGTAGCCGAAGCCCCGGCAGGTCATAGGCAGGCAGAGCTGGGATATGTGCATGTCGCCCGACATTGCGAAGTAGAAGTACAGCAGGTAGCACGCCACCCCGAAAAGCCCGACTATCAGCAGGCGCAGATAGTGGAAACGCCTTACGTGCATCCACCAAAACGAGAACAGGCAGCCGGCAACGCATCCGACCAGTACCGGCCAGTCGAGCTGCACGGCGGTCATAGTTCCGTAGTGCATCACCTCTTCAAGGAATATCTCTTCAAGCACATGTTCGGTTGAGAGAAGCATCTCCACCAGCGCAACCAGTATGAGTATGGGCAGCAGATAGCGGTAAGTCCACATCTTAGGCTCAAGGTACGGGTGCCTGATTGAGAACATACGGCCTATGCAGACGATGAACGTTACCGCCGCGACCACGCTCAACCGGCGCATCACGGGGCTGTTCCACCAGTCGTAATAGTCGCCGTAGTTGAACAGGAACGTCACTTCCAAGACCAATGCCGCCCACAGGACAGCCCCTAACCAGTCGATGCCGAAGAGCGGAAACTTCTTGAACATGCGGAAATGGCGCGTGCAAACGGTAAGTATGAGCAGGTCAACCATCATTGTTCCGCAGATGAACAGCTGCATGAAATCCCAGTGGTAGTAATACATCAGGTAAGTGGCAAGCAGGTCGGACAGCTGCATGCTGCCCAGTATTATTATGTGCAGCATGGGGAAGAACACCGTGAAGTCGCGCTTTGGGGTCATCCACAGTTGTATGTTCGACATGCACTCGAACGTTCCCTGTATCTTGCATACACCCTCGATGAAGCACACAAGCCACAGCAAGGGCAGCAGCGTGATGTGCGGTGCGGCCAGGTTGCACAGCAGAACGCCCGTGGCCGCGGCGCACAGCAGTGTCTTGTTGGTGAAACGGAACTTCATCCGGAACAACACCGGAAAGTAAATAGCCATCCCCGACAGGTTGGCGAAAAGGCACATCGTGAGGTCTTCCCTCATAAGCGCCGTCTCTCCCATCATCTGGTTAAGCGTTCCGAGGTAAAGTCCGCCGGAGAACTGGAAGGTGACGGCTATGAAAACGTAAATCCAAGGCCGTATCTTTTCAGGCACGAAGCTCCTGAACATCGGCATGGAAAAAGGCATAGTACCGTTCATTTTCAGTATTTCACTTTACATTCCACATTGAAGCCGGCCCTCAACCGTCGCACGTCGGCCGTGTCGTTGCCCTGCAGACGGATGCGCACCGGCACCCTTTGCTCCACCTTTACGAAGTTTCCCGTGGCGTTGTCTTGCGGTATCAGCGAGAAGGCCGCGCCCGTAGCGTCGGACAACGACTCGACAACGCCCTTGTATTCAACGCCCGGAACGGCATCGGCCGTGAACGTTACGCTGGCTCCCTCCTTTATGTTCGGCAGCTGGGTCTCGCGGTAATTTGCGACAACCCACAGCTCACCGTCGTCCACAATGTCAACCATCGTCTGCCCGGGCTGCACCAGCTGCCCCTCGTGTATGTCCTTCCTGCCCGTCACTCCGTCGCATGTCGCCACTATGACAGTGTATGAAAGGTTGAGCTTGGCGAGGTCAACCGCAGCCTGAGCGAGGCGCACCGCCGCCTCGTTTTGCCCCAAACGGTGGGCCTGTTCGTTCTTCGACAGCGATGTTGAATGCCGTGTCCTGAGTGCCTGTTCATATCTGGCGTTGATGGCGTCGTAGGCCGTTTTCACGTTGTCATACTGCTGTTTGGTCACTGCGTCCTGCTCCAACAGTTTCTTGTAGCGTTGCAGTTCGCGTCCGGCATTCGCCCTTTGCACCCGTATTTCCTCAACCGTAGCGTCGTTCACGCTGATGTTGTTCTGCGTGGTTGCTATGCCTGCGTTGGTTGCCTGCCGGCCTGCAAGGGCGTTGGCAAGGTCGGCTTCGGCCTGCGCCAGCCGCAACTTGAACTCCGAGTCCTCGATGACAAGCAGCGTGTCGCCTTTGTGTACAGGCTTGTATTCATCGAAATAAATCTTCTTTATGAAGCCCTGAACGCGCGTGTTGACAGGAGTTATGTGCTGCCTCACCTGCGCGTTGTCGGTATATTCAACGTTTCCAAGGTGTATGAACCTTGAACATACATACGCAACGCCAATCAGCAGCAGTGCAATGACGGTTGTATTGTAAATCAGCTTTTTTGTTTTTCTCGTTACCATGATGACAATCTGTTCTTTAATGTGTTTATAATGTGTGTGTGATGTATTTCATCTTGTAATAGTTGTACAGGATGTTTATGCGCGCGTTCACTAATCCTAAGTCGGCGCTTAGCTTCATGTTGCTTGCGTCTATCATGTCGGTAAGCAGTGCCATGTCGTTCTTGTAGCGGTTGTCGGTCACGCTGTAGTTCTCGTCGGCCAGCTTAACGCTTTTCTCCTGCGTCCTCAAGTCGGTGAAGGAGGTCATGAAGTTCACATAGCCTTCCTGCACGTCGTTCTTTATTTTCTCCTGTGCCAGCTGGTGGTTCTCCTGCGCCTGCCGCACGTTCAGCCGTGCCTGCCGCAGCCTGTTGTTGTTTTTGAACAGCGACGACAGGTTGTATTTTATCCCCACTCCTATGTACCAGTAATTGAAGTTGTTGTCAAGCGCGGGCACTTCGATGGTTACCGGGCCGTCCAGATGGTCGGCGGCCACTATCGAGATGTGGGGCAGCCGTTCAGCGCGTTCCTGCTTTACCTTCTGCTCGTTAAGCCGTATGGCGGTCTGCGTCTGCTTCAGCAGAATGTTGTTCGCCCTCGCCATGTCCTGCCATTCGTTCTCCGTGAGCGTCTGTATCTTCTGTTCCAGCATTGCGGTGTCAGGCTTTATGTCCGTCCCTTCGGGCAGATGCAGGGTGGTAACAAGCTGGAAGTTGGCTGTGGTGCGTGCGTCCCTTGTCCTTGTCAGCTGAAGGTTCAGCTGTTCCTTTTGCAGCTCATAGCGCGTGATGTCGTTCTTCAGGACGGTGCCCTGCTCCCTTTTTGCCTTCATGTTGGCAATCACCTCGTCGGTCAGCCTTATGTTGTCTTGCAGCACTTTGATGTGATTGTCCAGCTTGTATAGGTTCAGGTAATGCCCGAGAAGCAGGAAACGCACTTCCTGAATGTCCTTTTGCAGGTCGAGTTCCGCCAGCTGTTTGCCGAGTTCGGCCTGCCTGATGCCGCTGCTGATGGCGCCTCCGGCATAGATTACCTGTTGCGCCTCAATGGCGAAGTTGTTGCCGAAGTGGGGCATGTCAACCGTCATCGCGTTGCCGAAATCCCTGTCCCAAATCTTCCCGTTGCCAAGATAACTGGCCGAAAGCGACACGTTTACGTCGGGCAACCGCTGTGCCTTGGCTGCTTTCAGGGCTTCACCGGCGGCTTCAGTCCCGGTTCTGTAAGTCTGGATGCTTTTGCTTTGTGCGTCGGCAAGGCGTAGTAATTCGTCTATGCCCATCAGTTGTGACTGGGCATATAACCCCTGGCTGCATAAGGCTGTGGCGCACAACAGCCCTATGAGCCTTTTCTTTTTGCTCATAAGTTGATTGGTTATGTTATAATGATGGAATGGATATGGCGGTAAAAAGAGAAGCTGACTTTAAATCAAAGCTGCCGCTCCCCATGAGTGGAATTTACTGATTTTGTTTTTGTAAAAGACTGTATAAATTCCCATGTTTTGTTTCCCTATCCTTTGTTTGCGGCTGCAAAGTTAAGGAAAAAAGATATACGGTGTAACCTTATAAAGCCTTTCTTTTTTGATATTTTAACTGTTTTGCGGTTCGTTCCATACCGGCGGCAGACCGTATGGTGGCCTTTGTTTCCGCCGTTGTCGGACGGTTGCCAAACGCCTTGTTTTCAGCGGCTTTCCAAAAGGTGGCCTTTTAGCGTGCAATTGATGGCCTTTTAGCGTGCAAAAGGCCACCTTTTGGAAGCTGAAAGACGGCCTTTTAGAAACCCACCCCAACCCTCCCGAAGGGAGGGAGCTTGATTACCATTATTTATTTAGCTGCAAATGAGGCACTCGGTAACTGTTATGCCGCACGGCGATGCGGCATCCAGTATATGCAACTATCACAATTTGAGGTTCTTATATCCTCTGGATGCCGCATCGCTGTGCGGCATGACGATTACCGTGCGTCGTAATCCAAAGGCTGCTAAAAGTGTGGCTGATGCTTGCTTGGTGTCTTATTATTTCGTATTTTTGCGGCTGAAATATCTAATTCCTAATTAAAAACACGTATCAATGAAAGCATTTCGTTATTTGGCAGTGGCCTTTCTTGCACTTCTGATGTGTCTGCCTGCGGCGGCGCAGGGCGTCGGGCGGACGGCGCAAGGTGTGCGTCTCGACGTTCAGGGGGGCAAGTTCAAGTGTGAGGTCACGTTTTATTCGCCTTCGATTGTCCGCGTGGTGAAGGCTCCTCAGGCGGCTGCGCCGGAAGAGAAGAGCCTCGCCGTGGTAATGGTTCCTGAAGAGACAAAGTTCAAGCTGGCCGAGACTGACGGCACTGTGACGCTGAAAAGCCGCGAGGTTAGCGTCACGATTGACAGAAACGACGGCACGGTGAGCTTCGCTGATGCCGCAGGCAACAGCCTGCTGAAGGAAAAGGGCGCGTCGGTTTTCACGCCTGTCGAGAGCGGTGTAGACAAGGGCTGTTACCGCGTATGCCAGTCTTTCACCCTTGACAAGGATGAACCCATATACGGATTGGGCCAGCTCCAGACCGGCAAGATGAGCCAGCGCGACCAGCAGAAATATCTCATACAGAGCAATCTGGAGGACAGCAGCCCCTTCATCCAGTCGGTAAAGGGCTACGGCTTGTTCTTCGACAACTATTCGCCAGTGACGTTCACCGACAATGCCGGCGGCCTTTCGTTCGACTTCGAGGTAGGAACGTGCGTCGATTATTACTTCATGTACGGCGGCAACGCCGACGGAGTGGTGGCCTGCATGCGCCGGCTCACCGGCCAGGTGCCCATGTTCCCGCTGTGGACTTACGGCTTTTGGCAGAGCAAGGAGCGCTACAAGAGCCAGGACGAGGTGGTTGGCGTTGTGCGCAAGTACCGCGAGCTGGGCGTGCCTCTTGACGGAATAATACAGGACTGGCAGTATTGGGGCGGCAATTACCTGTGGAACTCGATGGAGTTTACCAATCCGCTTTTCTATAATCCCCAGAAAATGCTCGACGACGTGCACTCAATGAACGCCCACATGGCCATATCCATCTGGTCGTCTTTCGGCCCGATGACTAAGCCTTACCGCGAACTTGCACCGAAAGGCCTGCTCTATGACTTCAAGACATGGCCTTCGGCCGGTACGGAAGGATGGCCTCCGAACCCGGATTATCCATCAGGCGTGAAGGTGTATGACGCCTATTCGCCCGAAGCCAGGGACATTTATTGGAAGTATCTGAACGCCGGCATCTTCAAGTATGGCATGGACGCGTGGTGGATGGACTCTACAGACCCTGACCATCTTGACTTCAAACCTTCTGACCTTGACCAGAAGACATACCTCGGTTCGTTCCGCAAGGTGCGCAATGCGTACCCACTTGCTGCTGTCAGAGGCGTTTACGAGCATCAGCGCGGCGTAACTTCCGACAAGCGTGTGTTCATACTTACGCGCTCGGGTTTTGTAGGACAGCAGCGCTACGGAGCCAATGTATGGTCGGGCGATGTGGCCTCTTCATGGGAGAACCTTCGCAAACAGGTGCCTGCCGGGCTTAATTTCTCGCTCTGCGGCATGCCTCATTGGAACAACGACATCGGCGGATTCTTTGCCAGCCAGTATAACCTTGCCGACGGAACAGCCACAAGGAACCCCCTCTTTCAGGAGCTTTTCGTGCGCTGGTTGCAGTTCGGCGCGTTCACGCCTATGATGCGTTCGCACGGCGCCGACACTCCACGTGAAATCTATCTGTTCGGGGAAAAGGGCGAACCTGTGTATGACGCCATCGAGAAAATGATACGTCTGCGCTATTCGTTGCTGCCTTACATCTACTCTACTTCTTGGGATGTGACCCACCGCCAGGCGACGTTCATGCGCGCGTTGGTGATGGACTTCCCCGGCGACCGCCGCGTATGGGACATGCCCGACGAGTATATGTTCGGCCGGTCGCTGCTTGTCGCCCCTGTGCTTGAGGCTCAATATACCCCTGAGAAGGTGGTTAAGATGGACGAAATGACCGGCTGGAACCGCGACAGCAGCGGCAAGGCAGACGGGCAAGAGGCTGCCGTTGACTTCACGCAGAAGAAGCAGACAACGGTTTATCTGCCTGAAGGCGCAACGTGGTATGACTTCTGGACGGGCGAGAGGCACGGCGGCGGACAGGACATAACGCGTGAAACCACGCTCGACCTCGTGCCCCTTTACGTCCGCGCAGGCAGCATAGTGCCGTTCGGCCCGGATGTTCAGTATGCCACGGAGAAGCCTTGGGACGCGCTCGTTATCCGCGTTTATCCCGGTGCCGACGGGCAGTTCACGCTCTATGAGGACGAGTTTGACAACTACAACTATGAGAAAGGGGCGTACACCGAAATACCGATGACATGGGATGACAAGGCTCGCCGCCTCACCATCGGCGCGCGCCGCGGCTCTTATCCGGGTATGCTGGCAAGCCGCACGTTCACCGTCCGCACGCCCGACGGTAAGGAAAAGACCGTTACATACAAAGGAAAGAAAGTCACGGTGAGGCTGTGACGCGAAGCAAGTAAAATCAGTTATATTTGCAATTGGTGGCCTTTTGGAATGCAAAAGGCCACCTTTTACCATCCAAAAGGCCATGTTTTAAAAGCTAAAACATGGCCTTTTGTAATGCGTTGAGTGTCAATGCGTTATGCAGGTAGTACCGTAACGTGTAGAAAAACGATACCAGACTCACATTTATCTATAGCCAAACGGATACAGGTAATCAAACTCCCTCCCTTCGGGAGGGTTGGGGTGGGTCGTCCGTTCACTCCTTTTGTATCTCTCCGTTTATGCGTTTCCTTATTATCGAATACGCCTTTTGGAACAAGGCCGACTGCTCCATTGTGCCAAGCATCTCGCTGAACCGGCAGGCAGGGACGGCAAACGTCAGTTCGTTCTTTGGTACAAGGGGGCGCGCCGAGGGGTCAAGCAGGCCGACGAAGCAGCTCCGTCCGCCGCGTCTGTTCTCGTTTACGGCGAAGGTCACGATGCTGCTGCATCCCGAAGCGAAGCGTGTGCACACGGCATTATCGGCATTATTGTCGTAGAACGCCCACGAACAGAGACCCGAAAGCACGTCGGGCGTGGCGAAGAACACCACTCCCTCTACGCCGTCAAAGCTCTCCAAACGGTCAATGCGCACAAAGTTGAGGCAAGGCTTGTCCGCCAGCCGTATGTCCAGACGGTCGATATAGTCTTTCACCATCTCCTTTGTCTGCTTGTAATGCTCCGCTTCCGATACGAACACCGGCACCCGTTCGGGCATCGGCCGGAATGCGGTGTACAGTCCGCCGCCGCCACACAGCACGTTGTCAGTTGTCAAAGTGAGCGGCTCGCCGTCACAAACCTTGCGTATTGCGCCTATCATGCAGCGCGGAATGTGCCTTGCTTCAGCCGCCGCCTTGTGGCTGTAGCCGAAGGCCACGGGCAGCGGCGTACTGTCGCCGAACGCCTCGCGGAACTTTGTCACGAAATCTTTTATCGTCATGTCAGTTGTAAAATGTTATTCATAATGCCTGTATCTGCAAATATACGTCATTTTTTCAAGAAACCGTTTCTTCGTTGGTGGTCTTTTGCTTTTTTACTGGTTGCGGGATGGAATGTGACTGGGAGGGCTGGGAGAACTGGGAGTAATGGGACTGTTGGACGACTCGTTTCTTTGTGGTTGGCGGTAGTCTGACATTTGGCTATACAGCTATGGTTTTCCAATTGATGGGCTTTTGCAATGTAAAAGGCCGTCTTTTGCACGCTAAAAGGCCATGTTTTAGAAGCTAAAACATGGCCTTTTGTAATGCGTTGAGTGTCAAAGTGTTATGTGGATGGTGATATTTGTCAGTCTTCTTCGGCCTTGACGGGCGGCAGGGTGATGGCGTTTACGGTGTTCATCCAGTATGCGCGGAGTTCTTTCCAGTGGTAGAACGGGGCGCAGTCGGTTGCTACGGGCAGGTCGGCATCGCGCTCGTTGAGCAGCACGCGCACGAGGATGTCGTCTGTTCCGGCCTTGCGGTAGAAGGCCATCTGCACGTTGCCGCACATCGGTATGATGCGGTATGTGCGGTAAGTGTCGGCTATGCGCTGCCAGTCGGTTGTCTGTCGGGTCAGCTCTCCGCATCCCATCAGGGCGGCGAAGGGTGCCAGCTGGGTGTCGTGTCCGTAGCGCAGGGTGACGCATTTGTTGCCCGATGCGATTACGGTGTCGGCAGTCAGCACAAAGTTTTCAAGCATGTTGCGCCCCAACTTGTACATGCACCCGTCGCTAAGGGGCGACGCTCCCTTCTCGTAATACCACTCGAAGTTGTTGCGTTGCCACAGGTCGTAGCGCTCTTCGGGCGAGAACAGGAAACCGAGCGAGGGCATGCCGTAGCTGCTCTGGCTGATGCCGTCAAGCTCGAAGAGCTGCTGCATCAGCGTTGTCGGCGATGCGATGTTGCCGCGGACGTATGCCGTGCCGGTGAAAAGCTGCGCCATGAGGCGCGCCGGATGCACGTATGCGCTGTCTGCCCGGCGGTACACTTCGTCCTGGTTGGCAAGGTGCTGCTTGTCGTAAGCCTTGCTCTTGTACTTTATGTAAGGCACGTCTTTCAGGCTGGCGTCCATCGTTATGCGCAGTTCCGGGTTCAGCCGGGCCAGCTCCACGCAGCCGTTGGCCATGGAAAGGAAGGCGCGGCTCTTTGTCGTTGAGCGCGCATCTACATGCACTCCGTCGGCAAACACTTCCGGCCAGCGGCCGGCCATGCGGTCAACGAGCAGCCGGTGCTGCTCCGCTCCTTTCTTTGTAAGCTCGCCGTAGCGGCCTTCGGCCTCGGCGTACATGGCCTTTATTATGTCGAGGGCGCGCCGTCCGTCGGCAGTGAGGCATCCCGCGCTGTCGGCCTTGGCCAGCGCGGTCATCGGCTCGGTGTACTTCTCGCGGTCTGTCAGGTAGCGCGAGCCGTGGCGTGCGAACGCCGATACGTAGAACGGCGCGTAGCCTTCGGGCGGCGTCGCGGCTTCGGGTTCGTGCGGCTCGTAGGCAAAATACTTGCCTGCGGCCAGTTTCGGGTTCTGTCGTATTTCGTCCCACGCAGTCTGCGCGGCGGCTGTCAGCGTCAGCAGGGCTGACATGATTACAAGTGATAATCTTCTCATATCCAGATGATTAGTTTTGTTTTTGCCGGCAAAGTTAGGCATTTTCCGTCATCTGTGTTACAAAAACGGGGCGCGGCCGGCTGATTGTAACCGAATTGTCATTTGCCGTTGCGTCGCCCGTATGTTTGCAGAAATAGGGCTTTTCCTATCATTTTTAGGAATTTTTCGCACCGTGTTGTCAGCTTAAATGCGTACTTTTGCGGTGTAGACAATTAAGAGGAGGCTGTTATGAAGAGGTTTGTTGTATTGCCGTTGGCGGCTGTCATGCTGCTTGGCGGTTGCGGAACATATACGGGTACGGGCGCTTTTTCTGGCGCAACGTTAGGTTCGGTCATAGGTTCGGCTGTCGGCGGAATAGCCGGAGGGCCGCGCGGCAGCGACATAGGCACGCTGGTCGGCATGGCCGGAGGCGCCGTTGTGGGCGGCGCCATGGGTGCTCAGGCCGACAAGAAGGTGACGGAACAGGGGGCGTATAGTGACGCGCGGTTTGAACAGAAGTACATCGAGCACCGCGAGGCGGCCACGCGCGGCCACGGATATGACAGCCGCGACTACGGCCAGAGCTATGAGGACGAGAGCGGTTTCGACCCCACCGGCAGTGGCGACGATGTGCTTTACGACTTTCAAGGCCCTGATTATACGGGCGACTATACCGCCACGCAGCCTACCGACGTAACGCCGTCGGTGCGTTATGACGACATACGCCAGCCGCGGAATACGGCGGCGCATCCGTTGGAAGTGTGCAATGCGCGCTTCGTTGACGACAACCAAGACCGCCGTTTGAACGGAGGCGAGCTGTGCAAGGTCATCTTCGAGGTGTACAACAGGTCGCAGGAGACCGTTTACGACGTGCAGCCCATGGTTGTGGAAACTACCGGGAGCAAGCACGTAACCATATCGAACACCATACACGTTGAGCGCATATTGCCGGGCAAGGGCGTGCGTTATACGGCAATGGTGAAGGCCGGAAAGAGGCTGAAGGACGGCCGCCTTACCTTCCGTGTGTATGCCGTAAGGGGCAATCACGACGTCGTTTCAAACGTCAGCGAATTTGGCATAGAGGCCAGCAGGCGGTGATGTGCAGCTCCTGTGTTGATTAATAAAACATAAAAAAACGCTTAAAAAGCGCGTTTCTTCAGTTTTTTTATAGACTAATGCTTTACTTTTGCACGTTGTTTATACCAAATTCAAAAAGATAAAGCATAGTTTTTTATGGCCAGACATATTGTGTTATATGCGCTGTTGGCCGCCGTGCTGTGCTCGTGCGGCACATCGCGGAGTTCGTCGTTTTTGGCTGACATGCGCGGCGACAGCGCTTTCACTGCGGTTGAGGCAAGCGAAATCAGGCTTCAGCCGTTTGACAAAATCTCAATCATAGTCAGTTGCCGTGACGCAAAGCTGTCGGCACTGTTCAATCTTCCGGCTGTGTCCCAAGGCGTTGCCGGAGCCGACACAACTGCCGTGCAAGGCTTTTCTCAATATACGATAGACCGTGACGGCAACATCGACTTCCCTGTTCTCGGCACTCTGCATGTGGCCGGACTTACGCGTGCAGAGCTGTGCCGGGACATCAAGAGGCGGCTTGCCGAAGGCCGGCTGCTCGACGATTGCGTCGTCACTGCCGAGTTCTGCAACCTCGCCCTGTCCGTGCTCGGTGAGGTGAGAAGCCCCGGGCGTTACCCCATTAAGCGTGACTGCATTACCATCTTCGATGCTCTCGGTCTGGCAGGCGACCTTACACGCAAGGCCGACCGCCGCCATGTGATGGTTGTAAGGCGCGATGGCCGCCGCCAGGTGTCGCATGTTGTCGACCTGACTTCAGCCGCCAGTGTGTACGCTTCGCCGGCTTACTATCTGCGTCAGAACGACGTTGTGTATGTGAAAAGAAAATAAACGGCGTCAATACCCATAACAGCAAAGACAAATGAACACATCCGACAATATCCAGACTATCGACGAACAGACGTCAGGAACAGGACTGCGCGACATCATGGCAGTGTGCATTGCGCATTGGCGGTGGTACGTCGCAACGGTCCTCGTCGCCCTTTTTGTGGCCGTGCTGTATGTGAAGAAGACACAGCCGGTATATCAGCGCGAAGCTTCAATCATGGTGCTGGAGCGCAACCGCAAGCCGGCCGTCATCAACGAGATGCTCAACGACTATATGGACTTCGGCTTCTTTTCAGACAATACGAATGCCAGCAATGTCATCGCAGCCATAAAGTCGCCCGATGTCATGCTGGAAGTTGTAAACAGGTTGGGCCTTTACGTAAGCTACACAACGCGCGGAACATTCTATGACAAGACGCTGTACGGAAAGCAGCTGCCCGTTAAAGTGGTGTTCCACGACATCAAACCTGACGAAACCGCGTCGCTTCACATCGGCCTTACAGGCGACGGAACGGTTGAGATGTCTGACTTCGTGAAGAACGGAAAGGGGCAAGACACGCCCGACATGACGTGCAACGTAGGCCAGACTGTCAGCACTCCTGTGGGGCGGTTGACCATAGAACGGCAGGAACATTACGCCAGTGCAGTGGCCGGCAATGACGAGATTGACGTGCGTAAAACCACCAGCCGTGATGCTGCCGGCCGCTTCATAGGCGGCCTTTCGGTAGAAATCGGCGACAAGAAGTCAACCATTCTCGAACTGTCTTACCGTGACGTGTCGGGCGAAAGGGCAGAGGACATACTTGCGGCGGTAATCGACATATATAACAAAGTGTGGATAAAGAACCGCAACGAGGCTGCAGCCGGAGCCACGCGTTTCCTTGACGAGCGTCTGGCAATAATCGAACGTGAGCTTGACAGCGTTGACACCGACATATCGAAGTACAAGAGTGACAACCTGCTGCCTGACATAGAGAAGGCTTACAACTTGTCAATGGAGCGTGCGGACAAGAACTCCGCCATATTGTTGAGCCTGAACACACAGCTCTCTGTGGCAGGTTACATACGTGACTTCATTGCCGCACGCGCCAATACCAACCAGCTGATACCTGTCAATGTTGGCCTTGACAATGATAAAATCGACGTGCTTATCGACAAGTTCAACTCCTTGCAGCTGGAGCGGAACAAGCTTGCGGCGAACAGCGGGGAAAGCAATCCGCTGATAAAGGACATGGACAAGCAGCTTGCGCAGTTGCGGCGCTCGGTGTTGAACTCAATCAACAACCTCATAGTGTCCCTGTCAACGCACATCGGGCACTTGCAGAATTACGAGCAGAAGACAAATACCGACATTTCGACAAACCCCACACAGGCCAAAGTATTGCTGTCAGTGGAACGCCAGCAGAAGGTCAAGGAAGCACTATATCTTTTCCTTTTGCAGCGCAGGGAGGAAAACCAGCTGTCGCAATCGTTCACTGCCGACAATACGCAAATTGTCAAGTCTCCCACCGGAAGCAACGCTCCGCTTGCTCCGAAGACCGGCCAGATAATGCTGATTGCATTGGTTATAGGCTTGGCTTTGCCTACCGGCGTACTGTATCTGATGGAGAGTCTCAACGACAAAGTGCGCGGACGCAAGGACGTTGATGATGCCGTCACCGCTCCGTTCATGGGCGAAATCCCGATGGTTGAGGAAGAACGGCGCGGCTTGCAGGCATGGTGCGTGCCGCATGCGAAGGACTATGGCGTTGTGGTTAAGGACGGATGCAACGACTTGGTCAATGAAGCGTTCCGCATAATGCGCACGAACATCGAGTTTCTTAATGTTCCTTCTGACGGCGCGAACGTACACATGTTCACATCGTTCAACAGCGGCAGCGGCAAGACTTTTCTCGCTTTGAACGTCGCTATGAGCCTTTCAATCAAAGGAAAGCGCGTGCTTCTTGTTGACTGCGACCTTCGCAAGGCCGGACTTTCGCGGCATGCAGGCAATCCGAAGCCCGGCCTTAGCGACTATCTCGGACGGCATACTGACAGTGTGGACGGCATAATATATCCGTTCGGCGACGGTTCCATGCCCGACATCCTGCCTGCTGGCACCATTCCGCCCAATCCTTCCGAGCTGTTGGCTTCAGACCGTTTGAAGGATGTCTTGCAGGAAGTAAGGCCGCGTTATGATTACATTTTCATCGACTGTCCTCCCATTGATGCCGTCGCCGATACGTCAATCGTGTCACGCTATGCCGACAGGACGTTCTTCGTTGTGCGCGCCGGAATGCTTGAGCGTGCGATGCTTGTCGACCTCGAGAAGCTTTACAAGAGCGGCAGGCTGCCCAACCTTGGCGTTATTCTCAACGGAACGAAATGCGCCGGAACCACCTTCGCTTACCGTTACGGTTTCAATTACGGGTATGGAACGAGGCGTATCGGGAAATGACGGGCTTGAAAAATAACAATGTAAATGCGGCTTTGACGAGGCCGGAAAGGTGTTACTGCATGAAGAAGAAAATCATAATAACCGCTGTTTCGGCACTTGGCGTGCTGTTTCTGCTTACCTTCGCGGCGGCGTGGTACATGCTTGACTATGCCCTTACACCGGCAACTGACGCCCGGGACATGGCAAAACGCTACAGCCGGATGTTCAGTGAATACCCGTATATGCGCCATTGGGTTGACAGCATGAAGTCTGCCGGAGCCTTGCGCGACACTTTTGTAATAATGCCCGACGGCGAACGCCAACATGCCGTATATGCCCGTGCCGACAGTGCGGTGCTAAGCACGGCGGTGCTTGTTCACGGATATAAGGACAGCCACATAAATATGCTGCCAATAGCGAAGGTGTATGCCGACATGGGATATAACATCCTGCTGCCCGACCTGCATGCCCACGGCCTTAGCGAAGGCTCCGCCATACAGATGGGATGGAAGGACAGGGAGGACGTATTGCGCTGGCTCGGCATTGCCGACAGCCTTTTTGCAACAGCTGGCGGCCGTCCGCGAATAGTGCTGCACGGCGTGTCGATGGGGGCGGCCACGGTCATGAACGTGGCCGGTGAAGATTATCCGGCCAGCGTAAAGTGCTTTGTCGAGGATTGCGGATATACAAGTGTGTGGGACGAATTCAGCCGGCAGCTTGCCGACCAGTTCGGTTTGTCGCCCTTCCCGGTGCTTTATGCCGCCAGCGCATTGTGCAAGCTGCGCTACGGATGGTCGTTCGGCGAGGCGTCACCTGTAGCACAATTGGCCAAGAAAGACACTCCGATGCTTTTCATCCACGGCTCGTCAGACGATTATGTACCGTCGGCCATGGTGTTTCCATTGTACAACGCAAACCCCTCATACAGCTCTTCAAGCGACAGCTCCAAACATTTCAACGGCATCTGGATAACTCCCGGATGCGCGCACGCCATGTCTTTCCACGACTATCCGCAAGATTATGCCGCAAGGGTAGGGGCGTTTGTGGGGAGGATAATTGTTGAATAGTTAGAGTAGTTATAAACAGTTAGAGTAGTTAAAGTCATTACTTTTGCATTGAGCTTTCGTTAATCGGCAATGCGCATGCCGTATAATCCAGCAAAAGTAATGACTTTAACTACTCTAACTGTTCATAACTACTTTAACTGCTGAACATGCAATGTTCTCCGCAGCCACTTCTTTTTTCATGGCTTCTGCCAGCGTCATGCCGTCGGGAGTTATGCTTTCAACCTTGGCGAAGCCGGCACTTATCAGTTCGTCCTTGTCTTCCGCGCGTCCGGCCAGCAGCCATGTTGGCACGCCTTGGCGTCCTGCGCGCCGCATCACGCACACAGGCAGCTTGCCCATAAGCGTCTGCCTGTCGGCGTGTCCCTCGCCTGTTATAACGCATGTAGCGCCGTCAACGGCAGTGTCGAAGCCGCAGATGTCGAGCATCAGCTCGGCGCCGGGGCGTGTTTCGGCGTTCATGTATTGCATGAAGGCGTAGCCCAATCCTCCAGCCGCGCCTGCTCCCGGACGGTTGGAGCGGTCGAAGCCGAAGTGCTGCGCTGACGCGCGTGCGAACCTCGCGGCACGTTGCTCAAGCATGGGCAGCATATCCGGCGTTGCGCCTTTTTGTCGGGCGAACACCATTGCCGCGCCGTTGTCGCCGCAAAGGGGGTTGTCAACGTCGCATGCCAGCGTGAAGCGGCACTGCCCAAGCGGGCCTTTCAGTGCGTCGTCGATAGTTCCGCCGCTTGGTGCCAGCCTGTCGGTCAGTGCGCGCAGCATGCCTATGCCGGCGTCGCTCGTGCCGCTTCCGCCCAAGCCCACAATAAACCTGCGGCAGCCTTGGCCTACGGCGGCAGCCACGAGTTCGCCCACTCCGTATGTCGTCGCGCGCATGGGGTTGCGCTCATCCTCGCTGACGAGGGTCAGTCCGCAGGCCTGCGCCGTCTCGATAACGGCCGTGCCGTCGGGCGTTACGCCGTATTCGGCCCACATGCGGCGCATCATCTGGTCGTGCACATACGCCCTCTCGATGTTTCCGCCCATTGCCTTTGTGAAGGCTCGGAGCATTCCCTCGCCGCCGTCAGACACTGTAAGCACCACCGTTTCGGCGTTGCCGTCGGCCTGTTTTATGGCTTCTGCCGCCGCCTGTCCGGCCTCTTCGGACGACAGGCAGCCCTTCATCGAGTCGAAGGCTATTACGTATTTCCGTCTGTTACCAGTCTGCATGGTTGTTCTCCTTATGTTTTCAATGCGGATGCAAAGGTACGTTTTTTCGCCGTTACAAAGGTTCTTGCCGCGTCGTTTTTCAATGGTTGTCTAATAAAAAGCGTGCAGTGAAAAGACCGTCGGACATCAGTCTTGCCGCGGTTTATGACAGCTTTGTAACACGCTGATAATCAGTGGGCTTGCAAAAGGCCGTCTTTTGGCTTGTAAAAGGTGGCCTTTTGGAGGGTAAAAGATGGCCTTTTGCAGCCCAATTGACCGTATTTTGAATTGAGAGTTGAGAAATGAGAATGGACGGTTGGTAACTGTCATTCCGCGCTCCGACGCGGAATCCAGTGATGACAGCCGGATTTTTCTTATGCTTTTCGTACTGGGTTCCGCGTCGGAGCGCGGAATGACAGTTACCAACTGACTGCTTGAAGTAAGAATACTATAACATTCTCTTATACCGAACTCACGTTAAAGGTAATCATAATTTTTCATTTTTAATTTTTCATTCTTAATTAAAAAACAGACCCACCCCAACCATCCCGAAGGGAGGGAGCTTGATTACCATCTGTTAATTGGCGGCAATCGAGGCTCTCGGTAATCGTCATGCCGCGCGCCGGCGCGGCATCCAGAAAACATAAAGAGCACAAAGCATGCTATGTCCGCGCGGATTTGTAATCCGTGCAAGGTAAGACCGGGATTTGCAATCCCGTATAATAATAGGTCTCGCGATAGGCCGCGGATTGTAAATCCGCCTTTCCAAGACAGCCAAGTGCGGATTGCAAATCCGCACGGACGATGTGGTTAGTCTTGGATTAATGTACTGGATGCCGCGTCGGCGCGCGGCATGACGATTACCGGGAATCTCGAATGCGGCTTTATGCACGGCCTGTCATAGTGCCGATGTTCGTTGTCTTGACCTGCGGATAGCCGCCTTTTAACCTTTTTTACGTGCCGTGCGGCTTTCCGTGTAGTGTTAAAAAGCTACCTTTGTTGCCATATTCTACAAGATGAAAAGATGACAGACAGGAAATATGGAACGAAGGACGCGCTGGCGGCTTTCTACAAAGAGAAGGTTGACGCGCTGTCGGAAGAAATACGGCAGCTGAAGAAGAACAACGTGGCATACATCATGGCGGAACTCTTTTCGTTCGGTCTGGCCGTAGTGGCGTTGGTGGTGTATTGCGTAAGGGATTTCTCCTCGCAGTGGCTCGTGGTCGCTTTGGCCATGCTGGCGGTGTATGCCGTGGTGCGCAGGGCCGACGTTAAGAACGCCGCCAGGATAGACCGCCGCAGGCGCCTGCATGCGGTTTACGCCAAGGAACTGAAGTATCTCGCCGGCGACTTTACGTGCTTCGGCGGCGGAAGCAGGTATAAAGACCCCGGACACGCCTTTACTTTCGACATGGATGTGTTCGGCCACGACTCCCTCTACAACCGCATCAACCGCACGGTGACTACCGGCGGAGGCGACACTTTGGCCGAATGGTTGGGCAGTCTGCTGCCCGGCAGGGCGGAAGTGGAGCGCAGGCGCGAGGCCATAGCCGAGCTGGCAGGCATGGAGCAGTGGCGTTCGGCCTTCCTTGCAAAGGGCTTGCGCCCTGCCGCTGATGGCGACGGCGACGACGGGCGGATTGACTCAAACAGCATACTGCGCGCCGTCGGCGAGATAAGCGCAAAGCACATAGCACCGAAGGCAGGGCAGGGGTGGACGCTGGCGGTGGCCGTGGCGGCCCTTGTCTGCTTCATCGTGTTAATCGTATTGTCTGCTGTCGACTTGGTTCCGGCCACGCTTGCCGTACTGTGGGGCGTGGTGCAGATGTTCGTTGTTATAGGACTCAACTCGAAGTCAATCCATAACATAAGCCGCGCCGTTGAGAAAATGCACGTACACATGCAGGCATATATCGGCCTTATAGAGCACATAGTGAAGGCCGGTTTTGCCGCCGGGGAGCTGAAAAGGCTGCAAGCCGCGCTGACGGAAGACAACGGCAGCGCGCCGGCCTCGTTCGGACAACTGTCTGAAATACTGAAAAGCCTCGACCGCAGGGGCAACTTCATCGGGCTGATACTGTTCAACATGTTCGCCATGAGCGACTATTTCCTTGTGCGGCGGTTCCTGAAATGGCAGCGCGATTACATGGGGAGCATAGGCGACTGGATTGCCGCCGTAAGCCGGATGGACGCCTTGGTTTCGATGGCCGTGTTCCGTTTCAACGAGCCGGAAGCCATTGACGCCGTGGTGGACGACGGCGACAGCGTGGTGTATGACGCCAAGGGGCTTTACCATCCGTTCCTCGGCGCGCAGGCGGTGCGCAACGACTTCACCATAAACGACGGCGAGTATTACATAATAACGGGGGCGAACATGGCCGGGAAGAGCACCTTCCTGCGCTCGGTCGGCGTGAACTACGTGCTTGCAATGAACGGTATGCCGGTGTTTGCAGACAGCCTGCGCGTGACGGTCTTCAACCTTTTCACCAGTATGCGCACCTCCGACGACCTGAGCCGGGGCATCAGCTACTTCAACGCCGAACTGTTGAGGCTCAGGCAACTGCTTGACAGCTGCCGCCAGGCACGGCGCACCCTCATCATACTCGACGAGATACTGAAGGGCACCAACTCGCTCGACAAGCTCAACGGCTCGCGCCTTTTCCTGCAAGCCGTCGCCAAGCTGCCCGTCACTGGCATAATTGCCACGCACGACTTGGAGCTGTCCAAGATGGAGGACGACGACCCTCGCCGCTTCCACAACTGGTGTTTTGAAATAGAACTGGCCGACAACATAACCTACACTTACAAGATAACGCGCGGCGTTGCGCGCAACCAGAACGCAACGTTCTTGCTGAAGGGAATACTTACGTCTTAGAAGTTAAAGGAGTTATAGAAGTTAACGCTCGCTGCGCTCGCTAAGAAGTTAAAGCCATTACCATTGCTGGGTGTTTTTATTTATATTGGCAACAGTTGGCAAAGCATTTGGCTTTAACTTCTTAGCGAGCGCAGCGAGCGTTAACTTCTATAACTTCTTTAACTTCCAAGAAAAATCCTTTTCACTTTTGACCCATGTCAATAAAACGGCCGTTTGCGGTATTTTGTAAAATAAAATTCTTGCAACTGTCGGAAAAATCCGTACCTTTGCATCGTGTTTTTCATAGTATTAGATTTAAGGTTAACAAGATTGGAGTACAGCGGTACTCCTTTTTTTTATGCCTTAACGTAAAGCCGGAAGCGTTTGTAACGGCTGTTTTATCAGCGAAATCAATGTTTTTTGCAACTTTTGCTAAATTCACTTGACAAAATGGCGAAACGTTTTTTAGCAAGATGAAATTAATATGAAAAATCGCCGCCAGGCATTATTAAAAGTGCGGCCAACCTTTTGTTTTGCCGGAAGAATGTGTTAACTTTGCAGTGATGTAATGACAGATTATTCATCATAACATAAAACTTTTTGAATTATGGTAAGTTACAAGACACTTGGCTTGGTGAACACGCGTGATATGTTCGCAAGGGCCATCAATGGCGGATATGCCATTCCGGCATTCAACTTCAACAACCTTGAGCAATTGCAGGCTATCATCAAGGCTTCTTCTGAACTGAGGTCGCCCGTCATCCTGCAGGTTTCCAAGGGCGCGCGCAACTACGCCAACCAGACTCTTCTTCGTTACATGGCTGAAGGCGCGGTTGAATATGCTAAGGAACTTGGCTGCGCACATCCTGAAATAGTACTCCATCTTGACCACGGTGACAGCTTCGAGCTTTGCAAGAGCTGCGTTGACATGGGCTTCTCTTCTGTCATGATTGACGGCTCTTCACTGCCATACGACGAGAATGTGGCATTGACAAAGAAGGTCGTTGACTACGCTCACCAGTATGATGTGACCGTTGAAGGCGAACTCGGAGTGCTCGCAGGTGTAGAGGACGAGGTTGTTGCAGAGGAGTCTCACTACACAAAGCCCGAGGAAGTAATCGACTTTACAAGCAAGACTGGCGTTGACTCTCTGGCTATTTCTATCGGCACAAGCCACGGAGCTTACAAGTTCAAGCCCGAGCAGTGCACACGTGACCCGAAGACAGGCCGCCTTGTTCCTCCTCCTTTGGCATTCGACGTTCTCGACGAAATCATGCAGAAGCTGCCCGGATTCCCCATCGTGCTCCACGGCTCTTCTTCAGTTCCGCAGGAATATGTTGACATGATTAACCAGTACGGCGGCAAACTGCCTGATGCAGTGGGCATTCCCGAGGAGCAGCTCCGCAAGGCTGCCAAGAGCGCCGTTTGCAAAATCAACATTGACTCTGACTCTCGCCTTGCATTTACGGCAGCTGTCCGTAAGACATTGGCCGAGAAACCGGCGGAGTTTGACCCGCGCAAGTACTGTGGACCGGCACGCGAACTCATGGAGGAGATGTACAGGCACAAGATTATCGATGTGCTCGGCTCTGACAACAAGCTGGCTCAGTAAGGATTTCAGTTAACAGGAATATTGAAAAAGAGTGGAGAATTTGGCGGTTGTTCGCCGGTTCTCCACTTTTTTATTGCCTTTTCCGCCAGCCTTTTTCATGATTGGCGGCATTGTGCTCGTGTACGTTTGGGTGAATGAAAAGCCTCGTTCGGCGCCGTAACTTTGAATTTATGTTAAGAACAAGGGCGTGTAATGTTCATTTTTCTGTCAAATAGTTCACGATTCATGAATCGTGAACTATTCGGGTTGCAAAAGTCTTTGAAATTTCAGATATTTGCCGCCGGGAATTTTATCGGTTTTAATGCACTGTTTCATTTAACCTAAAAAGAACAGCCATGAAAAAGATACTACTTTCAATGTTCGGGCTTTGTGTTGCAGGCATGGTTTCCGCTCAGGTCTACATTACAGATGTTCAATTCAATCCGAACGGAGTTACCAATGAAGGAGTTGTTGTCGGCTCGTTTGGCGAGAACATGCCTTTTGTTCTTTGGGACGCGAAAAACGGCGGGTCGGAAACAAGCATGAAAGCCATCGGCGGCCAGTCTTCGGGACAGGAAGGGTCAGGCGGCCGTGCGCGCTTCTCGCATGACGGCAAGTTTGTTGCCGCCCCTACGTGGATTTAGGAAATTCCCGTTAGCACCAATTGGGAGAAAAAGGAACTGCCGGATTACGCTTTCACGTACACGGGCATAGCCTATTTGTCTGATATGGCGCTGCTGGCTGTCGGTACATCGAAGAACAGGCAGTGTGGAAAAGTGTTTAAGTCGGCCAACAACGGCTATGCGTGGAATTTCTTACCGTGTTCTTCCAATGGTGTTGCCTGCCCTATAGATTATCCTTCGGCGTGAATAGTGTGGGTTGCTCTTCAGGGTTACGGGCATGTTGCAGCGCCAGACAACGATGTTTATATGGCACGTGGCGTGCGCAAATCGTTCAAGGTTATGGTAAAGCACTGATTACAGGTTAATTAAATATGCTATAGGTTTATAAATATGATTCTTTTTGGCGCACACCTGTTGTGATAGCAGGTGTGCGTTTTCTTTTTGCCCTACGGCAGGGCTTTTCACGCAAGTTACGGATTGAAAGCTGTCAGCCCGGTTTTACATGCCTGAACGGCGGTTTTGCAAAAGGTGGCCTTTCGCCTTGTAAAAGGCGGCCTTTTGCACGCTGAAAGGCCGCCTTTTAGAAGCTAAAAGACAGCCTTCCGCATTCATGGCTTAGGCAGGCGGCGTCAAGGCCGCATGCCTTTCAGTCTGTAAGCTGTTGCCTCGGCGTATGTTAACGGGCGTCCTGCTGCCGGCATGTGCAGCTCAGGTTCTTACGAGATTGCGGCTTGCGTCGATGCGCAGGAAGATGAAAAGCAGGATGGTGAAGCCCCATAGCGACGAGCCTCCGTAGCTGAAGAAGGGCAGGGGGATGCCTATAACGGGCGTGAGTCCGAGCACCATGCCCACGTTTATGAACACGTGGAACAGGAAGATGCTGAGCACGCAGTAGCCGTACACCCGCCCGAACTTGAACGGTTGCCGCTCGGCCATCTTGATTAGGCGCAGTATGAGGGCGAGGAACAGCAGCAGGACGCCTGCCGAACCGAGGAAGCCTTCCTCCTCGCCTACGGTGCAGAAGATGAAGTCGGTGTCCTGTTCGGGCACGAACTTCAGCTTTGTCTGCGTGCCGTTGAGGAAGCCTTTGCCTTTAAGTCCGCCCGAGCCGATGGCTATCTCGCTCTGATGTACGTTGTAGCCTGCGCCCGAAATGTCTTCTTCAAGGCCGAGAAGCACGTTTATGCGCACGCGCTGGTGAGGCTCGAGGATGTTGTTCAGCACGTAGTCGGCTGAATAGAAAAAGGCTATCGAGCCTACCGCGAACAGCGCGATGTAGAGGTAATGCTTTATGCGCCGGTTCAAGGCGCAGTATATAAGGTAGCCGACAAGCGCCGCGCAGGCCGCCAGCTGCACCCATACTATGTCGAAAGGAATGACGAACTCGGCGAAGAGCAGCGCCAGAAGGGTTGCCCCGAGGCTGTAGCCGAGTATGGCGAGGGCTTGCCTTTTTTCGTGGCAGTAGGTGTAAACCATGCCTGAAACGAATATCTGCACAAGCGTGAGCACGGCGAACTTGCCCACGGATACGCTTGTGTCGAGTAGCATTGTTTCCTCATAACGTATGCCCACAACGAAGTATATAATCATCGCCAGGCCGGTGAAGAGCACGCTGCCGGTCATCCCCTCGCGGTAGAACATAAGGAAGAAGGATATGTAGACAAGCGCGGAGCCTGTCTCTTTCTGCGCTATGATGAATATCATGGGCAGCAAAACTACGGCGCATGCGGCGGCAAAGTCTTTCCAGCGGTGCATGTTGAAGCCGTAGGTGCTCATCAGTTTTGCCACGGCAAGGGCTGTGGCGAACTTGGCGAACTCGGCCGGCTGCAGCCTTAGCGGCCCTAATACGAGCCACGAGCGCGAGCCTTTTATCTCGTGGGGGTTGAAGATGGTGATGAACAACAGCAGCAGAAGCACCGCGTAGATGATGTATGCGAAAGTGTCGTAAAACCTGTCGTCAAGCATCAGTAGCACGAAGCCGAGGCAGATTGACGTGCCAATCCACACGATTTGCATGCCCGAACGGGTGCCGAGGCTAAGTATGTCGGTGTCTCCGTAAGTGTAGCTGGCACCGCATACGCTGAGCCATCCGAACGCCAGCAGGCACAGGTAGATGCCTATTGTCCACCAGTCTAAAGAGCGGAGCACGCTCTGTTGTTTATCTGTTTGATGCGCCATAGGATATACGTCTGTGTTGGAAGGCTTCCGCTTTCTTCTCGGATTCTGGCGAAAGCTTGCCGTTGATGTACTGTTCCATCATCAGCGAGCCGATGGGCACGCCGTATTCGGCTCCGAAACCGCCGTTTTCAACATACACGGCGACGGCAATCTTCGGCTCGTTCATCGGCGCGAAGCCCATGAATATGGAGTGGTCCTGGCCGTGGTTCTGCGCCGTTCCGGTCTTTCCGCACACCTCGTAGTCGGGCCTGTTGGCGGCGTGGCATGTTCCGCTTGTCACCGAACGGCGCATGCCGGCCACGATGTAGTCGTATGCCCTGCGGCTCGCCTTTGTGTAATGCTTTGTAGTGTAGGCGGTGTCAAGCGGTTCTCCCTGCACCTTCCTGACAACGTGGGGCGTGTAATAGTAGCCACGGTTGGCAATGGTTGCGCACATGTTGGCTATTTGCAGGGGGGTGAGCAGTACTTCGCCCTGGCCTATCGCGATGCTGATAACGGTCAGTCCGTTCCACGAACCTCTGTATGCCTTGTCGTAATACTGCGCGTTCGGGATTAGTCCACGCTTCTCCCCGGACAGGTCTATGCCGAGCTTATAGCCGAAACCCATGCTCACCATGTAGTCGCGCCAAGTGTTCATGGCCTCCTGCACGCTCTTGTATTTCTGCCTGTTGCCCAGCATATAGTACAAACCCCAGCAGAAGTAGGCGTTGCACGAGGTCCCCAGTGCCGGCACGAGGCTTACCGGCGAGGCGTGGCCGTGGCATCCTACGTGCAGTCCGCGGCAGTAAAATCCGTGGTGGCAGGGGAACATTGTGCCCGGAGTTACGACGCCTTCGGTGAGGAAAGTAAGTCCTTGCGTTGTCTTGAACGTTGACCCCGGAGGGTACATTCCCATTATGGAGCGGTTCAAAAGCGGTTTCCACGGGTTGCGTGCAAGCGTCTGGTGAGCCTTGCTACGCATGCGTCCGGTCATCATCCGGGGGTCGTATGTAGGCGATGAAACCATGCACAGCACCTCGCCCGTTGACGGTTCGATGGCCACTATGCTGCCAATCTTTCCCTCAAGCAGCCGTTCGCCGAGTGCCTGCAGCTTGATGTCGATGCCTAATGTGAGGTCTTTTCCCGGCACGGGGCGGCGGTCAAGCTGGCCGTTCATGTAGCTTCCCTGTATCCGTCCGTGTGCGTCGCGCAGCAAAATCTGCACTCCTTTTTCTCCGCGCAGCTGCTTTTCGTAATACTTTTCGACGCCTTGCTTGCCGATGTAGTCGCCGAGCTGGTAGTAAGAATCGTCCTCGATGTCGCTTTCCGACACTTCAGCCACGTCGCCGAGCACGTGCGCCGCGTGTGACATAGTGTATTGCCTGACGCTTCGCCGCTGGACGTAGAAGCCGGGAAAGCGGTATATTTTCTCTTGGAAAACGCTGAACTCTTTTTCCGTCAGCTGGCTCATGAACAGCTGTTGGGTGAACCGTGAATATCCGGGATTTTTGCTCCTGTCCTTGATTTCGGCCATTCTCTTGTCGAAATATTCCTTCGTTATGCCGAGCGAACGGCAAAATTCAAGTGTGTCGAGACGGCCTTTCGCCTCGTTGGGCACAACCATTATGTCGTAAGCATTCTGGTTGTAGACGAGCAGGCGGCCGTTCCTGTCGGATATGACGCCGCGTGCCGGATATTCGACTTTTTTGAGGAAAGCGTTGCTGTCGGCGTTTTTCTTGTAGTCGTCGCTCATGATTTGGAGCGTGAACAGGCGTATGATGTACACCACGACGATGAAAACGGCAACGCCGCCAATCACGTATTTCCTGTTTTCAAGTCCGTAGTCCTTGTCCATTTTGCTGTCCGTTTCGCCTTGTCAGGTGGCGTTCACCTTTTCCTTACGTTTTCAATCACGATTATGAGGACGGCGGTAAGCGCAGAGCTTCCGCCTATGTTCTTGCCCCACTGTTCCACGTTGAAGAAGCTGAACGACTCGAGTGTGAAGAACGCAAGGTGGAAAACAACCACGCAGATGACCGTATAATACACGTATCTCGTCACGCCGAGTTCTTTCATCGACGGCTTCATGTCGTCAGCGCTGTCCCTTTGCGTGAACAGGTTGAGCAGGTATGGTTGCAGAAGTCCGAGCAGTGTGGCTGATGCCGCGGCAACGCCGGGAGTGTTAGAGAATATGTCCACGCACAAGCCCAGGCAGAAACTCCACAGCAGGATGCCCCATTTGGGGTAGCCGCGCCTGAACATCATGATGAAATAAACGTACAGCAGGGGCGTAGCGCAGCCAAGTATGTTGATGTGGTTGAGCACCAGCACCTGCGCCAGGCATAATATAATGAATGTGAAGAGCTGTCTTACAACTTCTATCTTCATGTCTTGTTGCTATTGTTTCACTTCAGCCTTAGCGAGTCTTCCGCGTTGCGTAGCAGGTCAATCCGTTCCTCCATGCCAGCGTTGTCGATGACGCATACGTCGCGAAGGTTGCCGAAGTCGGTTGTAAGGCGAACCTGTACGCGGTATGAAAGTCCGTCGGCGGAGTTGTAGACATGGAGTATTTGCCCGGCGATTATGCCGGGAGGGAATATTGACGAATAGCCGCTTGTTTCAACGAGGTCGCCCAACCGGAAGTGCGCATGTCGCGGAATGTCGTCCACGTATGCAAGGTCGGCGCGTCCGCCTGTCCAGCGCAGGTAGCCGTAATATCCTCTTTTCCTGATGGTTACGCTGACGTTCGACTTCGAGTTCAGCAACGGGATGACCACGGCATAGTGTTCGGAAACCATGTAGACCACGCCTACCACGCCGTTGCCGCAGGCCACACCCATGTCCTTGCGCACGCCGTCGGCGCGCCCTTTGTCAATGGTTATGAAGTTGTCGCGCTTGTCTACCGAGTTGGTTATAACCTTGGCGGGTATCAGCTTGTAGCCGTTCAGCACTTCGGTCTGCGTCCGCGCCAGCCATGAGGAGTCCTCCTGCGGCCTTAGCTTTTCCACCTGTTCCTGCAACTGGCGCACAGTCTGCTCCAGATAAAGGTTCCTCTGGTTCAGCTGTTCGTTGACTTTTGTCAGGCTGAAATAGTTTTTTACCGCGGCGTCCACCTCGTACACCTTCCCGGCTACGGCGTTTGCGGACGAGAACCATACGCTGCCCTGGTAGCTGTTGAACTTGAACAGAAGCACGAAGCTTACCACTTCAAGCAGGACAAAGACAAACCAATGATTGTATTTCTTGATGAATTCAATCAGGTTTCGCATCGGCTTATCTCATCAGGAACGAGAAGCGGTCAACGTTCTTAAGGGCTATGCCGGCTCCCTTTGCCACACTGTGCAGGGGGTCGTCGGCCACATGGAACGGGATTTTTATCTTGTCGGTCAGTCGTTTGTCAAGTCCGCGCAGCAGAGCGCCGCCGCCTGTCAGGTATATGCCGTTCTTCACGATGTCGGCATACAGCTCGGGCGGTGTCTTCTCAAGTGCTGAGAGCACGGCGTTTTCTATCTTCGCCACGGTGCGGTCAAGGCAGTGGGCTATCTCCTGGTAGCATACGGGCACCTCCATGGGCAGCGCCGTAACCTTGTTGGGGCCGTGTACAACGTAGTCTTCGGGTCCTTCGTCGCCGAGGTCGGTCAGCGCCGAGCCTACGTGAATCTTTATCCTTTCAGCCATTCGCTCGCTCACTTTCACATTGTGCTGCTTGCTCATGTACTCCTGTATCTCGGCTGTCAGGTCGTCGCCGGCGGTGCGGATGGAGTTGTTCGACACGATGCCGCCCAGCGAGATGACGGCAATCTCGGTGCTGCCGCCGCCTATGTCTACCACCATGTTGCCCTCGGGAGCCTCTACGTCGAGTCCTATGCCCACGGCTGCGGCCATCGGCTCGAATATGAGGTACACGTCACGGCCGTTGGCATGCTCTGCAGAGTCGCGCACGGCGCGCAGCTCCACCTCGGTGGAACCTGACGGGACGCCGATTACCATGCGGAGTGACGGCGAGAAGAGGCGGCTTCCCGTGTGCACCATCTTTATGAGTCCGCGCATCATTTGCTCGCAGGCTGTGAAGTCGGCTATTACTCCGTCGCGCAGCGGACGTATGGTGCGTATGTTGTCGTTGGTCTTTTCGTACATCATCTTTGCCTTCTCGCCCACGGCTATCATCTTGTCCGTGCGGCGGTCCAAGGCTACTACTGACGGCTCGTCAACCACAATCTTGTCATCACTGATAATGATTGTGTTGGCTGTGCCCAAGTCCATTGCAATCTCTTGGATAAATGAAAAAAATCCCATAATACTGAGTTTATTTAATACCTGCCCCCAACCCCGTCCCGAAGGAAAGGGTGTTTGATTATTTCGTATTATTGTACTTTTAATGTTTGTGGCATGTTGAAGCCCCTCCCTTGGGGAGGGGTTTGGGGTGGGTGTTTGGTGTTTTGTATTATATTCCTTTTTTATTTGCCTTCAAACCAGTTGTGTATCGCGGTGTCGTAGTGGCTGCTTACGCCGAAGGCACGTGTCGCCAGCATGCGGCGGTCTTCGATGTCGGTCTGTGCGCCTTTCCTGTTCAGTATGTCCAGGAGCACGCTGTATTCGGCCTTGCTCGGCACTATTACCACGTCGTTGAAGTTCTTTGCTCCGGCGCGTATCAGCGAAATGCCGCCTATGTCAATCTTTTCTATTATGTCGGCCTCGCTTGCTCCGCTCGCAACGGTCTGTTCGAAGGGGTACAGGTCTACGATGACGAGGTCTATTTCAGGTATTTCATACTGCGCCATCTGCTCGCGGTCGCCCTCGTTGTCGCGGCGGCCGAGTATGCCTCCAAACACTTTCGGGTGCAGCGTCTTGACGCGGCCGCCCAGTATTGAAGGGTAAGTAGTGACGCTTTCCACCGTCTGGCACTCGTAGCCGAGCGACTCGATGAACTTCTGCGTGCCGCCTGTAGACAAGAATTTCACACCCTCTGCGTTTAGTTTTGCAAGCAATTCGTCAAGCCCGTCTTTGTGGAATACAGAGACAAGGGCCGTCTTGATTTTCTTTGTTCCTGACATGTCTTTGATAAACTAATTAGTTCTGAGGGTGCAAAGTTAAGAAAAAACGCTGACAGGGCAATGCAAATCTTTGAAAAATGCAATATTTGTTTGCGCACACGAGGTTGTCGGCGGCTTGCCGTCAGTCGTCTGTTTTCCATGCTGCAGTTGTACGTCGGCAGTGCCTTCGGCCGCCTTTCGCAGCATGGTTTGTATCGCCTTTGTAACTGCCTGATAGCCAGCGGCTTTCCAATATGCCGTCTTTTAGCCTCTGAAAGGTGGCCTTTTGGCGTGTAAAAGGTGGCCTTTTGTGATGCGGAAGGCCGTCAATTGTGCGGCTGTTCATCTTTGTAGGCCGTTTGCATGGCTTGATGGCGCGTTGAGGCTTTTGGTCGGCCGGTAGGATGTAAGCTGCTTTTCGACGGGTGTATGGTTAACAATTATTAACCCGGCAGTGCGCAAGTTTTATGCGTTGTGCCAATTTATAAGGCAAAGACGTCTTTGAAAAACAAAACCGAAATTAACGAACCATTAAATTAACAGAACAAAACATCCTTATGAATATGAAAAGATTTCTTAAACCTACGGGCCTCTTTGTTTCAATGTTGCTGGTAGGATTTTCCCTCGGCACGGTTTCATGCAGTGACGACGACGATAATAACAGTGGCGACATCGTTACCACCGAGGCTGTCCACGGAGAATATACGGGCAAGATGCAGTCATGGTCGGCTGTTGCCGGCAGCGGCGAAGACACGGCTGACGACGGCGAACAGCCTGCCGGAGTTGACGTGACGGCCAGCGTGGATGCCGACTCTGTTCTTATACAGGATTTCCCGATAAAGGACATCGTGCTCTCAATCGTGGGCGACGAGACCGTTGCCGACGGTATTGTTGAGGCCGTAGGTCAGGTTGACTACCGTATGGCGTACACCCCGGCGCTGTCTGTTGCAAAGGACAGCATCAGCATGGAGCTGAAGGCCGAACCGCTGAAGCTGAACGTGTCAATCCCTTCAACTACCGAGGGAGAGAGCACTCCGCTGGTTGTCGAGGTTGATGTCGAGGTTGGGTCGGTAGGCAAATACTCTGTGGAGACAGGCAACCTGAAGTTCAGCTTCGCAGCTACGAAGGTGAAGCTCGGCGAAGGCGACGGGCAGACAGAACTGCCTTCATTCAACGCTACGACATTCGATTTCGACATGAATAAGAACATGGCAGCCCATTACCTGCAATAAATATTTTTTTATTAGACAATCAATGAGGGGGTACGTCTGCGTTGATGCAGGCGTACTTTCGTTTTTATTTAATCGAGAATTGAGAAGGGAGAGTGGAGAATTATGATTACCTTAAAGGCTGTCTGCCAGCAAGACAAATCATAATTCTCCACTCTCCCTTCTCAATTCCCAATTAAAAAGCGCGTTACCCGACGATGTGTCCGTCGAACAGGTGTATCGTCCTGTGGGCTATCTGGGCGTCGTGTTCGTTGTGGGTCACCATCACTATGGCCGTGCCTTCCTGGTTAAGCTCGGTCAGGAGGCGCATGACCTCCGCGCCGTTCTTAGAGTCTAGGTTACCCGTAGGCTCGTCGGCGAGGATTAACTTCGGGCCGAACACCACGGCTCTTGCTATCGCCACGCGCTGCTGTTGTCCTCCCGAGAGCTGGTGGGGAAAGTGTTTCGCCCTGTGGCTTATCGCCATGCGCTTCATCACTTCCTGCACTTTCCGCTTCCGCTCGGCGCGTCCCACGTTGAGATAGGTCAGCGGCAGCTCGATGTTTTCTTCCACATTAAGCTCGTCAATGAGGTTGAAGCTCTGGAAGACGAAGCCTATCTGCCCCTTCCGAATGCCAGTTCTGTCTTTCTCTTTGAGCAACGATACCTCCTGCCCGTCCAGCCAATACATGCCCGATGTGGGGTTGTCAAGCAGTCCGAGGATATTCAGCAGCGTTGACTTTCCGCAGCCTGAAGGCCCCATTATGGCGACAAACTCGCCGTCGTTGACCTCGAATGATACTTTGTCTAATGCAATAGTCTCCACCTCTTCCGTGCGGAACGACTTGCTTAAATTCTCTACTTTAATCATATTTTTACGGTTTTTGGGTTTTACGGTTATTGGGTTATGCGGTTTGATGGTCATAAGGTTATACGGTGTTACGGTTATATGGTTGTTCGGTTGTCTGGTTTTTACGGCTTTATTGTTATTCCACCGTATGACCTTATAACCGCATAACCGTAGCACCGTATAACCTTATGACCGTCAAACCGCATAACCTCATAATTTATTCATCCTTCAGATACTTCGCCGGATTGCCGTTGGCGGTCTTGTAAGCGTCGGCTATTACTGTGGCGGCGATTACCGCCAGCACTATGATTATGCCTGCTATGAACAGCCAGAGGCTCATGCCTGCCTTCACGCTGAAGTCTTCAAGCCACTTGCCTGCCACCCATCCGGCCGCCGCTGCGCCTACGATTGATGCCGGAACGGCCGCCACAAGCACGCCGCGCAGCATCAGGCGGAGCACGCTTACGGTGCTTGCGCCATTCACCTTGCGTATGGCTATCTCCTTGCTTCGCCGCTGCATCTCGTCATTAATGTAGCCAATCAATCCTAAAAGGGCTATGAGTAGGGCGCACAGTCCGGCTATGATGACCGCCGAACGGAAGTTCTTTATCCCGTCATACCATGTGTCAAGCTGCCTCTTGTAGCTGTCTACGATGACGGTCTTGCCGGGATACAGCCGCGCGAGACGCCGCTGCACGGCCTGCATGTTGTCGGCCGTCAGGTCGTGGAACTTCACGAGCAGGTAGCTGATATAGCCTCCGTAAGGGTCGGAGTAGAACATCATCGTGGGGCGGTCGTCGTCGTCGAGCGCGGTGTTGGGGCGGTACTTGTCGTATATTCCAACGATGGTGAACAGGTCGTTGTAGTTCTGACTGTGCTCTGATATAACTATTTTGCGGCCTATTACGTCGTTCCAGCCCTTCGCGTTCTTGAGCTTTTGGGCGAAGTCGGGGCTTACCATGACCTCGCGCAGGCTGTCGCTGTGGGCGTTGAAGCCGCGCCCTTGCAGTATTTTCACGCCCGTAAGGCTGAAGAAGTTGTCGCCCGTCATGTACAGGTCGTGGGCGTTAAACAGCTCTTCTCGCGTCTCCGGGTCAACTATGTTGTTGCCGCTGCCTTGGTCGAACATGGGGTATGTCACCGGCGTCCATGCCTCCACCTCGGTCATCTTGCCGAGTTCGGCCACCATGGCGCGGCGTTCCTCGCCTTTTATTTGGTTGATGTTGACGAGCGCGAGGCGGTCGTATTCATAGCCGAGGTTGAAGTCCAGGAGCGTGGCGTACTGCCTGTTGACCACCAAGAGCAGGCATACAAGGAAACTGACGAACACGAACTGCACGGCCAGCAACGCCATTTTCCACCTCCGTCGGTTCTCCGTGAAGCCGCGGAAGGCCGTCGTCACGGGCACGGCGTTGTACATCTTGCCGGGCAGTATGGCGTTGATTATGAACACAACGACCAACAAAGCGGCAAGGAAGAGCACGCCTTTGTTGGTGAACAGGGCCGTGGCCGGGGCGTCGAGCAGCGTCTCTATGGAGCCTTTGCAGACGTATATGAGCGCGGCGGCCAGCACCAACGACAGCACAATATGCACCGAAGTCTCGGCCACGGTGATGCCGAATATGCTGCGCGGCATGGCCCCGTAGCACTTCCTTACGGCCATTTCCTTGGCCCTCGTCACGGTGTTTCCCATCACGATTAGCAGGTAGTTGAGCACGCTGGCGGCCAAGACCACCGCCGCGAGGATGAGCATCACGAGGTACATCTGCTTCGAGTCGCTGTTCTCGTAGTGGTATTTTGACACCGGGGTGAACTTCAGCGCATAGTCGATGTTGTTCCTTTCCTGTTCCGCCATGAGCTTGTCTACAAGCTGTTTTACCGTCGCGTCAAACTCGCCCAGCTCCGGGTGGCACCCCGGACTGACCTTTATGAACGAGCGGTAGCGGTCGTTCCCCACCAGGTTGTCCTGCCCGTCGTAGCTGAACGAGCGTTGCGTCGCCATGGAGAGCATCACGTCATAGTCGTGGAACGTAGAGTTCCAAGGGTAGTCTTCGTACACCGCGCCGACGGTCATAACTAATCCCGGTATGGTGGTACACTCAAGCTTGCGCCCCACAACGTCGCCGCCCATGCGTTCGGCCATAGTCCGCGAAACAAGGCAGTAGAACGGTTTTGCGAGCGTTTCGTCCGCGTCGCCCTCCAAAATCTTTGTCGTGAACACCTTGAAGAAGCACGAGTCAACTATGTAGACGTTGCCCTTGACGCGCCGTTCCGTGTCTATTTTCATCTCCTCGTCGGTGCAAAGAGGGTTTATCCTCGTTGCAGTCTCTATTTGCGCGAAGTGCTTTTTCAGCAGTGGGGCTACGCCTCCGGGCGTGTTTCCGTACAAAACCTCCGGGTCGGAGCTTCTTTGTATCACCTCGCTAATGCGGTAGATGCGCTCGTGGTCGGGATAACACGTGTCGTATTCGTGCTCGTACCACAGCTTGGCTATCAGCACCGAGGTCAGTGCGAAGCCCACGCCGAGGCACAGTATCTTGACGAAATTGTGCTGTCCTCGCCGCGGAATGTTCTTTAATGCTTTGATAAAATTGTTCATATTTACGGTTTTGCGGTTATTGGGTTATGAGGTTTTACGGTAAGGTTTGCGGTTGCTTATTTGGTAATTCGTAATTATTTGATAATTAATATGTTACGAATGGTGTTGCAAAAGACCATGTTTTGTCCTCTAAAAGGTGGCCTTTTACAGCCTAAAAGGCCACCTTTTGCAATGCAATTTGCCATGTTTCAGCCCCCTCCCAGCCTCCCCGAGGGGAGGAACAGGTTTGCTTGAAGCCCCCTCCTAACCTCCCCGAGGGGAGGAGTTAATTTGCTTTTGTTGATAAATAAATTAATTTATACGCAGCTCCGCATCCTTTCTCCTCCCCTCGGGGAGGTTGGGAGGGGGCTGTTCTTTCATTCTTGCTTAATATTTTTCACCGGGTTTTCGCTTGCCGCTATCCAGCTCTGTACTGCCACTGCGGCGAAACTTATCAGCAGAACGATTACGCCTGCCACTACTATCCACGGCCACCAGACGATGCGGTAGCTGTATTGTGAAATCCAGTCGGACATGAAATGTACCACAATCGGCACGGCAATGACGAACGCTATGCCCACGTAGAGCAGGAAAGTACGTATCAACCGTCGCCGCACTTGGTTGCTCGTAGAGCCGAACACCTTGCGGATGGCTATCTCTTTCGCCCTTTGCTGTATGAAGTATGTTGACATTGCGACGAGTCCGAGCAGCGATATTATGATGGCGACGAACGAGAACAGGGCGACAATCGTTGATGTGCGCCGCTCTTGCTTGAAGCGGGCCTGCACCTGCTTGTCCACAAACGGCGATGCGCTTTCGTCCACGTCTTCATGGAAAACGTTTCTGTACACGTCCTTGATTTTGGCGTATGCCTCCACCGGGTCGCCTTCAACGAGTATCGATATGTCCCAAGGCTCTTCTACATTTTTGCATATCTGCACAATCATCGGGTGCTGCTCTTCAAGTATGTTGCGTATGCGGAAGTCGTTGAAGATGCCCCCTAACTGCGCGTTCTTTGCGAATTCGCCGAACCTTACCTGCTCGTACCTCTCGTTTAAGTGCGTGTCCGTGGGCTTCATCTTCAGCGCTTTCATCGCCATGTCGTTAAGATATACGATGCTGTCGCCCTTCGCTCCGAAGTCGTTTTTCAGCGTAAGGCCGTATATCTTCAGCAGTTCGGGCGTGCCGTTGATGAACTGGAAGCTCCAATCCGTCTTTTCTCCGTCAAACGTTATGGTGTGGTTGTTGCCGCCATTTGCCGGTGTTCCGTATGACGGAGATACCGCCTTGACGAACGGAAGGGCGCGAAGCTTGTCGATAAACTTGCCCGAATTTTGCGCCGAATAGTCGTCTACAATCTCTATGCAGATAACGTTCTCGGTGTTGAAACCGAGCGGAGCTTTTGCCAGATGGCGCATCTGCAACGTCATTACGAGTGCGCAGGCCAGCATGACGATGGTTATCACGTTCTGCACCGTTATGAAAACGCGCGACAACACCATCTTTGTCTGCTTGCGGAACGTGCCGCGCACCACCTCGATAGGCTTCACTTTCGACAGTATCGTGGCAGGAAGCACGCCGGCGACGAGGCTCACCACGATGACGAAAGCCGCTATGGCGAGCACCGTTACGGGGCTTGTCAGCAGGCCGGTGTCGAGCTTCGTGTCAAGAAGTCGGCTTGCGTATGGGGCGGAGACGCATGCAAGTGCTATGGCGACGGCCAGCGATATGACGCACATCACCAACGACTCCATGAACATGTTGGTGCCTACGGAGCTTTTGGAGCAGCCGAAGAGGCGGCGCGTGGCCATCTCGCGTGCCCTGTAACCGCTCTGGGCTACGGTCAGGTTGATGTAGTTCATTATCGAAAAGAGCAGTATTACCACGCCGACAGCGAACAAAATCTTGACTAAAGTGAAGTTCCCATTTTGCAGGATGAAGGTGTCGAGGCTTGAGAAATACAGCTTGTCAAGGCGCGTAAGGATAGGGTGGTAGCCCTTCCAGAACGTCTGGAAGAAGGCGTCGACGTCCTTTTGCTTGGCCGCGAAGTCGCAACCCTCGCGCACTTGGACGAACGATGCCGCGCCGGTAATGTTAGTATATTGCAGGAAATACTCGTCTTTGTTGGCGATGTTCGTGTCAAACGACAGGTCGATAATGCCCTGCACGCCCTTGTCGATGATAGTGTTGTCAAAGTCTTTTACCACTCCCGTGACGCGGAAATGCCTGTTGTCGGCTGTCGTCACGGTGCGTCCTACCGCGTTGGACGTGCCGAACAGGCGGCGCGCAAAGCTTTCCGTCAGTACGATGTTGCCTTTCTTTTCAAGGCATGTGGCGCGGTTGCCGTGGAGCAAAGGGAAGTCAAACATGCTGAAAAACGTCGAGTCGGTATGCAGCACGTATGCATTGACGAAGCCGCTGCCCTCTTTCAGCTTGATGCTTCCTGCCGTGAAGCCGCATGTCAGCTCTATTTCGGGATAATGGTTGCGCAGGTAACGCAGCACTCCGTGGTGGCAGTTGGCCGACCGCCTGCCGTCGTCGCTGAAGTTAAGGCCGATGTTATAGATACGCTCGGCCTTGCTGTGCTGGTGGTTTACGCCGCATTCCTGCCACGTGTAAAGGCCTATTATGATGACGAATGTAAGGCTGACGGCAAGTCCGAAGACGTTTACCGCCGTGTATGCCTTGTTCCGTGAGAGGAACGTAAAGTAGCTTTTCAAGTTAAAGTTTGGCATATTGTTTTACGGTTATGAGGTTTTACGGTTATTGGGTTATGGGGTTTTACGGTGAGGTTTGCGGTTGTTTGTTGGGCGGTTTGTAATCATTTGATAATCAATATGTTACGAATGGTGTTGCAAAAGACCATGTTTTAGCCTCTAAAAGGTGGCCTTTTACAGCCTAAAAGGCCACCTTTTGCAATGCAATTTGCCATGTTTTACCATTTTACTTTTTTACCTTTTTACTTTTAACGGTATTTTCTCACCTTCTCACTCTTTCACCTTCTCACCTTTTCCATTATTCTTGCTTTATATTCTTCACCGGGTTTTCGCCTGCCGCAATCCAGCTTTGCACGGCCACGGCGGCGTAGCTTATTAGCAGGACGATTACGCCTGCCACTATGAGCCACGGCCACCAGGTGATGCGGTAGCTGTATTGTGAAATCCAGTCGGACATGAAATGTACCACAATCGGCACTGCGATGACGAACGCTATGCCGACATACAGCAGGAAAGTACGTATCAACCGGTGGCGCACTTGGTTGCTCGTAGAGCCGAACACCTTGCGGATGGCTATTTCCTTCGCCCTTTGTTGTATGAAGTATGTCGACATGGCAACAAGCCCGAGCAGTGAGATTATTATGGCGATGAAGGCGAAGAGCGACACGATTTTTGTCGTGCGGATTTCCTCCTGGAACACGTCTTCAATCTGTTTGTCGACGAACGGCGGCGTAGGGTCGCTTATTTCCTCGTGGAACACCTCTTTATATATCTCCCTTATTTTGGCGTATGCCTCCACAGGGTCGCCCTCCACCTGCGCCGTTACGCACCAAGGCCGTTCCACTTTCTTTGCCACGAGGATTAGTATTGGCTTCTGTTCTTCGAGTATTGAGCGCAGGCGTATGTCGTTGATGATGCCTCCGAGCGTCGGGTTCTTCGGAAACTTGTAGAAGTAAGCGCCCTTGTACCGGTCGCTTGCGTGCGTGTCCGTCGGCTTCATGTGAAACGCTTTCATCGCCATTTCGTTCATGTAGACGATGCTGTCGCCCTCGGCGTGCAGGTCGTGTTTCAGCGTTATGCCGTATATTTCCATGAATTCGGGCGTCACGATGAATTGCTGGAAGGGTGTGGACACCTTGTCGCCTTTCAGGAACAGGGTGTTGTTGTTGCCGCCGTCGGCCGGCGTTCCCATCGACGGTGCGACCATATTGACCTCCGGCAGGGCGCGCACCTTGTCGAGGAACACGTCGAAGTTTTTGCCGTTGAACGCCATGCTGCCGTATATTACGACGTTGTTTTTAGTCTTGAAGCCCAGCGGAGCCTTCACCAAGTGCAGCATCTGGAGCGACATGATGAGCGCGCAGGCCAGCATGACGATGGTGATAACGTTCTGCACCGTTATGAAGATGCGCGAGAAGAGCATCTTTGTCTGCTTGCGGAACGTGCCGCGCACCACCTCTACCGGCTTCACCCTCGACAGTATTGCGGCTGGAAGCACGCCTGCGATGAGGCTCACCACGAGCACGAAAGCTACGATGATAGCCGCTCCTCCGGGGCTTGCCAGCGGGGCGAGGCTGATGTCCGTGTCGAGCAGGCGGCTTATGTAAGGCGCGAAGACGTAGGCAAGGGCAATGGCGATGACGAGCGACAGCAGGCACATCACGAGCGACTCGCCGAACATGTTGGCGCCTACGCCGCCTCGCGTACAGCCGAAGAGGCGGCGCGTTGCCATTTCCCTCGCCCTGTAACCGGCCTGGGCTACGGTCAGGTTGACGTAGTTCATTATGGAGAAGAGCAGTATCACCACGGCCACCGCGCCGAGTATGCTCACTAACTTGTAGTTGCCGAGGCGCATGTAGTCAACGTACTGCCAGCCCGAGAAGTACAGCTTGTCTAACGGCATGAGCACGGGGTGGAACTTGAACACGTCTTCATCGTTGACGGGCCAGAACGTAGGGAAGAACTGCTGCACGTCCTTCTCCTTCCGCATGAAGTCAACCCCCTTGCGCACCTGCACCAAGGCCATGGTGGAGCCGATGCTGACGGAGTAGGGGAAGTTCTTGTCCGTATAGCCCGAGCCGTTCCTCTCGCTGTACGAGAAGTCTATTATGGCGTTCACGCTCTTGTCGATTATGGTGCCGTCGAAGTCTTGCACCACGCCCGAAACGCGGAAGCGGAGCGAGTCTTCGGTCATTACGGGGCGGCCTATTACGTCGTCCGAGCCGAACAGACGGCGCGCGAAGCTCTCCGTCAGCACTATGTTGCCTTTCTGGTTCAAGCACGTCAGGCGGTCGCCTCGCAGCAGTTTGAAGTCGAGCATGTCGAAGAACGTCGAGTCGGCCTCTATCACCTTGGCGTTCACTATGTCTCCGCGGTCGAGCAGACGCAGGCTGCCGTTCACGAAGCCGCAGGTCTGCTCTATTTCGGGATAGTGCTTGCGCATGTACCGCAGCACTGCGTGGTGGCTGCCGGCGTAGGGTGCAGGCTCGTCGTTAAACTTCAAACCTACGGCGTATATGCGGTCGGCCTTGCTGTGCTGGCGGTCTACGCTGAACTCCTGCCATGTGTAAAGGCCGATTATAATGACGAACATCAGACTCACGGCGAGGCCGAACACGTTGACCGCCGTGTATGCCTTGTTCCTTGAAAGGAACGTGAAGTAGCTCTTTAAGTTGAAGTTTTGCATGGTTGTTTGGGGTTATACGGTTGTTGGGTTATGGGGTTTTACGGTATGTTTTGGGGTTATGCGGTTGTAGGGTTATGAGGTTTTACGGTGAGGTTTGCGGTTGTTTGTTGGGTGGTTTGTAATCGTTTGATAGTCAATATGTTACGAGCGGTGCTGTAAAAGGCCATCTTTTGGCCTCTAAAAGGTGGCCTTTTACCGCCTAAAAGGCCGTGTTTTGGTTTCTAAAAGGCCACCTTTTGTGAAATGAGCAGCTAAGCATGATGGGACAAATGGGTCTGATACGCCTTATGCGTTACACCTCGAGGCATTTTAAGCTCCCTCCCTTTGGGAGGGCTGGGGTGGGTGTCAGCCCTATTCCAACACCAGTATCTCGTTGTCCTTGTAGCTCTCGTAGCCGCTGACTATCACCTTTTCGCCCGGCTCAAGCCCTTCAAGCACCTCGTAGTACTGTGGGTTCTGGCGCCCTATGCGTATCTTTCGGCGGTACGCCTTGCGGCCGTCTTTGTCGAGAACGAATATCCACGAGCCGCCGGTTACGCTGTAGAACGTGCCTTTGGGTATGATGACGGCCTTCTTGGCTTCGCCTAATTGCAGGTCGACGTAATACGTCTGGCCGGTTCGGATGTTCTTGGGGCGTTCGCCGTTGAACACGAAGTCAATCTTGAAACGCCCCTCACGCACCTCCGGGAACACCTTGCGCACACGCAGCTGGTACTTCTTGCCGTTCTGTTCAAACGTGGCCGACAGGCCGGTATGCACGCGGTCGATGTAGTGTTCGTCAACCTGCGCCTCCACCTTGTAGTCGCTAAGGTCGTTTATTACCCCGATTTTCTGCCCCGGCGATATGCTTTGGCCAAGCTCAACGTCAAGAAGTCCCACTTCGCCGTCAATGGTCGAGCGCACGTCAAGTTTCTCCTTGCGCTGGCGCACCAGCTCTACGTTCTTGCGCATCGAGGCCAGGTCGCCCGTCATCTGCGCCACTTGCGAGCGGTTAAGCTCGTTGGTCTTCTTCAAACGCTGCTGTATCAGCTCCTCTTTCTGCACCGCCAGCTCATAGTCTTCTTTCGCTTTAAGGTACTCTTCGCGCGAGTTCAGCTCCTCCTTTTGCAGAGCTGCCTGATGATTGTAGGCGCGACGCTTTGTCTGAACGTCCATCTTGAGCTGCAAAGCCTCGTTGCGGTTGTTGAGGTTGTCCTGCTCCATTGACAGCTGCGTACTCCTAAGCATGTTCTGTTTCTCTGCAAGCTCGCTCTCGGCGTTGAGTATTTCAAGGTCAAGATTGGAATTGTTGAGGCGCACAATGACATCGCCCTTCTTCACGTGGGCGCCTTCCTCTACCACCTTTTCAAGCACTACGCCGCCCTCTTCAGGCGAAATCTGCACCACTTGGATGGGTACTACGTTGCCATCGACACTCACATAGTCGTCAAATTGTGCGTTCCTTACGTCGCCTATGCTAAGTCCGCGGCGGTCAACGCGCAGCGTCGACGAGAAGTTTCCAAACGCGAGCCACACCAAAACGGCCACGACGAACACGCCGCCGACGGCCAACGGGCGGTATCTTTTCGGTATAACGTACTTCTTTTTCTCTAATTTGATGTCCATAGGGATGTTCTATAAATTCTGTTTTTAACCTTAATGGAATGTTTAATCTTTATATTTCGGTCGCTTTTTAATTTTATCGGTGTCACTTTGCCAAGCCTCATTGGTCGTATAGCTCACTATACTCCCTCTTCGGCTTGCAAACTGGCACTCGCTAAAATTGAAAAAATCGCCTCGACATAATTTATTGAACATCCCATAACGGTTCGTTGTTGATGTAATAATTGACAAGTCTTTGCTTTATTGCTACCATCATCTGCATTTGCAGCAGAGTGATGCGGCTTTCAAGATAGGTTTGTGACGACTCGTGAAGGTCGAACGTCGAGAGCATACCTTCCTCGTACTTGCGGTATGACAGGCGGTAGGCCAACGAGTCGGAGGCCACCTTGCGCCTCATCTGACGCTCCTCGCGGACAAATCCCTCATAGTCGGTTACGGCCTGCCGGGCGTCGTCTTCCAGCTTGCGTCGCGCGTCTTCCACGTCCAAGCGCGCTATGTTGTAGTCGGCCTTGGCGCGTTTCACGCTCCGCCAGTCGCTTGCCGAGAAGATAGGTATCGACAAAGTGACGTACAGGTATTCACCAAGGTTGTTGCGCATCTGCGCCCGGAAGCCGTCAACCGCCATGCCGTTGGACAGGTTCTTGTAGTAACTTGTAGACACGCCGCCGCCGAGATAGAGCGAGGGAAGCAGCGAAGCACGCTGTATTTTCCAGTCCAAGCGAGCCTTCTGCGCGTCGGCCTCGGCTATGGTGACATCGGGTTTCGCGGCGATTGAGGAGTAGTCGATGGACTCATGGCGCGGTATTACGGCGTGCCTTGACGTGAGCGATGGGTCGAGTTGCAGCGAGTCGGCGCCGGGATAGTTCATGGCCGACTTGAGGGAGAGGAGAGCCGTGCGCGCGATGTTGCGCTGGTGAAGCAGGTTGTAGTCGTCCTCGGCCACCTGGCTCTCCATCTGCACCACGTCGGGGCGGCTCTTTTCGCCAAGCTCGTACAGGCGTTGCGTTTTGCGGAGCAGGGCCTGTGAGTCGTCAAGTTTCTCCTGCATGAGTTCTATCGACTTGATTGCGTACACGGCTTCAACGAACTTCTGCATAACGTCTATGGCCTTGTCGTCGCGCGCCTTTTGCACGGCTGAGGCCGAAGAGCGCTTTGACAGCCGCGCCCTGCGCATGGCATTCCACGTCTGTCCGCCGTCAAACAGCGGCATGGAGGCCGTAAGCTGGTAGTAGTTGTTGAACGTTGTCACATTATTATATGTATTGGTTTCAGGGTCGATGTTACGTCCCCAGTTGTACTGTCCGCCGACTTGCGCCGACAGTTGGGGCAGGAAACCAAGGATGGCAGTGTTGTAGTCAACACCTGCCTGCTTCTGCTCTATGCGTTGCCTCTTCACCTCCGTGGCGTGCTCCAAGGCGTAGCTGACGCACCGGTCGATGCTCCACGCCTGTTGGGCGGCCGCCACGGCAGGTGCGGCGAGGCTCAAGAGTATTATGGAAAGTTTATTATTCATACACTGATTATAATGCCAAAAGCGTGCCAAAACAACTAATTCGCTGATTATTAGGTCATTACATAAAAAGCGTCCCGTGGCCACTGTCTAATTATTAGACAACTGGTGGTTAATTATTAGACAGAAAATGAAGTTCTTGTTTAATGGAGAATTGAGAGTTGGGAATGGATAATTATGATTACCTTCAAGGCTGTCTGCAAACAAAGCAAATCATAATTATTCATTATCAATTATCAACTCTCAATTTAAAAGACGGCAAATTGCGTTGCAAAAGGTGGCCTTTTAGCTTGCAAAAGGCCACCTTTTAGAGGCTAAAAGACGGTCTTTTGCAAGCGTGTTGGTAATGTATTTATTTTCAGGTGATTACGATTGGGCGCTTAATCGGCGAGTAATCAGTACTCAAATGAGGCACTCGGTAATCGTCATGCCGCACGTCGATGCGGCATCCAGAACACATCAAGAATGTCAAATGACGTTGGTTGCATACACTGGATTCCGCGTCGGGGCGCGGAATGACAACTACCGAGTGCCTCATTTGAAAGATACAATGTTCAGTATGCAGCCTTATAGCCTTCAAACTAAATAAAAAGTCGTCGCAAAGGTTATTTCGGATAAAACAAAATTGCCTAAAAAACAACCAACCGCTTGCTTGTTTCGTCATAACAGATTACTTTTGCATAGCGATGAAACAGGGAACAATACTTATTGCGGACGACAACCGCAACATACTTTCTACGGTGAAGATGCTGCTTGACGACACGTTCGAGCACATCGTGGCCGTGGCTAATCCTAACAACATTCCGGCGCGGCTGCGAGAGGACAAGCCCGACGTGGTGCTGCTCGACATGAACTTTCAAAGCGGCGTTAACAGCGGCAACGAGGGGCTGTATTGGCTGCGGCAAATCAAGAAGTTGAGGCCGCAGGCGCAGGTGGTGCTCTTTACGGCCTACGCCGACATCGAACTGGCCGTTACAGGACTGAAAGAGGGCGCGGCGGACTTCGTGGTGAAGCCGTTTGACAACGACAAGCTGCTGTCCGTCCTAACCGACGCCTACCGCAAAACGATGGGCGACAAGGGCAAGGCCGACAGCGGCGAGAGCCACATGGTGTGGGGAACGTCGCCGCGCATGCTCGACCTTAAGGCCATGGTCGAGAAGGTTGCAGCGACCGACGCCAACATACTGATAACCGGCGAGAACGGCACCGGCAAGGAGGTTCTTGCCAACGAGATACACAGACTGTCGCAACGCAGCGGCGCGAAGATGCTGCCGGTGGACATGGGAGCGATAACCGACACTTTGTTTGAGAGTGAACTGTTCGGCCATGTGAAAGGAGCGTTCACCGACGCGAAGGCCGACAAGCCCGGCAAATTCGAGCTGGCCGACGGCGGAACGCTGTTTCTCGACGAGATAGGAAACCTCGGCTACGCCTTGCAGGCAAAGCTGCTGACCGCCCTGCAACGGCGAAGCATAGTGCGGGTGGGCGGCAGCAAGGCCATACCCATTGACGTAAGGCTGATTTGTGCGACAAACCGTGACCTCGGACAGATGGTGGTTCGGGGCGAGTTCCGCGAGGATTTGCTCTACCGCATCAATACCATCCACCTGCACCTGCCGCCGTTGCGCGAGCGCAGCGAGGACATTCCGGCGTTGGCAAGGCTCTTTCTCGGCCGCTATGCCGCCATGTACAACAAGCCGGAAATGGACTTTTCGCCTGCCGCAGAACAAAAGATGAAGGCGCAACCGTGGTTCGGCAACATACGCGAACTGCAGCATGCGGTGGAGAAAGCGGTGATACTTAGCGACGGAACGGTGATAGGAGCCGACGACATAAGCGGTGACAAGCCTGTGTATGGCACGCCGGTGGAAGAAGTGCAGACCATCGACGAGATGGAAAGCAGGCTTATCGGCAAGACGATACGCGACTGCGGTGGCAACCTTTCGCAGGTGGCGGCGAAGCTTGGGGTGACAAGGCAGACGCTGTACAACAAAATAAAGAAGTATGGACTTTAGTGTTTTTGCGCCCGTTGCGGCGGCTGTCGTGCTGGCCGTGGCCTGCATTTGCCTGTGGCGCAGGTACAGGCAGACGGTGAGGAAGGTGTTTTTCCTCTTCAACGCCTTGGACAACGGCGACTACACCTTCCGCTTCCCGGAGGGTGGAAAGACCGGCGACGACAAGCTGCTTAACGCCTCGCTCAACCGCGTGAAGGACATACTGCAGCACGCAAGGGACGAACAGAAGGAGCGCGAGAAATACTTTGAGCTGATAATCGACTCCGTTGATACCGGTATATTGGTGCTCGACGACGAGCGCGGCATAGTGTTGCGCAGCAACAACGCCGCCCACAAACTGCTTGGAAGGGAGGCCGTTACGCATATAAGCCAGGTGCAGGACAGGCTCGGAAGCCTGTCGGTGCGCGACGCATACACCACGCTGAAAGGCCGCAGGGTGAGGATTCTCGCCATAAGCGACATCAAGGGCGAGCTTGCCAATCAGGAAATTGACTCGTGGGTGAAGTTAATCCGCGTGCTGACCCACGAGATAATGAACACCATTACGCCGATAGTGTCGCTCAGCGACGTGATGCTCAAGCAGGACGGAGGCGGCCGACGGGAGGAATTAGAGGTGATAAACCGCACGGGCAGGGAGCTTGTACGCTTCGTAGAGAACTACCGCAAGTTCACCCATGTGCCAGCACCTGTGCCGCAGCTGTTTTACGTAAAGCCGTTTGTTGAACGCATGGCGAGGCTTGCCGCACCGCTGATGAAGGAGGGATGCACCGTAGATATAGACGTAACGCCTGACGACCTGCTGGTATATGCCGACGAGGGACTGATTAGCCGCGTTGTTTCCAACCTGCTGAAAAACGCCGCCGAGGCCACGGGCGAGGGCGGACACATAAGCATAAGGGCGTACACGGGAGATGACGACGCCGTGGTTATTGACGTGACCGACGACGGAGGGCTTATCCCTGACGACGTTGCGGCGCACATCTTCATTCCGTTTTTTACCACGAAAAAGGAGGGCAGCGGCATTGGCCTGTCTATTTCAAGGCAGATAATGAGGGTGAGCAACGGCACGATACAGCTTGTGCAGGACAGCGGAAAAGGGCTGACAATATTCCGCCTGACGTTCAACTAAACAAGCACTTGTTTTTATTTTGTTCTTGTTTTGTAATTGATTGGATTTATAATAGGCAGTCAATCCCTTTTCATTCGACACACTCGGTAATCGTCATGCCGCACGCCGATGCGGCATCCAGTGTATGCAGCCAACATTATCTGACACTATTTGTGTTTTCTGGATGCCGCATCGGCGTGCGGCATGACGATTACCGAGTGCCTCAATTATGTTTAATTGGAAACGGGTAATTAAGCTCTCTCCCTTTTTGAAAGTTGAGAATTGAAAATTGGGAATGGATAATTATGATTGCTTTTAAGGTTGTTTTTTTTGCAAAAGTAATCACAATTATCCATTAGCTTAACGCTGACTTTCAGTTCTCAATTCTCAACTCTCAATTTAAAACACGGTCAATTGAACTGCAAAAGGCCACCTTTTACAATCTAAAAGGTGGCCTTTTATCGTGTAAAACATGACCTTTTGCAAATCAATTGATGGCCTTTTGCAATTTGAGGGCTGTCATACCTCAGTTCTTCCGAAGTGAAGGCGCTTGACGACCTGTTTTTATTTTGCTGCAAATGAGGCGTCCGGCAATTGTCAAGATGTACCCGGATGCGGCATACATAGTGGCCGGATGGAAGTAAGAAGGTGTGCAAACGCTTGTTGAGAGATAAAGAAAACGCCCCGACGGAACGGTGTTCCATCGGGGCGTTGATTACATTTGTAGCGGGGGTGGGACCCGAACCCACGACCTCCGGATTATGAATCCGACGCTCTAACCAGCTGAGCTATCCCGCCATCGAATGTCCTTTTTGCGGGTGCAAAGGTAATACAATTTCTTTACATACCAAAAAATATCGCGTTTTTTTGCAGCATTCTTTGGCAAAATTGTTATTTTTGTGGCAAAATATGCTCACGCCATGACTTATGGAAGACAATAAAATCAGTATAGAGAGGGAACTGCACTCGAAGTCGGCTAATATAATATGGTCGCTGATGAGCACTCCCGAAGGGCTTGCGAAGTGGCTTGCCGACGACGTGAAGCGCGACGGCGATACGCTGACCTTTACCTGGGGCAACACCTGGGGACACCATGAGACGCGGACTGCGGACGTGATTGAGACAAAGAACAACAAGTTTATACGCCTGCGTTGGAGCGAGGAGGAATTCAGCAACACGTACCTGGAGCTGAGAATGGAGAAGAGCGACATAACGGGCGACTACATTTTGGTGATAACCGACTATGCTCCCGACGGCGACACCGACACGCTGAGGGACATCTGGGATGCCAACATGGATACCCTGCACCGCTCGACAGGACTTTGAAAAGTGAGAAGGTGAAAGGGTGAGAAGGTGAGGTAAAAAGATTATATCTAACAAGTTTCTTACCTTCTCACCTTCTCACCTTTTCACTTTCTCACCTTTTATATATTGTTTTCTGATATTTTTGTGCTAATTTTGCACGCTGGCAGGGCTACGCTGCAGCCATACGATAAGGAAAACGATGTTTCGCATAAGAAAATTAGACAAGTTCATAGCCAGGCAGTTCGGGCTGCTCTTCGTCGGCACGTTCTTCATCTGTCAGTTCATACTGATGATGCAGTTCCTGTGGAAGTACATTGATGACTTGATAGGCAAGGGCCTGTCAATGGACGTGCTGGCGCAGTTTTTCTGGTACATGAGCCTGATGCTTGTGCCGCAGGCGTTGCCGTTGGCCATCCTCCTGTCGTCGCTCATCGCCTTTGGAAACCTTGGCGAAAGCAGCGAGCTTACCGCCATAAAAGCCGCCGGAATATCGCTTATGCAGGCGTTCAGGCCGCTGATTGTGATTGTGATATTCATAGCGTTCGGTTCTTTCTATTTCCAAAACGTCATAGGGCCTAACGCCAACATGTCGTTTTCACGCCTTCTTTTGTCCATGAAGCAGAAAAGCCCGGAGCTGGAAATACCCGAGGGCGTGTTCTATGACGGCATACCGGGCTGCAACCTGTATGTGCAGAAAAAAGACCTGGAGACCGGCAAACTGTACGGCGTGATGATATACAAGATGACCGACAGCTATGAGGACGCGGCAATAATACTGGCCGACTCGGGAATGCTGCAGTCAACGGCTGAGAAAAAGCACTTGCTGCTTACGCTCTACAGCGGAGAGTGGTTTGAGAACATGAAGTCGCAGCAGGTGATGCGCGGCACGTCGGTGCCTTACAGAAGGGAAACATTTGTCAAGAAAACCATTCTGCTGGATTTCGACTCTGACTTCAACGTGGCCGACGCGAGCGCGTTGTCGAACAATTCGAAAGGAAAGAGTGTAAGGCAAATAGCCCTTGACGTTGACTCGCTTACCCATGTGTACGACAGCGTGGGGCGTGTGTTCTATAGAGACGCCCGCGAACGCTATTACTCAAACCGCGGAATAAGCCGCGAGGATTCTGTCCGGGCGGTGAAGATGGCGGCTACGAGGACGTTCAGCTTTGACTCCGTGTACGGACGGTTGTCGGCCGACAGGAAGCTTGATGCGGTAAATGCGGCCATGAGCAAGGTGAGGAACGAGATGAGCGACCTCGACTTCAAGGGTATGCTGACGTCAGACGGCGACAGGTTGATAAGGCAACACAAAATAGAAGCCATCAACAAGTTTTCTGTGGCGTTGCAGTGCCTGTTGTTCTTCTTCATCGGCGCGCCGCTCGGAGCTATCATAAGGAAGGGCGGACTTGGCGTGCCGGTAATCATATCGGTGCTGGTGTTCATCGTGTTCTTCATCTTCGACAATTCCGGATACCGCATGGCCCGTATCGGAGAATGGACAATATGGTTCGGCAAGACAATCTCGCTGGCTGTGCTTACGCCGCTTGCAGTGTTCTTCACGTATAAGGCCAACAACGATTCTGTAGTGTTCAACATGGACTTCTACCGCAACCTGGTGATGAAGATGCTCGGATTGCGCATGAAGCGCGCGGTTTACAGGAAGGACGTTATAATCAACGAGCCGGACTATGCTGCAGATGCTGAAGAACTTGGGCGCATAAGCGACGAGATTGCTGAGTATGCCCGACAGCACAACCTGCTGCTGGCTCCTAATGTAGGAAAGGCGTTCTTCAAATACGCTCCAGACCATACAATCGAGGAAATAAACGAGAGGATGGAGGCGGTGATAGAAGACCTGTCGAACACAAAGGACAAGCAGGTGCTGGCATTGCTCAATGACTATCCGTTAATGGCGGTGAAGGCCCACACAAGGCCGTTCGAGCGGAAATGGCTCAACGTGGCCGCCGCAGTGGTGGTGCCGGTAGGCGTGTTCCTGTATTTAAGGATGTGGAGATTCAGGTTGAGGCTGCTGCGTGACCTGAAGGTGGTGAAAGCCACTAACGATGCCATGCTGAAGAGGATTGAAGAAATGGGAAAGGCTGGCAAATGACGCCCGGCCTATATATATAATAGGTGTAAAATAATATGGAAAACATGAAAATAAATACGGTGGAAGAGGCTTTGGCCGATTTCAAGGAAGGAAAATTCGTTATTGTCGTAGACGACGAAGACAGGGAGAACGAAGGCGACCTGATTATCGCGGCTGAAAAAATTACCGCAGAGAAGGTGAATTTCATGCTAAAGCATGCGCGTGGAGTGCTGTGCGCACCGATAACCTTGAGCCGGTGCGACGAACTCGACCTGCCCCGGCAGGTGGCGGAGAACACGTCCATGCTCGGTACGCCTTTCACCGTTACCATAGACAAGCTTGAAGGCTGCACGACAGGAGTTTCTGCCCATGACAGGGCGGAAACAATCAAAGCTCTTGCCGACCCGGCTTCCACCCCGAAAACATTTGGCCGTCCGGGGCACATAAATCCGCTATACGCACAGGACAACGGGGTGCTTAGGCGCAGCGGACATACAGAGGCGGCAATCGACTTGTGCAAGTTGGCCGGGCTTTATCCGGCCGGAGCGTTGATGGAAATCATGAATGACGACGGCACAATGGCGCGTCTGCCGCAGCTGCTTGATTTTGCCGCAGAGTATGGACTCAAAGTCATATCGATAAAAGACCTCATCGCTTACAGGCTGCAGCGTGAGTCGCTGATAACGGTGGGGCAGATGGTGGACATGCCTACCGAATACGGGCATTTCAAGCTTATACCATTCCGCCAGACAAGCAGCGGCCTTGAGCACATGGCTTTGATAAAAGGCGAATGGGGAGAAGACGAACCCATACTTGTGCGTGTGCATTCTTCATGCGCTACCGGGGACATTCTCGGCAGCAAGCGGTGCGACTGTGGGCAACAGCTGCACAAAGCCATGCAGATGATAGAGAAGGAAGGCAAAGGCGTGCTGATATACATGCAGCAGGAAGGGCGCGGCATCGGCCTTATGAATAAAATCGAGGCGTACAAGTTGCAGGAGGAAGGCTATGACACGGTAGATGCGAATGTGCATCTCGGCTTTAAGCCTGACGAGCGCGATTATGGCTGTGGGGCACAGATGCTCCGCCGCCTCGGCGTGCATAAGATGAGGCTTATGACAAACAATCCGACCAAGCGCGTCGGCCTTGAAGCTTACGGCCTTGAAATTGTTGAAAATGTGCCTATAGAAATAACTCCCAATGAGTATGACTATAAGTATCTGAAGACAAAAAAAGACCGCATGGGACATACATTGCACTTATAATGTGTAGGTAAGGTTGTCGGAATGTATATGTTTTTTTGTTTTTGACATGAAAATATCACTTCTTTTATTTCCGTAAAACGAATAAATTAATTAATTTTGCAAGGCAAATCAATATTATTATGGCACAATTATCGGACCGTCTTAATCGTTTAGCTCCTTCTGCAACTCTTGCCATGTCGCAAAAGAGTGGCGAGATGAAGGCACAAGGCATCGATGTCATCAACATGAGCGTCGGAGAGCCTGATTTCAATACTCCTGAACATATAAAGGCTGCCGCCAAGAAAGCCATAGACGACAATTTCTCAAGGTATTCTCCAGTACCGGGTTATATGGACTTGCGCGAGGCTATCGTGGCGAAGCTGAAAAACGAAAATGGCCTTGATTACTCCGTAAACGAGGTGCTGGTATCTAATGGCGCAAAACAAAGTGTTTGCAACGCGGTGATGGCATTGGTTAATGATGGCGAGGAGGTTATAATCCCGGCTCCTTATTGGGTTAGCTATCCGCAGATGGCCAAGTTGGCCGGAGGAGTGCCGGTTATTGTTGAGACCGGGTTCGCGCAGAACTTCAAGATGACTCCGGAACAGCTTGAGGCGGCCATAACGCCGAAGACGCGTCTGCTGATACTTTGCTCGCCGAGCAATCCTACTGGCAGCGTCTATTCTGAAGCCGAGCTGGAGAAGCTTGCTGAAGTGATAAAACGCCACGATGATTTGTTTGTCATTGCAGACGAAATTTATGAACACATTAATTACATAGGGCGGCATAACAGCATCGCGAGTGTTCCCGGGATGAAAGAGCGCACCATCGTAGTTAATGGCGTGTCGAAAGCTTATGCCATGACAGGTTGGCGCATCGGGTTTATTGCTGCTCCCGAATGGATAGTCAAAGGATGTAACAAGTTGCAGGGACAGTACACGAGCGGTCCGAGTTCAATAAGCCAAAAGGCTGCAGTTGCGGCTTATACGGCTTCTCAGGAATGCGTGGAGACAATGCGAAAGGCTTTCGAACGCCGTCGCGACTTGATAGTAAGCCTTATAAAGGACATTCCGGACTTGGAGGTGAATGAGCCGGAAGGAGCTTTCTACGTGTTCCCGAAGTGCAGCAGTTTCTTTGGAAAAAGCGATGGTTCGCGTACTATATGCAATTCTACCGATTTCGCATTGTATTTGCTTGAGGTCGGTCACGTGGCGACGGTGGCAGGTGATGCGTTTGGCGACCCGGAATGTTTCCGCATAAGCTATGCTACGAGTGACGACAACATACGTGAAGCTATGTCACGCGTGAAAGCTGCCTTGGCAAGATTGAAGTGAAGCTATGACTTTATGAAAAACTTTCAAGTAACGAAAAGATATTGATAAAAGTCAAAAACATTGTTAAAAACAATGGAGCTGATGCCTTTGTTTTTTGTAATATGGTTATCTTTGTGTGCTTGTTCATGCTTGACGGCCTTTTACTGGAAAAACGGACAGACTATTAACATTAAATCGAAACTTTATAACTTAATAATTAACTAACAAATTAAATTAAAATTATGGCAACTACACAAAAGGCAGTAAGCCCTAAGAAAAACCAGGGCTTCCAGGGAATTAGAGCAGCGATTTGGGTTATCGTTGTATGTCTTATCATAGCGATTTGCATATACAACTTCTTGCTCGGCAATCCTTCAAACTTCGCAGGTAACGACCCCGCCGGTCATCCGACAAACCTTCTCGGAACAATCTACAAGGGTGGTATAATCGTTCCTATCATCCAGACTCTTTTGCTTACCGTCATCGCACTGAGCATCGAGCGTTGGCTGGCTCTCCGCACTGCGTTCGGCAAAGGCTCTTTGGCTAAGTTCGTTTTGAATGTAAAGGCAGCCGTTAGCAAGGGCGATTTCGCAGCAGCTCAGTCAATTTGCGACAAGCAGAGAGGTTCTGTTGCTAATGTCGTATCAGCTTCTCTTCGCGCTTACAAGGAGATGGAAACAGCTCCCGGACTGAAGAAGGCACAGAAGGTGGCAAAGATACAGCAGGCTCACGAAGAGGCTACACAGCTTGAAATGCCTACTCTTCAGATGAACCTTCCGATTCTTGCAACTATCGTTACGCTTGGTACACTTACCGGACTTCTCGGTACTGTCATCGGTATGATTCGTTCATTCCAGGCTTTGGCAGCTGGTGGCGGTGGCGACTCTCTCGCTCTTTCTACTGGTATTTCTGAGGCGTTGATTAACACCGCGTTCGGTATTTTGACTTCTTGGTGCTCGGTTATTGCTTATAACACATTCACAAACAAGATCGACAAGCTGACATACGCACTCGATGAGGTTGGTTATTCTATTGCTCAGACATACGAAGCCAATCACACGGACGAAGCTTAATTTTACTAACCCTTTAAATTTTAATTACTATGGGTAAAGTAAAAATTAAGAGACAGTCCATCTGGATCGATATGACCCCGATGAGCGACGTGATGGTCTTGCTGCTTACGTTCTTCATGTTGACATCAACATTCGTAAAGAACGAGGCGGTAAAGGTCAATACGCCAGGCTCCGTTTCAGAGGTCAAGGTCACAGACAAGAATGTCCTGACTATCCTTATCGACAAGAAGGGTAAGGTGTTCTTGGGCTGGGACAAACCTGGAGACATGGAAGCGGCTCTCGGAACCATGGCAGACCAGTTCGGGGTATCACTGAACGGGACACAGATGAAGAATGTGCGCAGTGCCACAAACATTGGTGTGTCGATGGATGATATGGCGGCATTCCTTAGTCAGGAGTCTTCGCAGATGAATGCATTTCAGCAGGACAAGGGTGTGCCTACAGACAGCATTGATGGTGGCATGAGCGAATTCCAGCTTTGGGTGAAGACTGTTACTGATGCTAATTCAGACATGAAATTGGCTATCAAGGCCGATTCTGATACGCCCTACAAGGTTATCAAGAAAGTCATGTCAGAGCTTCAGGACATGAACCAGAACCGTTACGAGCTTATCACTTCTTATAAAAAGGTGGAGGACTAAGACATGGCAAAAAAGAAAGCAAGTAGACAGAAGAAAATCGACCTTCGCGTGGACTTCACGCCTATGGTGGACATGATGATGCTTCTTATCACGTTCTTTATGTTGTGTACGTCCTTGAGCAAGCCACAGGCCATGCTCTTGACCATGCCGAGTAATGATAAGAATGTGCAAGATGAGGATAAGACAGCGACAAAGGCGTCACAGACAATCACAATCTTTGTTGCGGGAAATGATAAGATTTATTATGTTGCGGGAATTCCCAACTATGAAGACCCTTCATGCCTGAAGGAGACAACATGGGGCAAGGACGGTATCCGCAGCGTGCTTATCAATCACGTTACCGAAGATGGTACAGTTCCTGTTGCGGCAATATTGAAAGCTAAGGCTGAACTTGACGCCAAGAAGCTGAAAGACCCTGCTAAGTATCCTGATTCCATTTACAATAAGGAGCTTGACAAACTGAAGAACGGCGAGCTGGCCGGACAGAAGATTCCTACCTTGACAATCATTATCAAGGCAACGGACGATGCTTCTTATAAGAATTTGGTTGACGCTTTGGACGAGATGCAGATTTGCAGTATAGGTAAGTATGTCATCGACAATATTTCTCCGGAAGACAGGGGCCTTCTCACAAAGAGGGGTGTACGTCTTAACTGATAGTATTTGTCGTTGGTTAACATTTAAAACGTAAAGACAATGTCAAAAGTAGATTTAATATCTAATGCATGGTGCGACCTTGTGTTTGAAGGCAGAAACCAGTCTTACGGTGCATATAGGCTTCGTAAGAGCACTGGCAAGCGCAACATTTGGTCTATCTTAATCGTGCTTATTGCTGCTGTTGTCATATTCTCTGCCATAGCTATCAAGAATGTAATCCAGGCCAATCAGAAAGTAGCCATCACTACCGCCGTAGAGCTTTCGTCTATCCAGACAAAGAAGGAGGCAAAGGTTGAGAAGAAGGCTCCTGTAAAGATTGAACCGCCTAAGCCGGTGGAGAAGGTGAAAAGCTCAATCAAGTTTACGGCACCTGTCATTAAGAAAGACGAGGAAGTGAAGCCTGAAGAGGAAATGAAGAATCAGGACGACCTCCAGAAGACCAAGACTACCATCGGTGCTTTCAACGTTCAAGGTAATGATGAAGTCGGTGGTGAGGTGCTTAAGGCCAAGGAGGAAATTGCACAGCCAGAACCCCCGAAGGAAGAGGAGAACAAGGTCTTCGACGTTGTTGAGGAGCAGCCTTCATTCCCTGGTGGCCAAGGCGCGTTGATGCAGTGGTTGAGGGATAATATCAAGTATCCTGTTATCGCAGCTGAGAACGGCATAGAGGGACGAGTTATCGTTCAGTTTGTCGTTAGCAAGACTGGTTCTATTTCAGATGTCAGAGTGGCTCGTGGTGTAGACCCGTCATTGGACAAGGAGGCAGTACGTGTTGTAAGCAACATGCCTAAATGGACTCCGGGTAAGCAGAACGGTACCACTGTGAACGTGAGGTACACATTGCCGGTAACTTTCAAATTGCAGTAATTAAGGCAAAATGAAGAAAGAACTATTCTACGGTTTTGTAGGATTCGCACTGTTCTTGGGGCTTCTTTCGGCTTGTGCCGACAAGCCCAAGAGCGGTAGGACAGATACTTATTCGTCAGGAGCGATATCTTTCGCTTCTGACGAAAGTTTTAGTCCGATTATAGACGAACAAATACAAGTTTTTGAAAGTATTTATCGTGAGGCGAAACTAACTCCGATTTATACCAACGAGCTTGATGCGGTCAATATGCTTATGACCGACAGTATACAGCTCGCCATCACTTCAAGGAATTTCACGAAGGAAGAATTTGAAAATCTCAAGGCCCGTAATTATCTGCCTGTGGCCATTCCATTGGCTTATGACGGGCTGTCGCTTATTATCAACAGGGAGAACACTGATTCGTGTATTACCGTAAAGGATATAAAGCGTGTGCTTAACGGGCAGGCGAAGACTTGGAGCGACATTGTTCCGGGTTCTAAACGAGGTGACATATTAGTGGTTTTTGACAACAAAAAGTCAAGTGCGGTTCATTTCTGTGTAGATTCGTTGCTTGACGGCAAGCCAATCAACAGTCCCAACATCGTGGCGGCCATGACGAGCAAGGAGGTGATTGATTATGTCGAGAAAACTCCCAATGCCATTGGTATAATAGGCTCTAACTGGTTGAATGACAAGCGTGACACCACTAACACCACATTCAAGAAGAACATTACAGTTATGTCGGTAAGCCGTATGGATACAGCAACTTACATGAACAGCTGGAAACCTTACCAGGCATACTTGCTTGACGGACGTTATCCGTTGGTGAGAACTATATATGCGTTGCTTAACGACCCTATAAACGGTCTGCCATGGGGGTTCGCCCATTTTATAGAAGGACCCAAGGGGCAGTTGATAATTTTCAAGTCGGGTCTGTTGCCCATGCGGGGCGACATAACGGTTAGAACTGTTAATGTAACCAGCGATTAAACTTTTATGGGTTTATGTTGTCCTATGAGTAAGGAGTGCAACGTTTTAAATTGATTTTAGCAGATAAGGTTTTATTTTGATATTGGTTTAAGTGATTGTTTGTAAAATATTTTGATTATGAAAGCAATTAAATATTTTTTAGCAGGAGCTTTGATTACGGCAGTATCAGCTCCGTCAGTGGCTCAAGATGTAAAGTCGCAAGTAGATGCCATCACAAAAGTAATAGTAAGCAACAAGTCAAATCCTGGAGCTGTTGAAGACCAGGTTAAGGACTTTGTTAAGGAGAACAAGAAGAATGCGGAGGCTTTGGCCGGTCTTGGTCGTGCTTATTTGGAAATACGTGACACCGTTTCGGCACGTGAGTACGCCAATATGGCTTTGGAGCGTGGAAAGGACGATAAGGGAAAGGCTCTTGCGTCAATCCTTTTGGGTGACCTCGCTGCGTTGAGCAGCAATGAAGGTGGCGGTGCTGCAAGTTATTACAACCAGGCCATTCATTTCGACCCCAAGAACCCGACAGGTTACATCAAGTATGCTTCTGTGTACCGTAAGGTTGACCCCGAGGGAGCTGTAGCAAAGCTTGAGGAACTGCGCGCTATCGACCCCACTTATCCTGTTGATGCAGAGGCTGCCCACTTCTTCTATGGTGCGAACAAGCTGGAGCAGGCTGCAGAATATTATGCAAAGGTGGACAAGAACCTTTTGAAGGAAAACTATCTTACCGAGTATGCCACTGCAGAGCTTCTTCTTGCCAATTCGCAGAAGAGCCTTGAGGTTTCGTTGTTCGGCGTCAACAAGAACCCGCGCAGCGCGGCCATGAACCGTATAACATTCTATAACTATACCGACCTTAAGGACTACAAGAATGCTTTGAAGTATGCTGATGCGCTTTTCAACAAGTCAGACAGTGCCAAGATTTCGGCTCGTGACTATCAGTATTACGGCTACGCCCTTATGGGAGACAGCGCATACGACCAGGCTATCGAGCAGTTCAAGAAGGCTTTGGAGATGAACGCCGAGCTGAACGACGTGCGCAAGCAGTTGTCAGACGCCTATATTGCAAAGGGTGATTTCACAAATGGTCTCGCTTATTACGACGAGTATTTGAGCAAGGTAGAAAAGCCGTCAGTACCCGACCTTGACGGTCTTGCACAGCTTTATATGCAGCAAGCTGCATCAATCAACTCTCTCACAGCCGACAAGGTGAACGCCTTTAAGAAGGCTGACGAGATATACGGTAAGATTGCTGCTGAATCAGAGAGCAACAAGCTCTATGCTACCATGATGCGTGCGCGTATCAACTCACAGCTCGACCCAGAGACAACCCAAGGTCTTGCAAAACCGTTCTATGAGGAGTATGCACAGCTGGCTCAGACCGAACATGCCGACAATCCCAAGCTCCTTATCGAGCCTTACCTCTATCTTGGCTATTATTACATCGTGAAGGAAGACAACGCTACGGCCAAGACATATTATGAGAAGGTGCTCGCCATAGACCCGCAGAACCCGACAGCAACGCAGGCTATGAGTGTACTGCAATAATCAGGTTATACATAAAAAGCGATAAAAAAAGAATGCGCCGTCCGTTAAGGATGGCGCATCTTTTTTGTTTATGCTGGGTTGCTTGTGTTTGTCAAACGTCAGAATGTCGTGTAGAATGTCATGGCGAGTCCGTTGCTTTGAGTGTCGATGTAGGGTAGTAGTGCCGCGTCGTTTTTCTTCTTGTCCCAGCCGAACAGACGCTTCTCCCACGGCAATAGCCAAAAGCCTATTTTTGCCGACATTATGCCCATTCCGGCCCCGGCTATGATGTCGTTAAGCCAGTGGCGGTTGTTGTACAGGCGCATCACCGCCACGCTTGTAGCCACTGCGTATGCGCACAGTCCGGCTGCGTTGCCGTATTCTTTGCGCACGAGTTCCGCTCCCATAAACGCTGTTGCGGTATGTCCTGACGGAAACGAGTTGCGTGCGTTCGTGTCGGGACGCTTTTCACCAACCGCTCTCTTGGTTACGTTCACCATTATTCCCATTACAAGGTATGCCGTGGCCGTACATGCCACCCTCTCCCTGAGCGGATGACGGGCTTTTATGCCGGTAAGTCCCAAACCGACGTTTGCCGCTACAGGCAGGTATTGCAGATAGTCGTCCACTTTTACGTACTTGTTTTTCCTCCATTCGGTCATATTGTCCTTTACGTCCCGGTTTACGGAGTGAAACCATCCGTTGCATACCCCGATTGAGCCTGTGGCTATCAATACGGACGGCACGATAAGCTGCGTGGCTTTGAACTTACATGTCGCGTCTTCACGCGCGGTGCTGTCTCTGCCTGCTGTTTGTGCCGTTGCCGTCATGTTGCATGTACATACGGCAAGTATTACGGTTGCCGTAATCTCTTTGAAAGGCAGCCAAGTCTCGCCTGGGCATACCTCCCCCTTTCCCGTAACCCGGTGCGTTGCCGAATTACAGGCAGGGTGCAGAAATAAAAAACTTTTCATTTTTTGGTCGTATTTATGAGTTGTCTTTGCTTCTGCTAACCGCTAAGTATGGACATAAAAAAGGCAGGCATATCCTTTGCGATTGTCTTAACCAACTCAAGGGAACGACCAAGAACCCGTAATAGATAAAACAAGGCAAAGCATACACCCGCTATCTCGGGCGCACTTCAACCATGTTTCCCTATTACTCTTTATATGTTTGGTCGTTTTATGAGTTGAGAAACAATCAGCGCAAGACACGCTTGTCTTACTTCTATGTCATGACCCTTATAGTAGGGTCGGTACAAAGATAATGCTTTTTTCTGACATGATTGTTTTTTTCGATGTATTTCAGCATAATGTGTCATGTTGTGCTGCATTGCTGTCCGCCGCAGGTTAGCGTCCGCCCCTGCGTTTCAGGTGTCATATTTTACGGCTGGGTTATGCCTGTGGCAAAATGTAATGAAAAAATACTTAACTTTGCATCACGCTAATCAAACAAGGGTAATATATACGTATGAAGTTCTGGTTCGACACATTCAGAAGCCGCCTGCTGCTCACATTTGTCACGTATGCGCTGTACATGCTGCTTTACATCGTTACCGACGGTCAGTCGCGCGAGTTCTATTCCGGTGGCAATCCGTTGTCGGTTTACCTTTTAGACGTGGCCGTAACCCTTGTCTGCATCTTCCTTTTCGTTCAGTTGTCCATATTTTACAGCCGTATCGTCTACAGCCGTTTTGTCTTCACGGCCCGTCCTTACGTCAGTCTGATGGCCTATTCGCTCATACTCCTGCTGCTCAACAACGCCATGGCCTATCTCCTTTCGTTTGTTACGGGCTGGCTGTTCGAGATGGACAACCTGCCGTTCCTTCAAGTGCAGCACATTTATGTCTATGCCATTCTCTCCACCTTCATATCGAGTGTGTACACCAACGCCCATTATCTGTACGCCTACATCACCGCCGAGAATGAGAAAAAAGGTGGCAAATTGCCATGCAAAAGGCCATCTTTTACCGTCTAAAAGGCCATGTTTTGCAATGCAAAAGACGGCCTTTTATAACGTATTGAATATCAGGCTGTTGTGCAGCCGGTTGCTTGCCGCTCCGTAGAAGGCTTTTTATCAATGTTTGTCTTGGTGTTTTTATAGCTGTCGCAGTTCGTTAAAAAATCAATATATTGCGGCTTTCTTTTTGGCCGTTTCGTTTTTTAGCCTTATCTTTGACAATCCAAACACACATATTCATATAATGTCAAGCAAGTTGTGCGGCTGTCCGCACGCCTGCATACATACGTTAATGGCTACATACGCGGCGGCCGCACGTCAGTGGAACGGCCGGCCGGCGTATTGAAGGTAGCGGCGTAGCACGGCGGAAACTTGCAAGACCATCACCACACTTACATCCAATCCTGCAATGAGGGCGTGCCGTGTCACGCTCCTTTGGCGGTGTTGTGCCGTCACACATCCGCAGCAATGGCCGCCGTTTAACGGTGCCGTGCGTGGCTGTGCAGGGGCGTAGTGCGTCCGTTAGCGAACAGATGTACATCAACTAACACATGTTTTTATTTATGGCAAAGTTAAAAGTTATCGTCCATGGCAAGGCTTTGGTGATGGTCGCGGCGGCTCTGATGCTGCCGCATGGCGGTGGGGCTTGCGCCTCTTCCGGTGTGGTTGGACATAGTATCAAGACTGTCTATCCTGCAAAAGACTGGGTTATTTCTGATTATGTAGTCACCGATTACGGCGCGAAGGCGCAGCCCGTCTTCGACAACCGTGCGGCCTTTCAGTCGGCCATCGACGCCGCTTACCGTGCAGGCGGCGGTGTAGTGTACGTCCCTGTGGGCAACTACGAGTTCCGGAGCACGCAAACCGGCAGCAAGCAGGTGCGCGTGCGCCGCGGCAATGACGAGGAGCTGAAGTCTTACAGTTATGAATATGTGCTGAGCCTGCCTGCCGGGGTGCAGCTGCGCGGCGACTGGGCCGACCCGGAAAAGCATGGCGGCAAGGTGAAGGGCACCATACTTGAAGTGCGCGTCGGCAAGGACGCTCCCAACTATGACGGCGCGGTGGAGAGCTGGTGGAACGACCCCCAGGCCGGCAACGCCCTGCACACGACATATACCAGCATAGCCGACCGCTTCATTGAGATGGCCGCAGGCACCGGCGTGCGCAACCTTTCGATATGGTATCCCGAGCAGGATGCCGGCAATGTGCGCCCTTATCCGTGGACGTTGTTCCAGACAGGAGGCGACTGCGCCACAGTGGAGAATGTCACGCTTGTCAACTCTTATAATGGTTTTTATTCCGCTCCGAGCGAGCTTCACTACCTTCTCAACAGTTACATCACGGCTCTTAGTACTGGCGTTGAGGTGCATGTATGCACCGACATAGGGCGCATCGAGAACGTGAAAATCAGTCCGCGCTACTGGGCGGAGTCCGGTTTGCCCGGCGCTCCGTCATTGGACAGGGTCAAGGCGTACACCAAGGCCAACGGCACCGGCTACCGCATGCACCGCTCCGACTGGGAATATGTGTCCTATCTCGACGTAAGCGGCTATAACACCGGCATGTGGATAGGCCGCGAACCGGGCTATTCGGACACGCCGAACGCCCAGTTTTACGGCATACACATCGACGATTGCGTGAACGGTCTTTACGTAGAGGGTGTCAATCCATACGGACTTCTCATATCAAACTCATCGTTCGGTGCCGGCGACGGCGGCAACGCGGTGTATTTCTACAAAGATTTCCGCACGTCGGTACAGTTCAACGGCGTCAGCTTCACCGGTCCGGTGGTGAGTGACGGCAGTGGAGGCGTTGTCTCGTTCGAGAACTGCAGCTTCTCCGGTTACCCTGACTACGCCCTCCGGATGAACAGCGGCAACGCCCTGCTTACGCAGTGCAGCTTTTCGAAACCCGGCCAACATGTTTACCTCGGGGCGGAAACCGGTGCGCTGAAGGCCGTCAACTCCGGTTACAAACGCAAGTTGCAGGTGACTGACGAGAGCCGTTCGGCCGATGTGGATATTGTCACCGGCGGAGAGTATGACATCCGGCCGATGCCGGCCGACATCAAGACGGACATTGATGTGCGTCCGCGTCCGTCGTCGGATGTCGTCATACGCGCCTCGCTTCCCTGCGCTACGGGCTATAACAACGATGTGCCGACGGTTGACGTGTCGTCACGGTTGCAGTCGTTGCTTGACGACGTGAAGCGTGCAGGCGGCGGAACGCTCTATCTTCCGGCAGGGCGTTACCTCGTTGAGCAACCCATACGTGTGCCGTCGGGCGTAGAGTTGCGCGGCAGTTGGGACGTTCAGCACCACACGCAGAGCGGCGGAACGGCCATATTCACCAATTATGACGGCGGTGAGAAGGGAGAAAAAGGAGCGTCGCTGATACAGCTTGAAGAGGGCGCAGGCCTTAACGGACTGAACATAGCCCAGTTGAACATCGCTTCAGACGGCTTCACACAGGACAATCCGCGCCGCACTCCGTTCCTCATCCAAGGGCAAGGGCCGAGGGTGTATGTAGTCAACGTCACCGTGACAATGGGCGACAAGGGCATCGACCTCGCGTCGTTCGACACCAGCGGCCACTACGTTGACTATTTCGCGGGCGTGCTGCTGCGTGCCGGAATATGGGTAGGCGGCGGAGCAGAGGGCGGCTTCATCCGCAACATGCAGTTCAATCCGCACTACGGTTCGCGTATGCCGCGCGGCGGACAGGGCTATCCCGACCTGTCGATGACGAGCTTCGTGCAGTCCAACTGCAGCGCGTTGAAGTTTGCGGACGTGAAGAACCAGACCATATTCAACAACTTCGTGTACGGCTCAATCTACGGCATCCATTTCCTGAAAGACGCCGTTACGGGCAACTATCCGGGGCAGATGACGGTCATCGGACACGGCTCTGACGGCTGCACCTTCTCGCTGTTTGTCGAGGATGCGGGCAAGGACACCAAGATAACCGCCATCAACTCTGAGCTTGTGAACACGCACATCAAGGAGCAGCCCGTGCGCTCATACGTGCTGATGGGCGGCGAGCCGGGCACCGGCAAGGTGCATCCCGACGCTCAGCTGACGCTCTATAACAGCGCGTTCTGGGGCAGCCCGGTTGTCGGCTCGATAGTGAACAACGGCACGCTGCGCCTCCAGCAGGGCAACTTTGCCAGCTGCGGAGCGCCCGGAATAGATGTCCGCGGCGGTCAGGCTCATGTGTACACCACATACTTCGCCCGTCCGATGCCCGGTAAAGCGGAGTCAGACGATGCCACATACGCCCGTCTGCACGCTGGCGGCATCCTCATAGAGCTAACCAACAACTATTACGTTTCGCCCCTGCGGCCCGTCAGTGACGAGCCGGACAGAGTGCAGGGAAGCGACGTAGAGCAAAAACCCGAACGCGCAACGGCCTCGGCCGGAAGTCTGAATAATTTACATTAGTTTTCCGCAAAATATCTTCCGGCAGTGCCGTTTGTGGTTGACGGAACGACTGAAAACAGCGGAAAAACAGCCGGTTAATGGCTGAAAAAGAAGGCGAAAGCGGTCAAAACAATATGTTTTGGCCGCTTTTCTGTTTGCCGTTGACGGCCTTTCATGATGCAAAACACGGCCTTTTACGTTGCAAAAGGTTACCTTTTGCAACGTAAAAGGCGGCAAACGGCGGCGTAAAATAAGGCACTTTGATGTAACGTATTGTGCCTCAAATGCTTACGTTTGCCGCCTGAAAACGGCCTTGTTTTTGCCAAACGGCGTGCCGCCGCTCGCCGACGGCCTTACGGAAGCGTCAACGTTCAGCCGTTTAAGAAAACTTAACGCTGTGGCATTTTAGTATAAAAATGATTCTTCTTTGAAATGAAAGAACTTATATAATTTTGTATTCAAGCGGTCAGTTGGTATCTGTCATTCCGCGCTACGACGCGGAATCCAGAACAAACAGAATAAGAAAAATCTGGTATTTATCACTGGATTCCGCGTCGTAGCGCGGAATGACAGATACCAACTGACCGTTTGAAATAGGATTATCATTGCATTTCCATTATATAAAACTCACGTTAACGGGGCATGACTGTCTGTCATGCCGGGCACAAGGTGTGACTGTTTGTCAGCCTAACCGTTTTTTCACAAATATATTTTGGCCGTCTCGTTTTTTCATCTTAACTTTGACGCTCCAACGGAAATACTACGGATAAAGGATATGCAAGATTTCGTCCACCTTCACGTACATACTTATTACAGCATACTCGACGGACAGGCCAGCGTAAAGAAGCTCGTTGACAAGGCCGTGGCCGACGGTATGCGGGGCATGGCTGTGACTGACCACGGCAACATGTTCGCCATAAAGGAGTTTTTCAACTACTGCAAGAAGAAGAACGGCGAACTGAAAGAGCAGGGCAAGCCGGAGTTCAAGCCCATACTCGGCTGCGAGATGTACGTGGCCCGGCATACGAAGGAGGACAAGGTGAAAGAGCACGGCGACCAGGGCGGTTACCACCTTATCGTGTTGGCAAAGAACTACCAGGGATACAAGAACCTTGTCAAGTTGGTTAGCCGCGCGTGGGTTGACGGCTTCTACATGCGACCCCGTACCGACCGCGCCGACCTTGAGGCATACCACGAGGGGCTGATAGTCTGCTCGGCGTGCATCGCCGGCGAAGTGCCTGCAAAGATACTGAAGGGCGACATCGAGGGGGCTGAGGAGGCCGTGGAGTGGTATAAGCGTGTGTTCGGCGACGACTATTACCTTGAGCTTCAGCGCCATCAGGTGAAAGACCCGCACATCCGCGCCAACCGCGAGACATACCCTTTGCAGCAGAAAGCGAACAAGGTGCTGATGAAGCTGGCTGCAAAGTACGGCATAAAATTGGTATGTACCAACGACTGTCACTTCGTAGACGAGGAGAACGCCGAGGCTCACGACCGCCTCTTGTGCTTGTCAACCAACAAGGATTTGGACGACCCCAACCGTATGCTTTACTCCAAACAGGAGTGGTTCAAGACGCGCGAGGAGATGAACGAGGTGTTTGCCGACGTGCCCGAAGCGCTTGCAAACACGTGCGAAGTGCTTGATAAAGTTGAGCAGTACAGCATCGACCACGCCCCCATCATGCCGTTTTTCCCCATCCCGGAGGAGTTCGGCACGGAGGAGGAATACCGCAAGAAGTTCACCGAAGAGCAGCTTTATGACGAGTTCACACAGGACGAAAACGGCAACGTTGTGCTGTCGCGTGAGGAAGGGGAGAAGAAAATCAAGAAGCTCGGAGGTTACGACAAGATATACCGAATAAAGTTCGAGGCCGACTATCTGGCCAAGCTTGCGTACGAAGGAGCTAAGAAACTGTACGGCGACCCGCTGACCGACGAGGTGAAGGAGCGCGTGAACTTCGAGCTTTACATAATGAAGACGATGGGTTTCCCCGGCTACTTCCTCATCGTGCAGGACTTCATCAACTCCGCGCGCGACCAGCTCGGGGTGATGGTCGGGCCGGGACGTGGCAGCGCAGCAGGCTCTGTCGTGGCCTACTGTCTTGGCATAACGAAGATTGACCCGATAAAATACGACCTGCTGTTCGAGCGTTTCCTCAACCCCGACCGTATCTCGCTGCCCGATATTGATACCGACTTCGACGACGACGGACGCGGAAAGGTGCTCGACTGGGTGACCGAGAAGTATGGCGCCGACAAGGTGGCGCACATCATTACATACGGCACTATGGCCACGAAGCTGGCCATCAAGGACGTGGCGCGTGTGGAGAAGCTGCCCTTGGAGGAGTCGAACCGCCTGTGCAAGGCCATACCAGACCGTCTGCCCGACGGCCTGAAGATGAACCTTACCAACGCAATCAAGTGCGTGCCGGAGCTGCGCGAGGCCGAGGCTTCTGCCGACCCGCGCATGCGTGAGACCATAGAGTATGCCAAGATGCTTGAGGGCAACGTGCGCAACACCGGCATACACGCCTGCGGAACCATCATCTGCCGTGACCCTATCAGCGATTGGGTGCCCGTTTCGACGGCCGACGACAAGGAGACCGGCCACAAGCTGCTCTGCACGCAGTATGAAGGCAGCGTGATAGAGGAGACAGGACTTATCAAGATGGACTTCCTCGGACTGAAGACTTTGTCCATCCTGAAAGAGGCGGTGGAGAACATCCGCCTTACTACGGGCAAGGTAATCGACCTTGACAACATTCCGATTGACGACCCGGAGACGTACCAGCTGTACAGCGAAGGCCGCACGATAGGCACGTTCCAGTTTGAGTCGTCGGGCATGCAGAAGTACCTCCGCGAGCTGCATCCTACCGTGTTCGAGGACCTTATAGCCATGAACGCCCTCTACAGGCCCGGCCCTATGGACTACATTCCGCAGTTCATCGAGCGCAAGCGCGACCCGTCGAAGATAACGTATGACATACCTTGCATGGAGAAATACCTCAAGGACACATACGGAATAACCGTCTATCAGGAACAGGTCATGCTCCTAAGCCGCCAGCTGGCCGGCTTTACGCGAGGCCAGAGCGACACGTTGCGTAAGGCGATGGGTAAGAAACAGATAGAGAAGATGAACCACTTGGAGGGGCTTTTCTATGAAGGCGGCGAGAAGAACGGCTACAAGCACGAGGTGCTTCACAAGATATGGGAGGACTGGAAGAAGTTTGCCAGCTACGCGTTCAACAAGAGTCACGCCACGTGTTATTCATGGGTGGCCTACCAGACGGCTTATCTCAAGGCGCATTATCCGGCCGAATACATGGCCGCCAACATGAGCCGCAACGTCACTAACATAAACGAAATAACCAAGCTCATGGACGAATGCAAGGCCATGGGCATAAAGACGCTCGGCCCTGACGTAAACGAGAGCCGCCAGAAGTTCAGCGTGAACAAGCAGGGAGCTATCCGTTTCGGCCTTGCCGCCATAAAAGGCATGGGTACGGCAGCCGCCGAAGCCATAATAGACGAACGCGAGAAGAACGGCCCGTACAAGGATATCTTCGACCTGGTGCAGCGTGTCAACCTGACAGCCTGCAACCGAAAATGTTTCGAGAGCCTTGCCCTGAGCGGCGGTTTTGACAGTTTCAAGATAAAGAGGGAGGACTATTTCGGCAAAAACGCCAAAGGAGACGCCTTCTTTGACACGCTCATACGTTACGGACAGCTGTACCAACAGGAAAAGAACACGGCGCAGAACTCGCTCTTTGGGGGCATGGATGACGTTGACATAGCCACTCCGCCGATACCTGAAGGCGAGTCGTGGAGCAGCATCGAGAAGCTCAACCGCGAGCGAGACCTTGTCGGAATATACCTGTCGGCGCACCCGTTGGACGATTACGAGGTAATACTGAAGAACATGTGTAACACCCATTGCGCCGAGCTTGCCGACAAGATAGAGCTTCAGAAAAAGCAGGAAGTGCTGTTGGGAGGCATCGTAACCATGGTGCGCAGCAAGTTCACGAAGAACGGCAAGCCGTGCGGCTTTGTCACAATAGAGGACTTTGAAGGCTCTGGCGAGCTGGCGTTCTTCGGCGAAGAGTGGGGAAAGTGGAAAGGAATGCTCGTTGAAGGCTGCACGGTCTTGGTGAAGGCGCAGTTTGTACAGCGTTTCCGCGGCAGTGACATGATGGAGATGCGCGTCACGGACATTCAGTATCTGCAGACTGTGAAGGACCAAAAGATAGAACGGCTGACAATCACTGTCAACGCGGACAAGATTGACGATACTGTTGTTACAGACCTTGTCTCGGTGATAAACGACAGCCCCGGCAACACACAGCTTTATTTCCTGGTGTACGACGGTGCGTCAAACCGCCCCTTCGGGCTTCGCAGCAAGTATGGGAAAGTTGATATAAGCCGTGAACTGATGACATTTATCAAGGAGAATGAAGCATTGGGTTACAAGATAAATTAATCAAGAATCAAGAGTTAAGAATTAAGTAATACCTGACAAAGAGGCATATAATGATGCCAATTTTCTTAATTCTTAATGCTTAACTCTTAACTGTTTCTTGGCACGCTGTTTGTTGGTGAAATGATGAAAGACAATATTTTATTAACATAAAAGATAGAAACAATGGAAGTAAAAATTACGACTGAGAACTTCGAGAACTTGAAAAACGGCGACAAGCCTTTAGTAGTTGACTTTTGGGCTACATGGTGTGGTCCGTGCAAGGCCATTGCTCCGATAATAGGAGAGCTGGCGGAGATGTATGACGGCAAGATTGTAGTGGGCAAATGTGATGTCGAGGAGAACGACGACATTGCCATGGAGTACGGCATACGCAGCATTCCGACAATACTGTTTTTCAAGAATGGCGAATTGGTTGACAGGTTCGTAGGCGCTACTACGAAGGCCAACCTGCAACAGAAGTTCGACGCGCTGTTGTAAGAACGGTGCAGGCTGCAAAACGTCAGTCCCCGGACGCTTCAGGCAAGCGTCCGGGGACTGTTTGTTTTTGTATGTGTCTTACGCTCCGGATTGCATGGAGCTGTGCGTCAATGTCATTTCACCTGTACTACGAGATATTTGCTTGTGCTCCAGAACAGTTGTGGATTTGAGATGTTGAGCACGTACTGTCCCTGGGCGTCGCGTTCGAGTTTGTAGCTGCTTGACGGGTGCATGGTGAGCAGTTTTGCCGACTTTGAGTACAGCTTTATTGCTTTCAGAGAGCGGATGTCAACTTTGGTGAAGTAGTTTTTGTTGAAGTTTCCCTGAAGCACTTTTCCGTTTACGAGGATGTTCTGCTCTTTTAGCTCCTTCTTTGTGCCGAATACATACCATGCCGTGTTGAGCTGCTTGTCCTGGGTATTGATGGTGTTGGCCTTTTTGGCGTTGTCGTCTTGCAGTATATCCACGTTCTTGCTGAGCGTGTTTGTTGTGTTCTGCAGTTCCTCTATGTGTATGTCCTTGGCTTCAAGCTGTGCATAGAGGTCTTTAATCTGGTGGTCTTTTTCTTCCAGCTGCTTTGTCAGGTTTTCAATGGTTTTTTGCAGTTGTTCGCTTTTGATGCTGCCGTTTTTAACCTGGTTGCGCAGTTTTGCTATAAGCTCCCGGTTCTCGGCCATGCGCTGTTGTATGAACTGTATGTTCTCGCGGATTTGCTGTTTCCGGCTCGCTCCTTCTCCGTTGCGTGCCACGCTTACGCGGTTTTCGGCCTCGTTGATGAGGCGGAAGCCTTCTTCAACTTCGTTCAGGATGCCCATCATGTCGTTGATTTCGTTGTCCCTTTGCTCTATTATTTTCTGCAAAGAGTCCTTTTGGCTGTCGTCAGACGGGCCTGACGGCGATTTTCCGTTGTTGCATGATGCCAGTGTGAACAGGCAAAGTGCAAATAATAATACCTTTTTCATATTCGTTTTTTGTTAATGTTGTCTTTTTCTCTGGTTATTGTTCCGTGCCGTTTTCATGCCTGCCGCCGCCGTGTTGCTTGCCGGATGCGTGGCTTTTTCCCTCAACCACGATGACAAATTCGCCTTTCGGAGCGGTTTCCTTGAAGTGGGCTGTCAGTTCGTCGAGCGTTCCGCGCACGCTTTCTTCGTGTATCTTGGATATTTCGCGGCATGCGCTTGCCCGGCGGTCGCCGCCTAAGTGCTCGGCCAGCTGCTGCAATGTCTTCAGCACCCGGTATGGCGATTCGTAGAATATCATGGTGCGCTGTTCGTCCTTCAGTGCCTCGAGGCGTGTAGCGCGGCCTTTTTTCTGAGGCAGGAAGCCTTCGAAGCAGAAGCGCTCGCACGGCAGTCCTGACGACACCAGTGCCGGAACGAAGGCCGTGGCTCCCGGCAGGCACTGCACTTCAACGCCCGCATTGACGGCCTCGCGCACGAGGAAGAAGCCCGGGTCGCTGATGCCCGGCGTGCCGGCATCGCTTATCAGGGCTATGGTTGCGCCGGCTTTCAGCCGCTCTACGATGACGGCCGACGTTCCGTGTTCGTTGAACTTGTGGTGTGACATCAGCTGGTTTTTTATGTCAAAGTGTTTCAGCAGGATGCCCGACGTGCGCGTGTCTTCCGCAAGTATTAGGTCGGCCTCGCGCAGTATGCGCACTGCGCGGAGCGTCATGTCTTCAAGATTTCCCACCGGTGTGGGTACGATGTACAGCAAACCCATGTCAAACTAATGTGTAGGCGGCGGTTCCGCGTGGCGTGAATGCCGCTTTGTTGGCGGACGCCGGCACTTGTCTCTGCAAATATATGCAAATAAACCACGACGGCAAAAAATCGGCGTATTTCTTTGCAATTTTTAAAACGTCTTTGTAATTTTGTGCCGAAATGGTCAACAATATGTCAGGCGAGGCACACCGCCCGGGAAGAATTGAAGTAGTGTGCGGCTCGATGTTTTCGGGCAAGACGGAAGAGCTTATAAGGCGGCTGAAGCGCGCCGAGTTTGCAAGGCAGAAGGTGGAGATATTCAAGCCGGCAATCGACACGCGCTATTCTGACATCGAAGTGGTGAGCCACGACCGCCACTCGATACCCAGCACGCCGGTGGAGACATCGTCGTCGATACTCCTTTTGTCGTCAGACATCGAGGTTGTGGGCATCGACGAGGCGCAGTTTTTTGACGAAGGGCTGGTTGCCGTGTGCAACGAACTTGCCAACCGGGGCGTGCGTGTCATCGTGGCGGGGCTTGACATGGACTTCAAGGGCGTGCCGTTCGGCCCCATTCCGGCGCTCTGCGCCATAGCTGACGAGGTGACGAAGGTGCACGCCATCTGCGTAAGATGCGGCGCTTTGGCATACGTGAGCCACCGGCTTGTGGCCAACGACAAGCGGGTGATGCTCGGCGAGCAGAGCGAATACGAGCCGCTTTGCCGCGAATGTTACCGCAAGGCGGTAGAGGAGGAGGGGGCGAAAGGCTGAGGCTGACGGGCCGCCGGCGAATGGCCGCATTGTAAAAGACGGCCTTTCGCCTTGCAAAAGGCCATGAATTGCACGCTAAAAGGCCATGTTTTGCAATGCAAAAGGCCACCTTTTACATGGCAGGATATAACCCGTTGATTTGCAGGTGGTTACAAATGGATGCCCAAAAGGCAATATATATGCTTCCATCATGTTCCCGATAATCTCAAAACCGTACAACCTTATAACTCCCAACCCGCATAACCTTACAACCTCAAAACCACATAACCGTATAACCGCATAACCTCATAACCGCAAAAACAATGATAATCGAGGAAAAAATAACGTTCGACAAGTTTATCCGCTGGTCGTTGACAGCACTGGTGGTGATAGTCGTCTTGCTGCTGATGAATTATCTTAGCAGCGTGCTCCTGCCGTTTTTCGTGGCGTGGCTGCTGGCCTACCTGGTGTATCCGGTGGTGAAGTTCGTGCAATACAGGCTGCACGTGCCTACACGCTTGCTCTCAATAATAGTCTCGCTCGTGTTCCTTGTGGCCGTCATCGGCGGTGTGTTCTATCTCATAATACCGCCCATGCTCGGGCAGTTCGACAAGTTCGGCGACGTACTTTCTAACTATCTGCACGAAAAAACGCACATAGCCAACTTCCCCGTAGCCATACAGCAGTGGATAGAGGAAAACAAGAACGGCATAAAGGACTTCTTTACCCAGGAGGACGTGGCCGCCGCGGTGAGGAACGCCATGCCCAAGGTGTTCTCCATGATAGGGCAGACGGCAAGCATACTAATCAGCGTCGTGGCCTCGCTCATCACCCTGCTGTACCTCTTCTTCATACTGCTCGACTACGAGAAGCTGGCCTCCGGCTTCATAAAGATATTCCCGAAAAAGAGCCGCCCCTTCTGGCGCGAGCTTATAGGCGACGTGGAACGCGAGATGAACAACTACATCCGCGGGCAGAGCCTCGTGGCTTTGTGCATCGGAGTACTGTTCTGCATAGGCTTCACCATCATCGACTTCCCCATGGCTATAGGCCTCGGCATACTCATAGGCATACTAAGCCTTATACCCTACGTACACGGCCTGGCCTTCATCCCCATGCTGTTCCTGTCGCTGCTGAAGGCCGCCGACACGGGTCAGAACTTCTGGGTAATCTTCGCCTCGGCAACAGCCGTGTTCATAGTCGTGCAGGCCATCACCGACATGGTGCTCACACCGAAGATAATGGGCAAGGCCATGAGCCTTAATCCGGCGGTAATCCTCCTGTCATTGTCTGTGTGGGGCGCGCTGCTCGGCTTCATCGGGCTAATCATCGCGCTGCCGCTCACAACCCTAATCAGCAAGATCCGTTAGCTCAGCTGGTAGAGCACAACACTTTTAATGTTGGGGTCTTGGGTTCGAGCCCCAAACGGATCACTTATTAAACTATTGAAAATCAGGCGGTTATCTTTAAACGGATGACTGCCTATTTTGTTTTTATACGCTGTTTTTCCCTCCAAAGTTAAACCATGAGTTAAACCAAGAGTTAAACCAAAATGGAATGAGCGAAACAGTGAAAGCCGTATGCTACAAATGTAAAACTCTTGCGAATGGCGAAAAACCGTTGATGATACGTATATGCAAAGACGGCAGGAAAAAGTATGTAAGTCTTGGTATATCTATAAAGGAAGAGCTGTGGGATTTCAGGAATAATGCACCCAAGCCACAATGCCCCAACCGTGAAAGAATATGTATTGTCATAAATGAGAAAATTTGCGAAATACAGAAGGCGGTGCTGGATAAGAAGATAGCCGGAAAAGATTTTACTGCAACTACATTGATTGAAACCACAAAATCAAAACACAACAAGAAAAAGACTGTCGGTGAGTATTTCTTGTCATACATTACAAACTTGAAAAAAGAAGGTAGGGTAAGGTATGCAGGGATGTTTAAGGTTTCGTATTCTTCCTTCATCAAATTCAACGGACATCTTGACATGGCGTTTTCTGACATAGACGCGACATGGCTTAAGAAATATGAAACGTGGGCAAAGAAAAATGGTTTGTCTGTAAATACTATAAGTACACGTGTGAGACATTTAAGGGCAATATTCAATTTGGCCATAACCGAACAAGCCATTAAGAATGATTGCTATCCTTTTCGCGCTTATAAAGTATCAAAGCTGAACAAGCAAACAATTAAGAGGGCTATAAGCAAGGATGATGTATTAAGGATTATGCAATATCAAGGAAAGTCGGCAATGGAACGTTTAGCAGTTGATGTCTTCGCGTTTTCATACCTCACAGCCGGGATTAACTTTATAGACATTGCAAAGCTGAAACGTAACAACATAATTGAAGGGCACGTCGTGTATTACCGAAACAAAACAAAAAAGCTGATAAACATACCTCTCCAACCACAGGCAATGGCAATAATCAATAAATACAGAAACGTAAATTCTGAATACTTATTCCCGATATTGACTTCATACCACAAAACAGAAATACAAGTCGCGAACAGGTTACATAAAGTATTGGCTAAGCTCAACAAGCACTTAAAAGAAATAGGTCTGGTATTAAACCTTTCCATACCTCTCACGACCTATGTTGCAAGACATTCATACGCAACAGTACTGAAACGGGCCGGTGTCTCAACATCCATTATAAGTGAATCTTTAGGACACAGTTCTGAACGTATAACCCAAATCTATCTTGACAGTTTTAATAATGAACAAATAGACGAAGCAATGAGCCATCTGCTTTAATGTATTTTTATGATGCAGCATTCATGGGCGACAATAGCCTTAAACAAAGTCGGCATTAATAAGTACACAGTCCATGCAGCCCTCAACCATGTGGACGAATCGATGAGGGTAACTGATATTTACATTGAGCGCAACTTCGTTAACGAGAACAAGGCCAACGCAAAGGTCGTAAAATATGTGTTCAGAGGATAAAAAGCGATATTATTACAGTTTCAAATGTCCTATGCAAGACATGGCGTAACTGCCTGATATTCAGCAAATGTCCATTCTTCTTGTGTGGGACATTTAAGTGGACATTTAAGGTCTTGGCCAATTGCTTCAACGTCTAATGGTTGTTTGGTAAATGTCCTATATATGTTATTGCACACCTACAATTAGAATTGCGATAAATAACTGTTTCTTAATTGATAAAAATTCCTTTGTTTTTGGGTATATATTGTTTGCTAAATAAATAGCAGTAGACATTTTGTAATTTAAATAAGCGTATTTATTTACATGATTTTTTGTTCAATAAGAGATTAATGTTCATGTAATATCTTTATAAGAAAAACAATAGTTGTCATGCAAACATAAGCCCTTTAGAAACATATAATCTTTTTACATACACTACTTGAAAAGAATGAACATATTCCATTGTTTTATAGAATACGCCAAAATGACATAAGGTCAAAAATGGCAGTGAAAAACGTCAAATTGTCAGGCTCTTAGATGCCTTATTATATTTTTTATTATATTTTTCATTGTTATTTTTTTGGGTATGAAGGTTGCTTTATTGTTAATAACAAATCCAAATTAACGACCATGAAAAAAGAAAATACATATACGGAAATGGGTACAAATATACGTGGATATAAAATCTATTATAAAGGTTGTAGCCCATTCAAAGATACAGTAAAAATTGGTATCGCCTCTATTTTAGTAGGTTGTGGAGGTTATTGTGCTTATCGGTCAATAAAAAACAATAAAGACAATAATGTGCCACTATATTTATTAGTCGCAGTTGGTGTGAGTATTTTTATTCAAGACTTTTTTAATAAGGACAGTAGAGAGCAAAATGTGGAGAATTTTGAAAGTAAAAATCCGTGTGTTGAGAATGAATCAGAAGAAAAACTCGAACAGCGGCAAAATGGAAGGACTGTAAGTCTATATTCAGATGCTGAGACATTAAACGAGATATGCTCAAAGCCGAGTGAAAGCATTGAGTCCTCACAATTATGCGGAGAAATATTGGGCAAGGGAGACTGTCTGACCTTATACAGCAACGCGAAAGAAGGAAAAAGCACTCTTGCCATGGGGATGTGTATAGATATTGCGAACGGCATGAAATCGAAGTTGTTCAAGAATGAGAATATCACGCATACGCAGCGTCCGACACGTGTAATATATTATGATTCAGAGTCCTCAATACGTGATTTACAGAACCGGTATAAAGAAAAAGAACTGGCAAGCCCAAAAGGACAGAGCAATTCCCAAGTTCCATCTTACCCCAACAATCTGTCTATTGTACGTGGGACATTTACCTCCGTGGACGCGCTTTTTGACGATATTGAACGCCGTGCAAGGGAACATAATTCTGACGTAGTGGTATGCATAGACAACCTGGCAAACATAATCCCGAATGACTCCAAACAGAATATAGACAAGATGTTCTTTCGGCAGAAAATGATAAAGTCCGAATTTGAGGCCAAAGGTTACAGCGCGACATTTATCATAGTGACTCATACTCCGAAAACGGCACCGGGCAAGAAGAACGAAAACATAAAGGGTTCGTCACAAATCCTGAACTTGTCAACAACGGTAGTGGAACTTTTGCCGACTGACCTTGGACGTGAATACAAACAGTTAAAAATACAGTTTTGCCGAAAGCCGAACTCCTTACAGGACAAATTCATAATTCTAAAGCGTGTGGAAATTCCTTATTTGCATTTTGAGTATTGTGACAGGAAAGACATAAAGGATGAATCGGATGCAGTGGATACATATATACCAAAAACATACTTTACCTCTAAAAGTCCCAAATGTCCCCATCAACAGAATACGCCTAAAAAGACTGCAAGACAAAGCCATATACAAGGTAAACTGACACAGGGCAAAAAACACCAGCCGAACTTAAGAGTCACTACGGATATCCAAAATGAGATAATAAAGTTGTATAACCAGGGAAAAGGTCCGAGTGCAATCGGACAAAAACTTGGCCTTAGCAGGAAGACAATAACAAGATGGATTAATAGGTTAAAAGAAGAGGGACGTATCAGTGCCTGAAAAAATAAATTGCCACCCTCTATTGGGTGGCTTTTTCGTGTCCTTTTTGTGGGTGTAGACTTGTTTCTCATGGGGTGTAAACTGTCATTCAGAGGGAGTGTAAATATGGTGTAAAGTGTCAATGTTATCTGTCTTTACTTCCCGACTTAATACATTGTTACACAGTATTTTACCTCCATTGAACAACATCTAAATTATATAAATTAGCAATTTACACCCCTAATTTTGCAATATATGGCATATTGTACGGTGAAAGGCGGTCAAACGGAGGGTAATTTGCGGTCTTTTACAATGCGGTTTACGGCCTTTTACAACACGGTTAAATTACGGCAGTATTTCGTAACCTTCCTTTCTGTTGCCTTCGTCATCGGTAATCATACGTTCCTTGACATTCATGTACACTTCAAGCTCGTTTGCCTTTGCCTTCTTTCCCACAAGACCAAGACCGTCATAGATTTGTTGTAGTATATTCTTCACCTCGGGCTTAGTGTAAAAGTTTCCGACCGTGAACGTTTCCCTGCACTTCTGTATTATCGGCCCGTGATTGCAGTGATAGTCATATTCCTGTTCAACTTTCTGTTCATCGAAATTAAGTCGGGCAAGTTCATCGTAGCCCAATTTGTCATACCAATCGTGATAATGTATGTCGATGAACGGGTTTTGCAGGATGATTGCGTAATGGCTGGAACACGTGTTACGGAAGTCGGAATATACTTTTAGCCTGTCATTATCTTTTGCCGAGTAATACCATGCCTCAAAGTTCTTTACTTCATTCCGGTTTACGTTCTTCGCTATGGCCGACTGTATGCTTGCCATCAGCTGGCATGAATTGTTGTAATAGTGGCTGCGCTGGTGCCATTTGTTCCACATCGCCATCTGTACGAGAGTGTTTATCCCGAGTGTCTGCCTTCCGTTTTCCTGTAACACGTCTACATAATCGTCAACGAATTTTTTATCTTCAGCCCTGTCACGGACTAATTTTATCAGTCTTTCTTTCATCGAGTCAGGAGCGTTGTTGAAGCCGTTGATGAATTGTTCTGTTTCAAGTTCCATCGCCTTTTGTTGCAACCTGAATTCTTGTTCCGAAAGGCAGTTCGGTTTTGTCTTGTAATATATGACCGCATCGTGTCGGAACGGGTTTATGTCGAGCCTTTGCCTACCGAGTATCTGCGGTATGTCGAGCATTATGTCCAAGGTCTGCCACTCCTTCCCGGCATTTATGAATACGTAGGTCATGGCGTTTGTAGAGTAAAAATCAACTCCCTCGAACGATGCCTTGGTGCAGAACGTGAATGTCTTGTTCAGTGGATTGTACTTGTCTGTGCACAACCCTCCAGCCTTGAAACCCTTTGGCAGTCCTGATACCTTACCGTCGGAGCACAATATCGTAACCTCGTCGGGCTTAAGGTTGTTCTTCACGATTATGTTTATTATTGAACGCACTTCATTAAGGAATATGCAGGCATCGGTTGAATAAACTACTTGTCCGTTTACTATTTTCCTTTCAAAATACCCGTTAGTCTTAAAGTCACGGATTATATTACTACAGATTTTCTCCGCGCTCTCGTCCTTCTTCATTTGTATCTCCCTTACGTTTGGTTCTTCAAGCACGCTTTTATCCCATTCGAGCTTTATGTACGGAAGGCCCTTGAACTGCGGAACGAAATCAAGGTACATGTCTTGTATCGGTGTCGCTGAGAGGTAGCAGATATTTTTAGCCTCGTTGTCAAGCCGGATGAGGAAGTTCATGTCTGTCGTACCCTTGAAAGTGGCGTCACCCATGAGGCACTGGAACTCGTCAACCACGAAAAGGAATTTATTGATAGCAGCATTCTTTTTCAGCACGTCAATCACCTTGTCGCATGAATCAAGTGTTACGAGTACCTTTGCGTATTTCTTATTTGTGAACGGTGTACTTCCGCAAAAGCTTATGTAATTGTTCAACTCCGACATCAGTCTCTTTATGTCATCTGCTCTTTTTCCGTTGTTCGTATATGGAGAATGGAATAGGAATGTGTCGGGATGTTGTTCGTGTTTGTCCTTCAGTGCCTGCAAGCGTGGGGATATTATTACTACGTCGATACTTGAATTTAAGAATAGCGATGTTCCTCCACAGCCTGTAACGGTCTTGTTGAGTATGAACTTATTGAATTGTTGCAAGTAAGGAAGAAGTGTTTGGTCTTCGCTCATGTACCTGCAACCTTTGGGCATATCATAATATTTTTCCATTTTTTCTATCTTTTAAATTGTTATTGTTGTACGTTCCACCAATATTTACAAGGTTAACGGAACGCATTGTTACTTTTATATTCATTTGCTCATGCGGTGCAAACCTACTTCAAACGAAAGAAGAAAGAATGTTGTGGCTTAAATTCCATCCATAAAAAAAGCTGCACATTGGTTATATCAGAGTTAACAGGATGCAACTGTTTTACCATTGGATTTCATTGTATTTAAGTATCAACCTGTATTTCATTAAAAAAAGCTGCACATAAGCTACTTCATGGTTAACAGTATGCAACCTTTTTTCTTTCAATATGATACATATATAAGTATCACCCCTAATTTATGGAAAAAATCCTGCACTTCTTTTCTCTTTTCGTCAGATGTAGGCCAACGCCGCATGAGTTGGTTATCCTATTGTTTTTTACCATTACATGACATACCTGCCTTCGGCTTACTTTGAACTTCATCTTTTGCAATGTTTTTTGTAATGTTATTTGTAAAACGTGAATTCAACTGTTCCAAAGTTGTCTTTCTCTGTTTTATAGGCATTAGTTACATGACCTGTTATTTCATCTTCCGTCATTGTTTCGCTTTCCCAGCCTGTGATAAAATACTCCAAAGCCAAATCCTCTTCAACTCCCCACTTACAGAATAAACAGGCCAATTTGAAGATACTGCAAGCCCTATGTCCTTCCTGCCAGTATTCAGGATGGTTCTTTTTACAATTAGAGTTCATTATGCTTATTATGCTCCTGTCAGATATTTTCTTTCCTGTTTGAGCATAATGATTCTGAGGTTGTGCTTGCCTTACTTGCTGTACTTGGATTATCGGTTTTATTGTAGGTACGTAATGGTAAGGCACGGGATTAGGATTCACCCATATGTTCGTGTCGTAGCTAAGGTAGTTTCTTCTTGCCAAGTCTTTACAGCTAACATCCTTGCTTGCTACATTGAACATTTGCAATAGCTGGTTGTACAAGTCTCCATGCATTGCAGGATTTGTATTGTCATGAAGTACCAACGCCTTCAGTCCCCTTCCGCTCGGAGTAACGAAAACGGAATATACGCAGGGAGTTATTATAAGCCTTCTCCATAAATGGTACATTTCGTCATAGTTGTGAATATCGTCAAAGTCCATGGCCGTAATATTAGAATAACAGGTAAGTCCTTTGTTGTTAACCTCTGAGAACATACCGTTATACGCTACGGCAGGTAACAGTCTCGCCTTCCATTGCTGCTGCTCGGCATGGGTATTCAAACTCCTGATGTACTCCACTGCCTGTCTTAAAGTGTAATCTCCGTACTGGTTGTCATGCAGGGTGAAATCTCCCTTCCGCATGATTTCAATTACTTTCTCAACCGACACATAAGCCATGTTTGACTTCGTGAAATGAATCCTCTGTATTACAGTAACAGGGACTCTAAAAATAAAACTTTCTTGTTTTGATTTCATGATTTTATTTTTTTACTTGTTCTATGATAATTTTGTTATTTATCACACAGGTAAGAATTTGAGGGCTTTTGGATTCCCCTTTTTGTCATTTTGCGCAATAAAACGACATTGTTATCGTAAAACAGCTTGTAATTTTTCAAGAAAGGAGAAAATAAAAACCGCCAAGAGGGTAACTCCTGACGGCACGTTGTTCTTTTTACTACGTTTTTACATTTTGTCAATATACCAGCCTTAACTTGGCATATTCGGGTGTTATCTCAACGCTGATGTCCTTCATGCGGCTTGCGCCCAACTTCCTTGCCGACTTCTTGTAACAGTCAATGAAATCATCCATATCAATGAATGTATTGAAATAACTACCAAACGGTGCACTCGGCAATGGTTCGGGCATACTGAATCCGTCAAAACCGTCACCTGTTATGGCCCATGCGTCGGCGGAGTTTATTTTACCCTCCTCACCCAAGTTCTGTGACGAAGTGCGGCGAAAAGTGAACTCGAATTCATTTTCCTTTGGATTGGCGACAGAGAAAACCACCCTGTGCCCGTTAGTAAACCTGTCCAAGTCATTCTGTATTTCCTGTTGTACACTCGCTAATGTGGTAGGTTCCATCTCGTGAACCTTTGCCACTAAAAAGATTTTCTTCATCTTGTCTTTATTATTTGATTCTTAAATTTATTCCGTAGCTTCTTTTCAAATATTCTGTAAGCCCTTTGTAAGCATCACTACGACTTTCTCATGCGGACATATTCCAAGTATTTCCTGCAAGGTCGTTCCAATGCAGAGTCCGGTTTTCAAGCCAACCGTAAATACATCGCCAATAGAAAGTGGACTTATATTAAACAGCTTCTTCATATTCATAAGTCAGTTTTATCTTCATATTCATCATTGACAGTATGTTCCTCCTCATAAAAATACTCTTCTTCATAATAGGAATCCTCTGTGTCTGAGTCCACTTCTTCGTCGTCATCCTTCATATCGTCAATCACCACCCAGTCGTCCTTGTGCCTCATTAAAAGGAACTCATAAAGCGACCATACGTCATCCTCGGTGAAAGATTCTTGGTCACAGTCCGACGATTCGTTCTCAATAGCAATAAGGTCCTCCCTTATCCGGTCCAGCAACTCCGACTTGTACTTTACTTCTCTTATGTCACCATTGCTCATTATGACTCTTGCTTTATTATCGTTCTGTCTTTTTATTTTCATCATATTATTCTTGGTTTTTTATTTTTTTGTCTGTTTGTAATTCATTATTATTTGTCATTTTGCATATCCATAGTTAAGGGGTTTGGCACTCAATTGAACTATTATTCTTGCTTTCGTGATTAAAGGAACCAAGCCTTGTTAACCTGTTCCCATCTTCATGGCCTATAAATTCCTTTTCCACCAATAAACCGTTTTCGAAAAGTTTTGTTGATGTGGCAAAGTGTTTACAGGTTCTTACGCCGTTTCTTACATCTTCATTTTTCATAAATATCTCCTTTCTGCTTTTTTGAGTTGATAATCAGGTCTATCCCGAACTCGTCCTTAAGGAACTTTACCAATGTCTTATAAGCATCAGTCCTTTTCCTATTCCTCGGTATTACAGTAAGAAGCTCGGACAAGTCAACCTTAATGCAGAGTCCGCTTTCAAGTTTCCTGCCAATGTAGTTTTCAAGGGCTTCGATATCCTCCTTGAACTTGTCTGGCACTATTACCGTGTTTCTTTTTCTTGCGATTACATCAGGAGAAACACAATCCTGACGACTTTCAGGGTACTCTACTTCACCTGTTAGTTTATTCATTAACGTCTGTATCATCATATCATTAAATTTTTAGATATGTATTTTCATTAGTTAGGATTTGGAGGCATGGTAGGAGCGTTTTATCGCTTTGGATGACCTTTTACGCTGCACCATATTCAACCTCTAATCCTTCTCACAAGTTAGGTATTGAGGGGCTGTGAAGTGCGTTTTGTGGCATTGGAGGACATTTTATAACAAAAAATAATACCAACAGGTGTAGAATGTTTTTATGAAATAGCTTGAAAAACAAAAAACGCACCAAGAAATTAATCTCAGTGCGTTATCCGTCAATATTATCGCTTTTTATAGTCTTGTTTGAACTCCTCAATGAAACGTTTTATGTTTTCATTTTCTACCGAAATCTCATGAAGTTGATACCTTCCTGGTACAGGGACAACAAAATAATCGCCATAACGTCCACATTCAGACATGGTAATAGGATGAGGTATTAGCGCCCACTTGTGAACGTTGTTGCCATTCTGCAATATACCTGAGATGTTGTTTGTGGTGCATTATCTGGAACGTTGTATAAATCTTTGTCTGCCATAATTTTAATATATTTTTGTTGAACAAATTGATGTTATGCATTCTTTTTACATCGCCACTTTCTGTGTTTTGCCTCCTGCCTTTACTACGTACATTCCGTGGCCGGGCACAGCAATCCGTAGGTCGTTGCCTTCGGCATTTGCGCTGTTTATCAATACGCCCGATACGTCATAGACATTAACCAGACCGTGGGCATTGCTTATTACAATACATCCGTTGTCTGCGGTTACGGTCATGCCGTCGGTTGTGCTCTCCACCTGTGATATTCCCGTCGGCAGACCCTCCATGATGTTGTAGAAAAACCGCCAGCCGGGAGCTTCCATGTATGCCTGCATTGCCCCTTCGGGAACGTATAGCGTTGCGTCGTTGTATTGGTCAACCGAGAAAAAATCGTCAGCTATCACCGGCGGTATGCGTCCGAGTGATATTACGGTTTTCAAACCTTTGGCCGAGTCCATGCCGATGTCGTCGATAGATGTCACAAACCGGCTGAAAGTAACTTTTTTTGTATAATCGACATAAAAATCATCTTTATCGTCTAAAGAATTAATCATGTTCCTTCCAATATGCAACTCCTTACAATCTATTCCAGCACCAAAGTGTGCAATTGGATAATTATTTATTATTTCTAAAGGTGTAATTCCATCTTCTATATAAACAGATTGCAGATTACAGTTATAAGCAAAGCAATAACCAATTTCCGTTACAGTTGCAGGGATAACAATATCCTTTAGATTTGTACAAGAGCCAAAAGCTGCAACTCCTATAGTTGTTACAGACGAAGGAATATCTATATTCGTAAGGCTTGAGCAACCAAAGAATGCACAAGGCACTATTGAGCTGACGGTTTTAGGAATTGTAAATGTGGTTTCCTTTAATCCGGCAGGGTGACAATATATTTTGGTAACATTTTTTGAGTAAAGGACACCATTAATTGATGTAAAATAAGAATTTTCATCATCTACTGTTATTTCGTGTAACGATGAACAACCATGAAATACACCATTTCCAATTGATGTTACACTTTTAGGGATATTGATGCTTGTCAGGCCTGAACAACTGGAAAACGCACCACTCCCAATCGAAGTGACACTTTCAGGGATATTGATGCTTGTCAGGCCTGAACAACTGGAAAACGCACCACTCCCAATCGAAGTGACACTTTCGGGGATATTGACGCTTGTCAGGCTTAAACAACTGGAAAACGCCCAATCTCCAATCGACGTGACACCTTCGGGGATAGTGACGCTTGTCAGGCTTAAACAACTGGAAAACGCCCAATCTCCAATCGACGTGACACTTTCGGGGATAGTGATGCTTGTCAGACTTGAACAACTGTAAAACGCCTGTTGTCCAATCGACGTGACACCTTCGGGGATATTGACGCTTGTCAGGCCTGAACAAATGGAAAACGCACCACTCCCAATCGACGTGACACCTTCGGGGATAGCGATGCTTGTCAGGCCTGAACAATTGAAAAACGTATATTCTCTAATCGACGTGACACCTTCGGGGATAGTGATGCTTGTCAGGCCTGAACAATTGTAAAACGCATGATACCCAATCGACGTGACACCTTCGGGGATAGTGATGCTTGTCAGGCCTGAACAATTGTAAAACGCATAATTATCAATACCCACTACTTTATATACATTACCATTATAATCCACCGTTTCGGGAATAACGATGTCGCCTATATACGTCTCGGTTTCTTTAAAAGGTTCTTTATACGTTATCTCACACGTAAGGTCTGTGCTCGAAATTATATGGTAATAAGCTCCTTCGTACTCGAAGCTGTTGGCTGATGCAACGGATGCCGCCAGAAAGGAGAGGCAGGCAAGGGCAATTTTCTTTATTAAAGTTTTCATACGCGGTTTGTTTGTTCAGTTAATATTATTGTTAAGTTATAATTATCATTATGCTTTTCAACGCAATGGAGATTAAACTATAAAAGTAAGCCCAAATGTAATATCATCCCATAGGCGTCACGGTTTTTTAGTCGCCTATAAGTCCACGAAGTCGGCAAGGTTAATAATACAGGAAAAGGCGTGAGGACTTGTTTGCTTCGCTCATCAAGAAACAGGCATCGCCAAACGCCTTACCGGATAATGAACGGAAACAATGCTCCCACGCCGTCTTGATATGCGGATACGGCAATGTTACCGTAAGTGCATACGCAAAAACGGATGAGCGTCATGTCCTTCCATCCCTCCGGTCGTTATTTTGGCGATTTCGTTCCTTGGGACAAAAGCTAAAACGCTTTCCTACTGAAGCCGGCGATTTCTCCCGCCGGACATCGCAAAGATAAGCATTTTATTTGGACATGACGCTCTTTTATGGGAATATTTGCATCGGTTCCTGTTGTTTTTCTACCAAAATCCGATGTTAAAATAACGTGAGTTCGGTATAATAATCTTATGCAATAAGCCTGCTTTTATCAATGATGTCAATATTGAGTGACGGTTTCTTA